>AR_comb_assmDRAFT_10125956_pt1 | contig 11932 bp, 11 predicted proteins | sample ArasoioldDNA_FD_10543 | JGI IMG/M metagenome (IMG submission 10543) | reverse complement strand
TCCTCAAGCAAATCCTCGAAATCGCCAAGGAAGTCGTCGAAGCCGAGAAAGAAACCGATCCTGAAGAGGAGCGCGACCGCGCCAAAGAAGCGCTGACGGAACTCTTCCAGGAAGCGAAGAACACCAACACTCACATCATCGTCGAGCGCATCGTCACGGACATTGACGATATCGTAAAGAAAGTGCGCTTCCCCGATTGGCAGCACACCTCGCAGGGCGAGCGCCTGGTGCAGAAGGAACTCCGGCGGACGCTCCTGAAGTACAAGCTACACACAGATCAGGACCTCTTCGAGAAAGCCTATGGATATATCCAGCAGTATTATTGAGCAGCGATTTCAGCGACGGTTTTTTCGCTTTCCGAGGTCATGGAATTTGTCTGCGAGAAACGGTGCATTGTGCTCGACATTTACTGCACGATTCTCGTGACCTCGGTCGCCTGCAGCACCAGGTTGGGAAACAGCCCGAGGAGGATCGTTGCCACCACCATAATCGCCAGGCCCACCGATAACGGTCGTGACGATGAGAGTACCACTGCACCAGTCGGTTCGTCCATATACATGGTCTTGATGACCATAAAGTAGTAATACGCCGCAATCGCACTGGTCGCCACGCCAATAACGGCCAACCACACGAACCCGGCGTCGATCGCCGCGCGGAAGATTAACAACTTGCCCACAAAGCCAGCCGTAGGCGGAATCCCTGCCAGTGACAGGAAGAAGACGATAAAAATAAAGGCCGGCAGCGGATGCGTACGCCCCAGACCCGCGAAGTCCGCAATGTGGTCACCCCGAAAGCCCTGCCGCGTCAGCAGGATGATCATGCTGAACGTGCCCATGGTCGTGAACATATAGGCGAAGAGATAGAACAGCACACTGGCCACCCCCGGGCCTCTGGCCTGTACCGTAGAAACCACACCGATGAGCGCATAGCCCGCGTGCGAGATACTGGAGTAGGCTAGCATGCGCTTCAGACTGGTCTGGGCCACCGCTACGACATTCCCTAGAATCATACTGAGGGCAGCGAGTACCCACCACAGCACTTCCCAGCGTAGCGCTGCAGGAGCGAGGGCAATGACAAAGACGCGCATCAGACCAGCAAACGCTGCTGCTTTGACTGCTGCAGACATGAAGGCTGTAATCGACGTCGGTGCGCCTTCGTAGGCATCAGGCACCCACATGTGAAAGGGCACGGCGGCAATTTTGAAGCCAAAACCAGTCACCACCAGAATCGTCGCCAGGATGAGGGAGGGATCATCGAGGGAAAGACCGGCTAGTTTCTCGGCCACTGCCGTCAGGTTGGTCGTACCGGTGAGGCCATAGAGCAGGGCCAGGCCATACAGTAAAATCCCCGAGGTGAATGCCCCCATGAGAAAATACTTCACGGCGGCTTCGGTCGAGGCCACATCACGGCGGATAAAACCAGCCAGGACATACGTTGGGAGCGACATCAGTTCCAGACCCAGGTAGATGGTAATCAGGTCGCCCCCGCCGGCCATGAACATCATGCCAACCGCGGCAAACAGCAGCAGGGCATAGTATTCACCGTAGTGGCTGCCTTCGTCGTCCAAATAGCGTAGAGAGATGAGCACAGTTAAAGCCGTGCTGATGAGGAACAGACCCTTGAAAAAGGCCGAGTAGCCATCCGCCACGAACATGCCGGCGAGCAGACTCCCGCCCTCCGGAGGCACCACAAGAAGCAAGAACAACGTCACACATACGGCGATGAAACAACCCCAGCCAATCAGACGCTTGCGATCACGTGGTGTCACAATATCAGCGACTAGGGCACCACACGCTGTCACCGTCATGAGGGTCTCTGGCCACAGGGCGATAAGGTCATGGGCCGGTGGGACAGGAAGTGCCATGGCTAACGGCCCTCCGTCTGCGATGCCAGTGTGCCCGAGGTCGACGTGCGGGCTTGCCGCGGGCTCTGCACGGGCTCTCGCTCAGACTGCGCCGCCTGTTGCCGCGCCTGCATCTGGGCGACATAGTGATTCACAGTGGGCTGCATGAGATTTAAGTAGGGTCGCGGATAGAGACCAATCCAGAACATCAAGATGATGAGCGGCAGCATATAGCCGATTTCGCGGTAGTTCATATCTGGCATATTCTGGTTCTCTGGCGTATCAGGGGTGCCAAACATCGTGCGCTGATACAGCCAGAGCATATACGCTGCACCCAGTACAATCCCCAGGACTGCGAAGGCAGCATAGGTCACACTAGTATTGAATATACCAACGAGGATGAGAAACTCACCTACAAAGCCATTCAGACCCGGTAATCCAATAGAGGAAAACATCGTGATGCCGAAGAACACGGCAAACACCGGTACCGTCGTCGAGAGACCCCTGAACGCAGCAATCTCACGGGTATGTCGCCGCTCGTAGATGATGCCTACCAGCAAAAATAACGCCCCTGTAGTCACGCCATGGTTGATCATCTGCATAATGCCGCCACTCACCCCCTCGGCATTCAGAGCAAAGAGCCCCAGCATCAGAAAGCCCATATGGCTGACGCTGGAGTATGCAATGAGGCGTTTCATATCGTGCTGCGCCATGGCGACCAGGGCACCATACAGCACGCCGATAATAGCGAGAAGCCCCACGAAACCAATCATATTCTGACTCGCCACCGGCAGCAGGGGCAGACTCAAACGCACGAAACCATAGGTGCCCATCTTCAGCAACACGCCAGCCAGGATGACGCTGCCAGCCGTGGGCGCATCCGTGTGGGCATCGGGAAGCCAGGTATGGAAGGGGAACATCGGCACCTTGATGGCAAAACCGAGGAAGAAAGCGAGAAAGATAAGATCCTGCGCCGACAGACCGGCAAAGATCGGCTGGGTTGGCACTTTGAGGGTATTGATCAGCTCGATGACATTAAAGGTGAGCTTGCCAGTGCCATAATCGGGATTTCCATTGAAAAAGTACAGCGCTAAAATACCTAAGAGCATGAACACCGAGCCGAACAGGGTATACAAGAAGAATTTGATCGCCGAGTACAGGCGCCGTCCATGCCCCCAGATGCCAATGAGGAAATACATCGGAACCAGCATGATTTCCCAAAAGATGTAAAAGAGGAAGAAATCCAGCGCCACGAACACGCCCAACATGCCTGTCTCAAGAAACAGCAAGCAGGCATAGTAGGCTTTCTCGTTCTCCTCGATCTGCGAGTACGAACAGATCACCACAATAATCGACAGTAGCGTGGTCAACAGCACCAGCAGAATGCTGATCCCATCAACGCCGAGAAAGTATGCCACACCAATAGAAGGGATCCAACTGGCATATTCCACCAGTTGCAGCTTGTGCGTGCCACCCTCAAAGTGGCTCAACATTACCAGAGACAGCACGAACGTCAGGACTGTCGTGATCGTGGCCACGACTTTAGGGGCCCGCAGGTTGCCACGCGGGAGGAACAGGGCGATAATCACGGCGCCCAGGAGCGGCAAATAGGTAATAAGCGACAAAATGTGGGTCGTTCCCGAAGGGTGCGGAAGAATGGTCTCCGGGTGCGCGAGAATGTACTCCATGAACGAACTCCCTTATTCCTGGTGCCTGCAGCTGGGCCACACCTGACTCATGTAAAGATCAGATAGAGGGTGGCAAAGACAAAGACGCCGATCGCCATGATCAATAGATAGTTCTGCACCGAACCGGTCTGTAGCAAGCGAAAGGCGCGTGCACCGTTCTGCACTAGCACGGCCACACCATTGACCGAGCCGTCGACCACCAGGCGGTCAAGGAACCCAGACCAGTTGGAGTAGAGCCGGGTGAAGGTGGCGCAGGCATTTACAAAGCCATCCACGATGCGCTCGTCCACTGTCCAGAACGCGTTCGTACTCCACATCACGGGCCGTACGATGAAGGCCTGATAGAACTCATCGATGTAATATTTATTGAGCAACACGTCATACGCGAAGGCATACTTTTCCGCGAGTTCATTGGCGCGATCTGGCCGTTGGATGTAGAGATGATACGCCATGAACCACCCCCCCACTGCGACCAGCGTTGACAACAGCATCAAGGGCAGATCTGGCCAGAAATGAAACGCCGCATGGTGCGCATGCACGTGCGGAAACGCATACGAGAGAAAGGCGTGGAACAGTCCGTTCTCCGGTGGGAGGCCCACCACTATGCCGCCAATCACGGAGAGCAGGGCAAGAATTTTTAACGGCGTGAGCATCGTTGGTGGCGATTCGTGGGGATGCACGTGCTGCGTGTCGAAGCGCTCCTCACCGTAGAAGGTCAGAAAAATGAGACGGAACATATAGAACGCAGTCATAAACGCAGCGCACAGCCCCATGAACCACCATAGCACACTAATCCCGCCACTTTTGACCGCTGCACCGAGGATTTCGTCTTTGCTCCAGAATCCGGCAAAGGGTGGAATGCCGGCAATGGCAATAGTCGCCAGCAGCATGGTTTCATAAGTGCCGTGGATGTGATTACGCAAGCCGCCCATGCGGCGCATATCCTGCTCTTCGTGCATGGCATGGATGACGCTGCCAGCCCCCAGAAAGAGCAGCCCCTTAAAGAAGGCATGCGTCATGACATGAAACAGCCCCGAGCCAAACGCCCCCACACCACAGCCCAGGAACATGAACCCGAGCTGGCTCACGGTGGAATAGGCCAGGACCCGCTTGATATCGTTCTGTACCAGACCAATACTCGCTGCAAACAGCGCCGTAAAGGCCCCGATACCAGCCACCACGTGCATCGACACAGGCGCCAGGAGGAACAGCGCCTGACTGCGGACGACCATATAGACGCCAGCGGTCACCATGGTGGCGGCGTGGATCAGAGCACTCACGGGCGTTGGGCCTTCCATGGCATCCGGCAGCCACACGTACAGGGGCACCTGTGCTGATTTGCCGACGGCGCCGACAAACAGGAGCAGAGTAATAGCCGTAGCAATTCCCGTCGTGACGTGTCCCTCGGCGACCTTGGTGAAGACCTCATCATACTGGAGTGAGCCTGTAGTCCAGAAAATCAGAGCCATAGCCAGGATGAAGCCGGCATCACCCACGCGGTTCACCAGGAAGGCTTTCTTACCGGCATCCGAGGCGGACTGCCGGTCGTACCAATAGCCAATGAGCAGATACGAACACAATCCTACCCCTTCCCAGCCAACGAACATGAGCAGGTAGTTGTCGGCCAGGATCAGAATGAGCATAGAGGTCATGAACAAGTTAAGGTAAGTGAAGAAGCGGTAATAGCTCGGGTCCCCGTGCATGTAGCCGATAGAGTAGACGTGCACCAGGAAACCAACCCCACAGACGACAAAAAGCATGATGGCGCTGAGCGCATCGACCTGCAGGCTCATGTCAGCCGCAAAGGTACCGGCAAAGATCCAGGTGTAGAGTTTGGCCTTGATGGGTTCACTTGGGTTCATAATGAGGCGGAGAATCACGATCAGGGCACATACCAAGGCACAGCCGACCGAACCGACACCAAAGAGGTGGGCCTGATCGCGAATGGTCCGTCGCCCCAGGAGACCATTGAGGAGCACAGCCAGGGCTGGAAAAATCGGAATCAGCCAAACCAGAACGTTCATAGTACGTGCACTTCCCTCTTCGCAAACCACTCCTGAGACTTTAGCGAGACGTTCCACACGCGCTTCTAGGTCTAGAAGTTACGTGCTAAAACGTCGGCCGATCACCATTTCAAGAGGTTCACTTCGTCGAGATTGAACGTAGCTTTCCCCCGGTAGAGGGAAATCACGAGGGCCAGACCAACCGCTGCTTCCGAGGCAGCAACAGCAATAATAAAGAGCGTAAATATCTGACCGCGGAGATCTTGTAAATAGTGCGAGAAACTGATCAACGTCAGATTGACAGCGTTGAGCATCAGTTCGATGGACATGAGGACAATGATGGCATTGCGACGTGTCAAAACGCCAACTACACCGATTACAAAGAGCAGCGCACCGAAGGCTAAGTATAACGGCAGGGGAACCACAGCCTCCTCCACATGCACGGGGGGTTAGACAAGCTGCCGACCACTCTGTGGCCTGCACACCTGATCTGGCACGGGGACGTCCGGCCCCACGCGCTCCTCCTCCAGGGCTGCCTCGCGTGCCAGGAAGATAGCACCAACCATCGCCGCCAGCAGGATGAGCGAAGCAATTTCAAACGGCAGCATAAAGTCAGAAAAAAGGAGCTGGCCAATGGCCCGTGGCGTGCCGAGCGGTTGGTCGAGGGCACCAGCAGGAAGCGCCAACGTCCGGAATGACTGCGTCGTGGCAATAATCAGCCACAGGCCAGTGAGGCCGGCAATGGCAACGGCCAGACTGGTTTGGCGATTCCACTGCCGCAGCCGTACGACACGCGGGATATTCACCAGCAAGATGGCGAAGAGAAAGAGCACCGTCACGGCGCCAGCATACACGAGCACTTGCACCGCGGCGAGCATCTCGGCCCGCAACAGGACGTACGTGGCCCCGACACAGGCAAAAGTCAAGAGCAAGAACAGCGCCGCATGCATGACGTTCCTGCGCGTGATCACCATAATCGCCGAGAACACACCAACAATCGCAAAAAGAAAGAAAAAGAAATACATGCAGCCCTGCTTCCTATCTCATGCCGGCGTTGGATGCAGCCAGACTTTGTGCCCTCGGAGCACGCAACGCCTCCTGAACTCCTCCTACGTCTCCCTTCCTCTGTACTTGGGTGGAAAGCCGAGCAACCTTAGCATAGCAGACGCTCACGTGCAACTGTTTTCAAAAGTGCAGTTCTGCTGTGGAAAATTTGCCAAGGGAACGAAAGTAAACTCTGCTAACCTCCTCGTAGGTGGCGCGTGCCTTGATACTCACGGCTGCTCTCCTGCTTATCGACGGTGTGGGTCTGCTACCGCATCCCTGGCATGGCCCTGAGGAGATACTCAGAATTTCCTCAGGATTTCCTTACCTCATCCTCAGATATGCTTCCTTGTAAAGATGCTATAGTTCTTCTTGTCCATACATTTGCTGACACAGGAGACATGCATGCCGGTCCCACAGCAAGATCCTGCAATGGCATCGCCCCCTACATCGTCGCCTCAGGAAGTCGATACCGGGCTCGTCTGCCTGCTCATCCTGGCGCGGTACTTTGGGATTGCCGTCGACGGCGAGCAGCGCAAGCATGAGTTTGGTCTCTCGGGGAAGCCTTGCGGGGACACGGAGATGTTGCGTATTGCCAGGCGCCTCGGCTTGAAGGCCGATAAGCGCTTGGTCACGTGGGCGCGTCTGGGCACCTTGCCACTGCCCGCCATCGCGCGGTACACGGATGGGCGCTATGTGATTCTCGGCCAGGTGGACGGGGAGAGAGTCCTGGTCCAGGACCCGCGCGAGACCCGCCCCCTGGCACTGACGTGCCGCGACTTCGAAGCGGCCTGGAACGGGACGCTGATCCTGCTCACCAGACGGTCCCGCTGGCGCTCGACCGCGCAGAAGTTCGACGTCACCTGGTTTCTCCCGGCCATCCTCAAATACCGCAAGCACCTCGGGGAGGTTTTGCTGGCATCGTTCTTCCTGCAGCTCTTTGCGCTGCTGACGCCCCTGTTCTTCCAGGTCGTCACGGACAAAGTCTTGGTGCCCAAGGGCATCACCACACTGCACGTGTTGGCCCTCGGCATGCTGGCCTTGAGTGGCTTCGAAGCGCTGCTCGGCGGACTGCGCACGTATCTCTTCTCTCACACTTCGAACCGTATCGACATCGCCCTGGGAACGCAACTGTTCGCCCACATTCTTCGTCTGCCCCTGGCGTATTTCCAGGCCCGCCGGACCGGGGACACGGTGGCACGAGCGCGCGAGCTGGACAGTATCCGACAGTTTCTTACCAGTTCGGCACTCACTGTGGTACTCGATTGCTTTTTTACCCTGGTCTTTTTTGCCGTCATGCTGGCCTACAGCCCCCTGCTAACCCTGGTAGTCATTGGGGCGCTGCCGTGCTATGCCGTCCTCGCCGTGCTGGTCACCCCCATCATCCGGGCCCGCCTGCGCGAGCGCTTCGATCGTGGAGCAGAAAACCACGCCTTTCTGGTCGAGGTCATCAACGGGATCGAGACGGTGAAGGCTATGGCAGTGGAGCCGGCCATGCAACGCCGCTGGGACGAGCAATTGTCCGCCTACGTACACGCCAGTTTTCGCGCCACGGTGCTGGGCAATATGGCTGGGCAGATCGCCCCATGTCTGAATAAGATCACCACCGTGGCCCTGGTGTGGCTGGGCGCTACGCTGGTGATGCGTGGCGCCTTAACCATCGGGCAGCTCATCGCCTTCAACATGCTGGCCGGGCGGGTGAGTGGTCCGGTGCTGCGCCTGGTGCAATTATGGCAGGATTTCCAGCAGGCGGGCATCTCGGTTGAGCGCCTCGGGGATGTCCTGAACGCCCCTGCAGAACCCTCGGCGGCGTCTGGCAGTAGTACCACCCTGCCCAACATTGCTGGGCGCGTGACCTTTGAAGGCGTGCACTTCCGCTACCGCGTCGATGGCCGGCCGGTCCTGCAGGACCTGTCGTTGGATATTCCGCCGGGCACCGTGATTGGCATCGTGGGTCGCTCAGGGTCAGGGAAAAGCACCATTGCCAAGCTCATCCAACGCCTGTGCATTCCCGAAGGCGGGCGCGTGTTGATTGACAGTCTCGATATTGCCCAGGTCGATCCGACCTGGCTGCGCCGTCAGGTTGGCGTCGTGCTGCAAGAAAATTTCCTGTTCAGCCGGTCCGTACGTGACAACATTGCCCTCGCTGATTCGGGCATGCCCATGGAGCGCGTTGTACAGGCCGCTAAACTGGCTGGGGCGCATGACTTCATTATCGAGTTACCAGAGGGCTATGACACCCTGGTAGGCGAGCACGGCTGCACCCTGTCCGGTGGGCAGCGCCAGCGCCTGGCCATTGCCCGGGCCCTGGTGGGCAATCCACGTATTCTCATCTTCGACGAAGCCACCAGTGCGCTCGACTACGAGTCGGAAGCCATTATCCAGCGCAACCTCGCCCAGATGTGCCAGGGCCGCACCGTGTTCCTCATCGCCCATCGCCTATCGACCGTGCGCGCGGCGCCTGCCATTCTGGTGCTCGAGCAGGGGCGCATTGTCGAGCACGGCACACATGAGGAGCTGCTAACGCGGCAGGGGTATTACGCCAGGCTGCACGCATACCAGGCCGGTCGGCCGGTGGCAGCAACGTGACAAGAGAGGAGACGATGCTGAACATGCCACGACGACGCATCGCACGTCCTGCAGAGCCGGCGTGGGAATTTCTGCCCGCGGTGCTTGGGATGGAGGAAGTGACAGCGATATGGGTGGCCTTTAGCACTGTGGATAGTATCACGATAGCGTAGGGCGGGCGGAGCTCGAATAACTATTAAATCTAGACCTAGAATAGGTATCTTCCACCTCTCCCAATCATGTCCCCTCCAGCAGGGGGTCCTAGAACGATGAGAGGTGCGTCGAGCGTATCACGCACACGGACTGCAACCTGTATCGCGTGGCAGAGTGGCTCCACGTGCGTGACATCCGTTGTCGTCTCCGCAGGAGACGACAACATACAGAGCGAGAAGCCAGGAGGCTTCTCAAACATGAAAGGAGCACAAATGAGCACGGTTACAGAGCAGACCCCGATAGCACATCCGTAGTCCCAGAATGGGCATCCACAAGCCTCTCCTGCAGAGGCAACTCGGCGTTCCCAGCGCCCGCAGGCACGCCAACGCGTCCTCACCCACCCGCAAGACGTGATGACGTTGGTCTTGCGACAGATTGATGCTGTCAATACCACTAAAGACGAGTTAACCATCACCCTCAAAGGGCTCATGGACCTTACGAAACAGCTAGCCCAGGCGTATGCGGCTCAGGCGCAGGCTATTCAGGAACTGCAGGTTCGGGTCAAAGCATTCGAAGAAAAGGCGGAGCAATAAGACATATCATAGACGATCTTACATCTTTTATGCATTACAAACAGCTCTGATCCAAGGAGCATACTCGCTGCTTCGGAGACCAAAGGCATAAAAAATATACAAGAATAGCGATGCATTAGATGATGAAAGACTGCGGAACAATTTGAAGACCATTGTGGTATAGAGAGCCACCGGTGCCCCTACTGGCACCGGTGCATCCACAAACAACTTGCCGCTATGACGATAGTGCGTCCGAGGGCGAATCAGCATGAAGGCGTTCGGGAAGACCGTCCCCGAGTATGAAGCAAGGAGTCAAGCATGAGCCAGCCTGTCACAACATGGATCTTCAAGGTGACTCTTCTGGAGGAGAGCCGATGCGTCCGAGACACTGGTAGCCCTGTGCTACTCAAGCTCGCGGTAGTGCTCATGTTCATAGGGCTCCTGATGCCCAATTCTACCTGGGGAGGAACCTATAACCTCATACGCGGCCACGAGCACGAAGTGTGTCAGATCTACGCCCAGAACCTGGCACGCTCCGCCTCTCTGCCTTGGCCCATGGCCTGCGAGCGGCAGTATCACCCGGAGATCGAAGGACTCTCCACCCCCAAATAGCGCAAACTCGATATTGCCAAATATGCGAAGCTCTGGGGCAACATGGCACGCTGGCGTCCCGATGGCTATGCGCGGGGAGAGAGCCCGGCAGACGTGGAACGGGAGGGTCAACAGGCAGAGGCGTTGGCGCGTGCGCGGAAGCTTGTCGTGTCATTTTACATGACCATGGTGGATCTCACGCAGGACGGCAAACCGGAAAAGGTCATCGCCGTCCGCAGCCTGGGGTGTGGACCATATGGGTTACAACAGGAAGGAGACACGCTGCGCCAGGGAGTGCAAGCCGACTACGCGTCGCGCGGGCTCGTCGTGCCCCCAGCACAGGCTACAGCCCAATATTACACCCAGCTGTATGTCGTCAACCAAGCGGGGACTGCTCTGGTCCCCGCTCTTCAGAAGCGCGCCTTTGGCACGGCCCCACGGTATAGTCAAAATCTCTTCCTATACAAAGGCCATCCCTATGTCGATATGTTTGAGCCTGGGGTGCCGGCTGTCTATTTTGGACATGGAAACCTCTACATATTCAATGCTGCCGCACAGGGGATAGACCCGCCGATCTGTACTTTTGAATACCGCCCAACACAGAAAGGGACTAAGTGATGATGCAGTGGACCATAAGCCCCGATCGGACCGCATACGAAACGGAGCGCTACGACTTTTTTCTCATGGTCGAAGAGGGCGGTAGGCTAAGGCTGGATCCCTATGATGATCATATTGGTATGTCGACAGGTAATCCGAATATGACCATTGGCGTAGGTATGAATCTCCACGATTCTACCGTACGAGCCGAAGTCTTACGGACGTTTGGAATGATCCATAATAATGCTACCTTATCCCAGCAAGGACAAGCGATTGAGAATAAGTATATTACCCAGATCACCAACGCGATCAATGCTATGTTCAGCCGCGCTATTCCTTTCGCCGAAGCACAGAGGCGCGTGGATGCGGTTATGCTCGACCGCGCCTACAACACGAATTTCAGCGCTGCCGACCTTCAGGTGCTCGGGAACCGTCGGACAACTTTCTCTTTTGACAATGAGAACGAAATCAAAATCACATTTCAGCGGCTCATGGACACCGTCTACGAGCCCCTGGCGGATAGATTTGCACGTAATATTCCTGGCGGTATCCCTGATTCTACTGAACGTATCGTCCTAGCCTCACTCGCCTACAACAGTCAGGTCTATCCAAAAGGGCATCCAAGGCAAGGGATCCCAAGGACCCTTGGGTCCAACCTCGAACGCGCCATCCTCAATGGTGACCATGCAGAAGCGTGGTATGAAATCCGCTATGGGACCAATCCGTCTGGGACTCATATGGAGGCTGGTATTGCCAAACGCCGTTATGTGGAAGCTGACACCTTTGGGTTGTATGACGCCAGCGTAAATTTTACTGGCGAACTCATAGTGAGATTTTGTCGTAAATATGCTAAAAGAAAGGAGTAATAAGAGA
>AR_comb_assmDRAFT_10144039_pt1 | contig 11936 bp, 14 predicted proteins | sample ArasoioldDNA_FD_10543 | JGI IMG/M metagenome (IMG submission 10543) | reverse complement strand
TGGCAATCGCACTCGAAGATGGCCCTCGGAGTTTTTCGTGTGAGGGCGTTACTGTCGTCGTTAACCTTCATGGAGCATTGATTGCGACCGCAATTGGGTTGAGTGCGGGAGCGACAATCTCGATTCACGTCCACTTGACCGATAAGCAATCTGCGGCTCGGGTTGTGTACATCGCTCCTGAGAATCCGCTGCACTGCGGTATCGAACTGGAGACGCCTCAAAACATCTGGGGAGTGCCTCTGCCGCCCGATGACTGGGAAGATCGTGCCATGGGTCGTTGAGCGGGAGGTCGCACGCAGCTCGCCATGTCAGCCGTACTTTCGGCTTGAGCTTGACCCGACTATTGCGGGCATCTAAAAAAAGGGCCGAGAGCCATTCCGCTCCAGCCCAACATGCTTAGCCCCTCACAGATCTGGACTCACTGATAACTGGCCTTCAAGCCAGACTCGGTGAACGGTACAGAGTAGGCCTTCCCGTTCACTTGGCTGTACGCGATGACGAACGTGCCCTTGGCTGTACGCGATGACGAATGTGCCCTTGGGGACGTTCTTCACCAGCGATACGTTGATTAGTCCGTTGTGGCCAAGGTCGGCATTTAGCGCGAACACATGAATCGCGAATCCCGTCACGGTCAAGTCAACGTACTCCTCGTCGCCTGCAGCCCAGTTGGTGAAACTGTTGGATTTGTTTGCCCCGCCCAGTCCCAGAAAACTGTAGACCTCCTGGCCAGATGACATCGTTCCAAAGAAACCGTCCGACACCGGATCGATCAGTCCATAGGTGCCGCCGGCGGCAAAGGCGGCCGTCCCCGTGACCGTCGTGCCTCCCGGATACGGGTTCGTTGATTTGACGCTCTGAATCGGCATGGCAGGCATCAAGTGGTCAATCTGGCTGGGGACTCCCAGGATCAACAGGACAGGTTGCGATAAGGTGGCTCCCCATTACTCGTCTGATAAATATCTACGTTCCTGGCACCGGCCAGCAGGTTGGGATCTCCCGCACAACCAGTCGCACACTTCGTGCCTGACCCCGGACCAATGTGTAGAGTGGACTGCCCCCAGGCCGTTGCCAGACCGCTAAGACACCGCAGCAAAACGCCGATCCTAGTTCGCATATTCTTCATCTCACGTCTCCTTTTGACTAGCATCGCCTTGCGGTTCGGCGAAATGATCGCACGCAGGTAAATCGCTCAAAAGGGGTCGAAAGCAAGGGGCCGAAAGGCCTCAGTTCTCCGCTAATCCGTTGCGACGAAGAACGCTGATGGTCGATAAGACCAGGTGCGACGCGCAACTTCCTGATGGCTGGATTCCGCCATTCCCAAGGACTCGCTGAAGAAGAAATTTCCGAGGGTGTGACCCTCCGTAATCTGTAGATCCCAACCAGATTTGTGTAACCTGACAAGGCAATATTGTTGAGGAGGAACTAATGTCGCGAAGATTCTGGTTGCGGGTCGGTGTCCTCATAGTTCTTTCCTTGGCGCTCTTCACGACCGTTGCTGTGGCTCAAGACCATGGTCATGGGCACGACAAACACGATCGCGACGGTGATGAACGAAGCGATGATCACAAGCAACATGGCCATGGTCACGATCACGCACGCGGCCACGGGCGATATCACGATCACGATAAAGAAATTCGCGACTGGTACCACGCGCATTACCCAAACTTACCTCCCGGGCTGGCCAAGCGCGATCGCCTGCCTCCCGGGCTGGAGCGTCAACTGGTCGTGAATGGAACTCTGCCTCCCGGCCTGCAGAAGAAAATCCAGCCTTGCCCGCGCGAGTTGGAAGGGATGCTACCGCCTCCGCCTCCAAATTACGTACACGCAGTCATCGGTGGCAACCTCGTGATGTATAACCGCGCCACCCTTCAAATCGGTGATGTCTTCCGATTGGACGCAGCTTTCTAGCGCTGCGACCCGTTTCTCTAGGTTACTGGCAGCCCGAGAACTCTAGAGTCGCCGCAGTGCTGCTCATGCCTGAGGTAACGATCAGCAGAGTGTTCGTCGTTGTAGAACCCGTCTTGTGCTCAAATGGGCTGCAGTCGAGAGTACTTGTTCCCTCTGTCGTAAACGCAAAAGCATCGATGGTATAGCTCACCGGACCTGCGGCCGGAGCTGCAGGCTTTTGAGTCGCACCCGCTACGAATACACCCACGCTCGGATTCAGTGCGGGAACGGAGAGCGTGTAACTAGCGCAATCTGTTTTTCCCGGACACGTCGAATCGGCAGAGGTCGTAAGACTGGCAGCTGTCGCCGACTGCCCGGCCAGGGGGATCGTCACCATCTCGGAAGAGTTGATCGGTTGCAAAGCAGAGAGAGAAATGTCCGCAGTGGTGGCCGCGCTGCCTGTGCTCGTGGTAACCAGCCCTGTGATAGAAGCAGGTGCGGTGCTGGCGCCGGTCTGCGCCGTAACTGGAACCATGCCGAGCGCATCACCCGGTTGCACTCCAGTAATGATCGTGGCTGCGTAAGCAACTTGAGTCCCGCTGACAGCTTCGACGACTACATCATAGGTACCCGCCGCAACCGGACAGAATGAAAATGCGCCCGAGCCATCTGTGACCGTCTCCATGATCACGCGATCAATTCCGGAACTATCTTTCTGCTCCAGCGCCACTAGGGTGGTACCTCCTGAGATCGGTTGGTTGGTCACGCTATCCACAACCGTCCCATTGATCGATGTCGATGTCAGAGCTATCTCGCCCGCGTGGAGAACGGGCTTTAGCCGAAATTGACCGTTGCCTTCGGCGACGATGGATTCACATGCATTGAAGTCGATGTCAAGATCTTTCGTTTCTCCGGCCGCGATCACGAACTGTCCACCTGCAATTTGGCCGGATGGAATCTTGATGCCGGTCTTTGCCTCACTGGAGAGCAATAGCGGCTGCGCTATATTGGGAGCGCTCGAGAGCATCACGCAATTCGCGCTGCTGTCGCAAACATTGTTGGTGACAACCGTGGCGTTGCTTGCCAACACAATGCGGATCTGGTGATAAGTCCCCGGCTGCAAAGCGGTGGTTGCACCCAGCGTCGCTAGAAAGCACTGATTACTGGCTTGCCCCAAAAGGTCTACCTGCTGCGGACGCTGCGAAAGAGATGGAGTGAGATCGATCCAGCCGGAGTCATTATTTCCTGCACTGGCGGCGGCGTTGATCTGAACGTCCGTGACGGTCACGTAAATGTGGCTGAAGGTGCCTTTGGGCCCAGAGCACGTTGCGGGATCACTGACGTGGATGTTTACAAAGGCGCCGCCGGTTGGAGCGGATGATTTCCCGTTGCTGCATCCTGAAAGAACGACTGCGTAGACAAGCGAAAACACCGCAAGTGTGCAAAACAATGCGTTTCTATGCATGGCAGAGCCTCGGCCAGTCTGAGTGGTAGGACCTTACAAGAGCCCGGTGAGAGCGGTCCAAGCTGGATAGAGCATTCTTCGTGCCATTATCAAAGGAAGTTATCGAAAATATTGCAGCACAAGGAGTTTAGGGTTGCGACAGTGTGGGACGATGTTGTGCAAACGTGGCAAAAAATCCTCCGCGTCACGGTAATCCGTTCCAGCACAGGGGTGCGTTCGAAGCAGGTCGCGGTTACACAGATCCTCAATGTACGTTTGCTCCACTTCAAGGCGGTTGATCCGTGGCTGTCGAAAAAAGCCATCCTTGATCTGTGATGTCAGTTCGCGAGAACGCGTCAGCGAACAGGAAGGGGCAACCGATTGAAATTGCACCTTTGTAACTAGTGGCGACGATTCATCCGAGAGAAAATAACGCATTCTCATGAACCACCAGTACATCAATCAGTTTCACGCCAATGCCGCCATACTATGGCAACAGGCACGCTAGGCAGCCAATGCGTGTACCGATGATAGCTCGGGTCGTGCTCGGGCTGTTCCTTGTTGCTGCAGTACTTCTGGCCGCATACACCAGCCTTACAGCAAAGGATTCCAGCCTGCACTTGAAGGTCCAGCACAGCTTCCACGACGCGCAGGTCTCGGTATGGGTTGATGGCGATCTCGCTTACTCTGGCGCCGTCGCTGGTTTTACCAAAAAGAGGTTCGGCATTCTTCCTACCGATTCGGTGCATGGCACTCTGTCTCAGATCATCCCGGTGCGTTCTGGCCAGCACACTGTTCGCGTCCGCATAGCATCCGATGACGCCGCCTCGCAGGACGACACTATCTCCGGGGATTTCGCCAGCAATAGCGAGCGTGATCTAGCGGTGTCTGCCCGGCGTAGTGGCCTCTTGCTGTCATGGCAAGGCTCTGGCAGCGCTGAAGCCGAAACTTCCTCCAGTTTCGCTTGGCTCTCTCGCTACGCCGGATCACTCCTACTTACCATTGGAGGCTCGATCATTTCTGCCCCTGACCGGATTTGCGATCAAAGAACTGCCTGGCCGGTTGCGCTCCGCCGACTCTACCTGTAAGACAGGACTCGGTCCTCAGTAGGGCCGTGGGAATCCCCGATATACAGGTCGATCATCCAGACTGGGTGCAGGAGGTTCGGAGCCCAATTGCCTAGGCACAAGCGATTGTCATGATTATTCTCAGGCAGAGATTAGGCCACTTCAACTGACGATTGTTCTAATTCTCGAACTCCGTGTGTACCGGTCAGCTTGATCTCTAATCGAAGATTGTGCGTTCAAGAAACTTATTACGAAACTTTCCATGCGGATCGAGCTTCCTGGCCAAGGCCACAAAGTCCGGCAGCCGCTCATAGAGTGACCTAAGGTGTGCCGATGACATCGTGAACAGTTTTCCCCAATGCGGTCGCGCGTTGAATGGCGCCAACTCTCGTTCAATTTCCGGCAGAAGTTTGCTGACTGCAGGCCAATCCTGTTTCCAGGTGAAATGGATGGCAACACTCTCCTGCTTGTAGGCCGTGCTCAGCCAGAGGTCATCGGCGGCGATCGTGCGAATCTCGGAAATCAACAAGTGAGGTGTCACCTTGTCACGCAACCTTTCGATGGCGAGAATCGCTTCTACTGCGTGACGTCGTGGAACAAAGTATTCGGACTGCAGTTCTTTCCCAGCACTGGGTGTGAAGCCCATTCGGAAGTGTGGCAGACGCTCGTACCAAGGACCGGGCACGCCCAGTTGTTCCGTGCAGTTCTCGGCTGAGAGTTCTGCGATGGGGTGGAGATTCTTCGTCGCGAGCTGGGCACCGAAAAGTTGAGGCTTCGACTCGAACTTGGGTTCTGCATCCGTCCTGACCTTGAGCCAGACTTCATTGATTCGGTGCTTCTGCCAGTCTGTGAAGAGGCTGACACTGTAGGCGCTGGACTCGATGACATCGAACTTTTGTTGCAGCTGATCGACGGGAAGGTTCTCGTAGACGTACTGCTTCAGAGTGAATGCCGGTTGGAGATCCAGAGTGACTTTGGTGATGACGCCAAGAGCGCCCAACCCAACAACCACACCGCGGAAGGTATCCCCGTCTTTGTCACGCGTTAGCTTCAACACATCGCCTGAAGCCGTGACCATTTCGAGCGCCGAGACCTGTGTGGAAAGATTCCCATTCTTTATACCGGAACCGTGAGTCGCTGTGTTGCACGCGCCTGCAACGGAAATGTGTGGCAGAGAGGCGAGATTGTGCAGTGCGAACCCACGTTCGTCGAGATAAGGGCACAGTTGTCCATAGCTCATTCCGGATTCAGTCGTGACTGTCCGCCTTTTCGGATCAAGCTCGATGACTTTGTCCAGCGATCTCAGGGATAAGAATTCCTTGTCTGTGTTGGCAATTTCATTAAAACAGTGCCGGGTGCCCAAAACCTTGAATTGGGAGTTGGCCGCTACGAATCGTCGGACGTCTGACATCGACATCGCGGCGTACAGACGATCGGTGCTGTACTCGAGATTTCCCGCCCAGTTCGTCAACTTATGCTCCGATGTCCACGAGAACGTGCGAGGCCATAACGCGGTTATCGCTGTACCGAAAAGAGACTTGATAAAGGTTCGTTTTTTCAAGTTTGTGGTCCTCTTGGGGCACATCGGGAAACAGATGACAGCCTGGCACAACGTACAAGCGGTCTTGGCGATAGTCAAGACCGGAGGCTCACTTGGAGTTTTCGGATGCTGGCGGCTACCGTGACGAGGAGAACCGATCGGTGTCAGATTCGCCGGAGCACTCGGCAACAAGAATTTCGAAATCACACCCTAGAAGATTGTATTTTGAAGACAGGCATTCATTGAGTAAGGAAGGCTCATCGATCCGCTGGCCTTTGAAGGGGCCGGATCGTAAACCGAAAGACGATCGGCGCGCTGCAAGATTGACAGGACCAAGGGCCGAGAGTACGTTTGTGTCATCCAAGCAGTGGTCGCCGCGCACGCTGCGCGACGTTCCTTTCACATTGTTCACCCAACGAAAGGAGCGCATCTATGTATGCAAGACTCGTTGAAATCACTACCAAATCTGGCAAGGCACGTGAACTCTGCAACACCATTGAGGAGCAGGTCGTGCCCATTCTGACGAAGCAAAGCGGTTTCGTCGACGAGACGGTCCTGGCTTCCGACGCGGAACCGAATCGAGTCGTCGGACTCAGCTTCTGGAATACCAGGGAGGACGCTGAACGCTACCACCGGGAACAATACCCCCAGATCCACGAAACACTGAAGGAACTCCTGGACACAGAACCCATCATTCGGACGTTTGATGTCCAATCCTCAACCACTCACAGTATCACCGCACGCAAAGCCGCTTGATGGCACCCTCCTGAACAGAAGAGCGCGCTGCCAGAGCGCGCTCTTTTTTGCCACTGCAGATGGTTGGGGAACAATACAGAAATAGATTTATGACGATGAGGGTTAGGCTCTCAGGTACCGCTCAAATCGCGGTTGCACTCCACTTCTGTTGCAGCGGAGTCTGAGCGCAGATCTGCGTGACAACGCGTGAAACCTTCATGGCGTAACGTCTCCCGCTGGACTTACATTAAACCTTGAATTTGAAAGAAATCTGAAGCCTAAACGGCCTTCATAGTGTCATTTCGCGCGGAAACGCCACCCGGCGTCGCTAGAAACGTCGGGGGACCTTTCTGCACTGTCGAACAGTGCGGATCAGTTTACGCGGGGGCTGGCGGAATTCAGATTAGAGCCAGGCTGAGGACGATCAAAATGTCGACGCCAATCCGAAATGCAGGAATGACCATTAACTAAGTACGTGCCGAAGATATCCCGCCACGTCGCTCACGAAACGATGCACCGAGACCTCTGCTATGCGGTGACCGACGATCGCGTTCATAGTCTTCCCCATAGTGCCAAAGGGGGGCTTGTAAACACCGGAGAAATCCAACTGTGTTTCGGTCGCAGTCAGCGGGTACACAAAAAGGTCGCCCTTCATGAGAGGGAATAACCGCGGCATTTTTGCGGCCTCCCATTCCAATCTCAGCTTCGTGGTGGGTATTGAAGTCGAACTGGCGCTTTTCTCGTCGATACTCTTCACGTCAATCTTGATATCGGTCTTGATGGCGATTCCAGCAAAATCGATGCTTAATTCAGCCGCTACCGATTGGGCACGGGACGCAGCAGTCTTTGTCGCAGACTGGAAGACCCTGAGAGCGTTCTGCTTCAACGCGTCGCAGACGCGCTCATAGGGATGGTTTACATAGTCGTAGCAGCGGATCTTGTGCCCTTTCTCCTTCAAAGTGGCTCCGTACAATTCGACAAGTCATCGAACCCAGCCAACTTTACCACAGCACGGCGGTCTGCAATGCGGTGCTCAAGGCGCATATCGTAACGCCAGCGGAACGCTTTCGCCATTTGAAGCGGCTTCTACACTCATGGCGGGTTTGCTTGTATGATGACTACCGCTTGCAATGGGCAATCGGATGGGGCTTGACCGCACGCGAGTAAGGAGGCCCGATGTCTCAGATAGATGTCCCATTGTCGCGCTCCGGGTTTGGGCAGACACGGCGCGCAGACAACTGGTGGGTACAGCCGCTGAGCGTGTTTCTCGGACTGTCAGCGTTCATTGTCTATGCAACGTGGGCGGCATTCCAGGGACAGCACTTCCGGTTCGGACCATATCTCTCACCGTTCTATTCGCCGGAATTGTTTGGTGGTCCCAACGAGGGTTGGTTTGGTTCCAAGCCAAGCTGGATACCCGCGTGGGTGACGGCAGCCATGCTCATCCTATGGGCGCCAGGCGGGTTTCGAGTGACCTGTTACTACTATCGTGGCGCATACTACAAAGCCTTTTGGGCCGACCCCCCTTCTTGCGGTGTAGGCGAGCCGCGGAAAAAATACCTCGGCGAACGCTCCTTTCCTTTAATTCTGCAAAATATCCACCGCTATTTTCTATATCTCGCGTTGGTGTTTTTGATCATTCTGGCGCGCGACGTATGGAGTGCGTTCTGGTTCGACGGCCGGTTTGGCATGGGCCTCGGCACTCTCGTTCTTTTGACGAACCTCGTGCTGCTCAGTTGCTACACCTTCAGTTGCCACTCGCTTCGTCATCTGGTCGGCGGGTTTCGCGATCGTTTGGCAGGTGCTCAGACACAAAGGCGGGTGTTTGACTGTGTGAGTTGTCTAAACCGGCGTCACATGCTGTTTGCCTGGTGCAGTCTTTTCACAGTCGCGTTTTCTGATCTTTATGTGCGATTGTGCTCGATGGGCGTGTGGACCGACTGGAGGATCGTTTAGTGGCCGAATACGTCAGCCACGAGCACGACGTCATCATTATTGGTGCCGGAGGCGCTGGCCTGCGTGCTGCAGTCGAGGCTTCGGCAGTCGGCGTGAGGGTCGCTCTCATTTCGAAATCCCTTCTGGGTAAAGCACACACGGTCATGGCTGAGGGTGGCATAGCCGCGGCCATGGGGAATGTGGATGACAGGGACAACTGGCGCGTTCACTTTGCCGATACGATGCGTGGCGGCCAGTATCTGAGTAACTGGCGAATGGCAGAACTCCATGCGAAGGAAGCTCCAGCGCGTGTCCGTGAATTGGAAGCATGGGGTGCTCTTTTCGATCGTACAAGTGATGGGCGGATTCTGCAGCGCAATTTCGGGGGCCATCGGTATCCCCGGCTGGCGCATGTCGGTGATCGCACGGGCCTCGAGATGATTCGTACGTTGCAAGACCAGGGAATCCATCTCGGCCTCGACGTATTCATGGAACACACAATCGTCAGACTGCTCAAAGATGGCGAGCGCATCGCGGGTGCGTTTGGATACGACCGCGAGCGTGGGCGATTTCATCTGTTCCGCGCCAAGGCAGTGGTCTTAGCCACGGGAGGAATTGGAAGGGCTTTCAAAATCACCAGCAACAGCTGGGAATATACCGGGGATGGCCATTCGCTAGCCTTTCACGCCGGCGCCGCTCTGATGGATATGGAATTTGTGCAGTTCCATCCAACCGGAATGATCTGGCCGCCAAGCGTGCGCGGCATCCTGGTCACCGAGGGAGTGCGCGGCGAGGGGGGAGTCCTTCGTAACAGAAACGGCGAGCGATTCATGTTCAAAGATATTCCTGCGCTCTACGCGAACCAAACTGCCCATACAGAGGAGGAGGGTTGGCGATACACCCAGGGCGACAAGGAAGCGAGACGGCCGCCCGAGCTGCTGACCCGTGACCATGTTGCCCGCTGCATCCGGCGCGAGGTGCGAGAAGGACGTGGCAGTCCCCACGGTGGTGTATTCCTCGATATCGCATGGGTCAAGGAAAGACTTCCAAATGCTGTCGAACACATCAAAAAGAAGCTGCCCAGCATGTATCACCAGTTCAAGCAGCTTGCCGACATAGACATTACGCAGGAAGCGATGGAAGTGGGCCCTACAACCCACTACATGATGGGAGGTGTCAGAGTTAACGCCGACTCCCAAATGTCAGACGTTCCTGGTCTGTTTGCAGCAGGAGAATGTGCCGCAGGATTGCACGGAGCCAACCGGCTGGGTGGGAATTCTCTTTCTGATCTATTGGTTTTCGGCCAGCGTGCTGGAGAATATGCCGCTAGCTTTGCCAAAGAGCACTCTTTCGGCAACGTGGACAACCGTGAACTCAAGGCCGCGGAGATGTGGGTTCTGCAGCCATTTGAGCGGAAGAACTCTGAAAACCCATATGCCATACAACATAGGTTGCAAGAGGTCATGCAGGACCTCGTGGGTATCGTCCGGCAGGAAGAAGAGATGTTGCAAGCCCTCGAGCGTATTCGAGAATTAAGGACTGCAAGTGAGCGGGTCAGCGTTGACGGAAATCGGGAATACAATGCGGGCTGGCACACTGCGATCGACCTACACCATCTCCTAACTGTTTCTGAAATTGTGACTCGAGCCGCCCTGGAACGGAAAGAGAGCCGTGGGGCTCACTTTCGCGATGACTTCCCAGAGAAGGACAACCAGTTTGGCGCGTTCAACATCGTCCTGCGAAAAGGTAGCGATGGCGCACTGCATTTCTCCCGCGAACCTGTCCTGCCCATGCGGCAGGACCTTCAGCAAATCATCGAGGAGATGAAGTAATGGCAACGGCCACATTTCGGATATGGCGCGGAGAGAAGGGCCAAGGACAATTTCGCGACTACACCGCCGAAATTTCGGCTGGCATGGTCGTTCTCGACGTCGTTCATCAGATCCAGGCGGAACAGGCTGCTGATCTCGCGGTTCGTTGGAACTGCAAGGCCGGGAAATGCGGCTCCTGCTCGGCGGAAATAAACGGAATGCCAAAGTTGATGTGTATGACGCGGCTGAATGCGCTCGTACTCGATAAGCCAGTGACTATCGAACCGATGAAGGTTTTTCCGCACATACGAGACTTGGTCACCGATGTCTCTTGGAACTACGAGGTGAAACAGCGGATTCCTAAGTTTAAGCCGCGGCCTCCCGACGCTGGGGATGGCACATGGCGCATCGCCCAGGAGGATGTCGAGCGAGTGCAGGAATTTCGCAAGTGCATCGAGTGCTATCTTTGCCAGGACGTTTGTCACGTCTTGCGTGAGCATCAGATGCAGGAACAGTTTGTTGGTCCACGATTTCTCGTTCATATCGCGGCCTTGGAAATGCATCCTCTTGACGTGGGCGATCGACTGCAGGATCTGAGAAAGGAATTCGGGATCGGACTGTGCAATATCACAAAGTGTTGTACAAGAGTCTGCCCGGAAGGCATCACAATCACTGACAATGCCATCATTCCCCTCAAGGAACGCGTTGTCGATCGCTTTTTTGACCCACTGGGGAAATTGTTTCGAATCTTCGCTGGTAAGAAAGCATAGGAGGTCTTTATGCACTTCGAGCTGAAATCCATTTCCGTGCAGAGCATTCCTGAAGCGCTCGCGAAAGTGGAGCGCTACCGGCTCTTGAATGAACCTGCGCTTGCCGAGAGCATTTGTCTCGATATCTTGGCCATTGTGCCCGACCACCAGCAAGCGCTTATCTCACTACTCCTCGCACGAACTGATCAATTCCACTTGAATGTTCCAGCGAAGGCGGCCCAGGAAATCCTCGCGAAAATTGAGGGCACCTACGAGCAAGACTATTACGCTGGCCTTATCTGGGAGCGAGTCGGGCATGCTCGGATTCGAGAGGGTGGAATCGGAGGGGGTGCGTCCGCATATCACGCTCTGCAGGAAGCGATGGATCACTACGAGAGAGCCATCGATCTTGCTTCGCCTGGAAACGACGATGCCATTCTGCGATGGAACACTTGTGCGCGCGTGATCATGCAGAACGCCGAAGTCCGCCCATTGCCCGATGAAGATCTTGCACAAGCGTGGGTGCGAGACGAAGCTGGTTCGAGGATCGCGGACGCTTAGCAATCGAAGCCTAGGAAATGGCCATCAAAACGATGGGGGTACGGAGAGCAAATGGGCAAGCCGAAAATGGCCTGCCCATATGCAACGCATCCATCGTTAAGAATTCTTCTTCTTGAACTTCGCCCACCTGGCATGTTGTGCATCGGCAATCCGCTTTCGTGCCGCTGCCGACAACTTTCGTTTGCCCCCTCGCCAGTCTTACGTCCT
>AR_comb_assmDRAFT_10386713_pt1 | contig 11939 bp, 9 predicted proteins | sample ArasoioldDNA_FD_10543 | JGI IMG/M metagenome (IMG submission 10543) | reverse complement strand
GCCCTATGTCCGTAGGCCGTATTATTTTTACCAGTGGTATTTATTGTAAGTGAGAAAACACCGGTAGCCGTGTTTTCAGAGCCAGTCGTATTGAAAAGAAGTGAATTGGCACCAATAGCAGTATTGAAGTTACCAATGGTGTTGTTAGCCAGTGACTGACCACCAACAGCAGTGTTAAAACCTCCAGTGGTGTTGGAACCTAGTGAAACTGCTCCGTACGCACTGTTTAGATTACCCTCGGTGTTGGAAAACAGTGACGAATCCCCGGTCGCCGTATTATTATTGCCAAAAGTGTTTGAGAATAATGATTTGTTCCCTACTGCAGTATTAAAAGCTGCAAAGAGCCCTGGAGCGGGATTGATCTTGTCGTTATTAAATAATGCTGAATCTCCAATGGCTACTAATCCATGGCTGTTTTTATTGAATTTTAATGCATCCGTTCCAATAGCGATATTACCGAACCCTGTGATATTTGACTGGCCAGCACGTATTCCAAAGAAGATGTTACTGTTTACAGGATCTAATTCTCCGGACGGGACGTTATTTATTCGGAAACGCAATGGCTCGTTATCAATAGTACCAATAAATTGATTGGCAGGATTAATACCAACATTGCCGTTAAGGCTCCACGCATCGCCGCTGTTACCAGAGGCAACGGGTTGAAAATTGGGCGCAACGGGTGTCCCTATATTTACTTTCAACTGATTTGTAAGGGAATCATAAACGAGGAGCCCTCTTGCAGGACTATTAATCGCATTTATAGAACTGGTGCTCATTCTTGGTATTAACAAGCCTTTGTTGCTAGCCGTGATATCCAACGCTGCGGAGGGATCCGGCGTAGCAGTGCCAATGCCGACACCTTGCGAAAAACATTGATAAGAGAGTAGGAACAATATGTGTACGAAAAGTAATTTTCTTGTCATAAGAATTGTGTTCAATGATTAATAAGCAGTTTGCAAATATCACGCAGTCGTTAGAGGAGAGCAGATCGAAACACGTTCATTATTGACGGTCTTTAATGAACCGGGCAGATATCATTCTGTAAGGAATCTTCGGAAGTGATCGTTCATTGAAACGATGAAGTTTCTGTTACGGTTGCCACAAACTGAAACTATAAGCAACAGCGCCGTCACAGTATTAAAACTTGGTCAGGATAAACTTTCATAGATAACAAAAGGTTTAAAAATTTCTTAATTGAATTCTGATACAAAACAACTTCCATCTTGGTAAAGTAAAGTGGGGAACGTTCCCTATTTTAGAATAATCGTTCTCCATTTTGCAATACGATGATTGCTAACCATTGGAAGCGTGATGCATACTAGTAGTAAGAAAATGTCGAATTTGTTTCGAATCGCTGTTCCACCTGTTGCGCCGTTTAGCATAAGCAGGTCTCCTTTTTTTGTCAATGGTGCATTCCTACTATCATAGGTGTAGGTATAATCAACTGTATAGTTCACACCGTCCCCTGTACGGGCCTCCTTCCCCGGATTATTTTTTTGCAATTGAACTCCAGGTAACAAAAACAAATGGTCGAAAAATTCATTGTGAATAAGACTAAAGCCGTCGACATTTAATTCAACCCTTATTGGAGAGCCATTTACCGAATGGCAGTTTCCTTTCAACCTTTGGCAGTGTCCGAAGATCAAATAGCCAGAATACATCCCTGCTTGAGATGATGGAAAATCATGGACAAATAACTTCACAAGAAGTTCCAGCACGCGATCCATTGTGACATATTTGTGACATGCGAAGCATTCTTGCGAAATAGATATTAGGCAATCGGAAATTTCAACTCAACTGTAGTACCCTTTCCGGGCTCACTTTCCAGCCTTAATATTCCGTTTATCTCTGCAGCCCGCATCTGCATATTTCTTAACCCGTTTCCCCCACTTCCCGGAAGTAATTTCATTCCCGCGACGTTCGCGATAGAGAATCCCTTTCCATCATCCTCTATTGTCAGATAAACCTGCAGGTCGGAATGTCTTATCTGCACACTGACATGAGTACAATCTGCATATTTAACTGCATTATTGATCGCTTCTTTAAAAATCAGGAAGAAGTTTTTTCGTTTGGTTACTTCCAGGTGAAAATTCAGAATTCCGGCATAATACTCAAACTTAAAACTGATATTTTTTGATGCCAATAGTGGCTTCGCAAAGGATTCCATCCGTTGTAATATGGCACTCATGTTATCATTTCGCGGATTGATGGCCCAAACAATATCATTCATTTCAGCAATCACCTCACTTGAAGTTTCATTGATTTTGTTTAATGTCTGTTCCAGCTCCTCTTTTCTTTGCTGTTGGATGTACACCTTGGCTATTTGACCGTATACAGAAATGCTGCTTAGTGCGGAGCCCATATTATCATGAAGGTCCCTGGCAATTTTGCTTCGCAACTTTTCTTCCGTGAGGTATTTAAAAATTCTTTCGGAGCAAATGATCGAAATTTTTTCCAACAACCGCAGATCATAAACACGGTAAAAATTCCTTTTAGGGTTTTCAGAATCTATGATTCCAAAAACTTTTCCATCGACAAATATTGGAACAGTGATCTCTGATAATCTGACCTCGTCATCGACAATGTAACGTGAATCTTTTTTTGTATTCTTGATAATCTCTGCCTTTCCTGATTCCGCAACCGTGCCTACAATGCCTTTCCCGACCTCGATTTCTATGGAATTAAGAATCACCCGGCCATTTGGGTTCTTGGGTCCGAAAGCCGCTCTTTGGATCAACACATTTCGCTGCTCATCTTTTTCATACACTACGCAGTCCGCAAAACCCAGTTGTTGCACACAATTTTTTGCCGTATCCCATAAAATATCTTCGATAGTGCTTTGACCATACAAGGAAGAAGCAAAAACGCTGACTAGTTTTTCAGTTTTCAACTTTTGTTGCAGAGAATAAATAAATCGATATACAATGGCTGCTAACAAAAAAATCACGGCCGCAATAAACCATCCTCGTTTCCAGAGCGGGGGTATTACTATTATGTTGAGCTCTGCATCTTGCGGTCCCCAAATACCTGGCTGAGTTGTAGCTCTTACTTTAAACACGTACTTGCCACCCTGCAGATTGGAGAACTGGGCGAAATTCCGACGACCGGTTTCTACCCAATCTTTATCCCATCCTTCGAGTTTGTACGAGTACTGAACGTTACGCGCCGCGTTAAAAACCGGGGCTGAAAATTCTATGGTAAAATATTTCTGGTTATATCGCAACCTGATACTTTTTTTTGCCAACCAGTCGCTATACGATGTGTCGAAAACTTTAAAGTCAGTAAAAATGATCGAAGGTTGTATGCCACCTTCCTTTATTGTTAATGGATTAAATTCGATAAAGTAATTCAGACCGGCGACATACATTTTACCTTTGTTGTCTTTGTACAGATACCCTTTGATACCGCCGGATTTCTCGAGGTCCGGCAGCGTAAACGAAGAATATGATTTATGCCATACATTATATTTCTGAAGGTTGCCATTGCTAATCATCCAGACGTTTCCGACCGAATCGATTTGCAAACCTTCAAGCAGGTTATTGGTTAAGCCGAAATGCGTGAATTTTTTTGTTTTCACATCGAAGTAATGCAAGCCGCCACCGAATGTACTCACCCATAAATTCCCGCGTCGATCTTCAACTATGTCAAATACGTTGTCGTTACTAATGGTAGAGCCGTTACCCGGGTCATTGCACAAATGATTTACACGGGGTGAGGAATGTTTTATCCATTCGCCAAGACCTAAACGACTGGTCGCAAGCCATAGATCCCCGCACCTGGTTTTATAAAAGCGGTGAATGAGGTTGTCTTTTAAATTAAAGCGCTGAATGATCTTCTTAACTGTATCCGTTCTGGATACCCACCGTTTTTCCACTAAGTCGTAATAAGTGATGAAGTGCCCGTAGGGCGAAACCAACAATACAGGATGAGTATCAATTGTATCTCTCACAACTGACACCACTCTTGAATCAATGATCCCATGCATCACCGGGTCCTTCTCCGTATTGGGCAAAAGAGAAATACGATGGGTCCTTTCATCATAACGGAACAAGGAATAATTTGTGCCGATGTAAAAACTACCATCTACATCTTTAAAAAACTTGGTAACTGATAAATTGTTGCCCTTGTAAGAAACAGGTTTGAAAATAAAACCATTGTTGTTGGCCGGGCGTATATAAATTCCCTCACTTGTACCAATCCACAAATCGTCCTTCTCATCTTTATAAAAGTCATAGATGATTACGTCTTGTTTCGCTCCACTCTTATCTTTCACCGCTGGCAAAAATTTTTGCTCAAAATATTGCTGTACCGGATGATAGATACTGATACCTCTGTTTGTGCCAAGCCAAATCATTCCCTGGCGATCAAGATAAATATGATTTACACAATTGTCGGCAATGGTCCCCTCAAGCGATGCATCGTATTGGTAATTTAGAAATTGACGCGTTTTTTTATCATATATGTGAAGTCCTTTGTAACGTCCGGCCATCCAGATCCTGCCGCTCTCATCTTCAATAAAGCTCTGTATCTCGTCGTTGTCAAAACTAAATGGACTCGAACCTTGCTGAAAAGTCTCTTCCTGGCTCAATGAAGAAGTATAATGATACAACACTCTGTCCCATGAGCCATACCACATGTTTTTGTCCCTGTCTGAAAAAATTGCTGTCACCGTTGCGTGAGGCAGTTTGGCGTAGAGATCCTTGTAACGACTATCCATTTCAAAGGAAAGGTTATCTGGATTTATTTTCAGAATGCTGCCACCCGACCTTCCTACCCATATAATGCCATTTCTGTCCAAACACATCGATTGGATAGTCCGGGTGCCTTCTTTTATCGGCGTTTCGAATTTGTCGTCTGCTGGATTAAAGCGAACTACATAGTTACCACCTGTGCCCAGCCACAAAAAGCCCTTGTGATCGAGAAGCAGACAGGTGATAATGTTATCAGGAATGGAATTCGTATCAGCAAGCTGGTGCCTGTATTGCTTAAATTGGTGAGCTGGTGGCTGCCGGTAATCGTATTTTGTAAGTCCGCCATCCGCGGTAGCGATCCAGATAATCCCTTTCCCATCTTCCACCAGGTCGGTAATGATGTTACCGGATAATCCTAACCCTGATTGACGTTGCTTTCTTAAAATGGTGAAGTATTGCCCATCATAACGATTCAGACCATCGTCGGTTCCAATCCACATAAAACCGCGGCGATCCTGGATGAAGCAATTCACTTTATTATTTGACAGGCCGTTCTGTGTAGTGAGCTTTTCGAAAAATAGTGATGGCTTTTGCGCATGAGCATAACAGTTAATGAGCAATACAATCATGCCTGTTAGCCAGCGTTGAAACATGTTACTTTTTGGTTGTTGCCAACATAAATTTACCAAACAGTTCAGACTTGCCTCTTAAACGCAAATTGCCGAAGAGGATGAGTCCCAGGATTCCCTGTTGCCTTCTGTATGACCGATGGCTGCCTGCAGCATAGTCGTTCGGAGCCAACCTGTAAAGGAGGATATGTTATTGATGTGAGCAACTGAGTAGTTTGCCACTTGCTTGAATATCTCTAAAAATCCTTCGTTGAGTATATCGACGGCGTCATCAGCGGAAACAGCATAATATTCACAAATGACCATGGCATGATCATAAAACGCCTTGTAAATTTTTTTCTGGCTCCGTCTTTTGTTTCGAACGCAGCCCTTTATCCACCTGGTAAATTTCCTTGGAGATAATTTAGTTCGACCATTTTTCACATTTATTGTTGTTTTTGGGGTTCGCTATAGATAAAGTCATCAAATATCACAAGGTCGTCTTGCCCGCCGGCTGAAATATCCTTTTGACCATCAATCAATATTCCCTGGTGCTTCACCTCTACTCTTGTGATTCGCTCCTTGCCTGGGAAGTAAACTCCGAGAAAAGAAAAGCTGGAGGTTCCGGCATGAGGCGGCGCGAAAAACTTACCAAGGCTCTTGCTCCCTTCAAAAAACTCAAGCGATGTAGAATTAGCAAGGTCTACATCACTGAATACTATGCCCACTCCTCTTGTAAACGCTGCCGTTGTTTCCCCTGCTACCTGGAAACTGATGGGCCACGCATTTGTAGATACATTGGCAAATGTTTTTGCACCACTAAATGCAGAAAACTCACTGCTTGCCGCAGGATCAATGGTGCTAAAATTGTTATTGCTCACCTGGAACTGCCCCCCATTGGAGGCGTAGAGCAATCCTCTTTGTCGCGCAATGGGTGCACCGGCTCCTGTGGGATTAAAAAAATCATTTGGCAATACCGTTCCAACCAGGCTATCAGGTACACCATCCCAATTGACTTCGCGCCGGCCGTTCGCAGCACCCGGCGTCGTATTTAAATTACCAAGCAGGTTCCGAAAGTCATTTAACGTAGCATTTATGTCACCGCTGGCCTTAAACACCTTCGGATCATTATTACTATTTTCTTTTTTGCAGGAGGTAAGTACTATTATCAGCAGGCTGGCAACGAGTGCTGCAATATAGAGCGGGACAAATAGTTTTTCAATGAAGAGTCTTTTCATAAATAAGGTTTTCCGGCAACCAAATTTCCATCCCTATGAAAAGCCATCCTATCCCCAAATCTGGGGATTAACAGAGCTTCAAAAAAAATCCCCCCGATATTCGGGGGGATCCTGACTTTACAAAACCCTCATTCAAATCACTAAATAACCGTTTTATGGACGAATGAGTAAATTAATTCTTTGGTTCAGTGTAAATGAAATCATCCATGATGACCAGGTCTTCGCCGCCGCCATCGGAAAGATCGTCCTGCGTCGCGGAGAGAGGTGCGCTGCCGCTATAAATGCGTACACGACTCACTTTGTCATTCGGGAAATAAACTCCAAGGAACGAAAATCCCCCAGGATGATTATTGCCGACATTGGGCACCTTAAATGAACCCAACAATCTGTCCCCATCATAAAATTCCATTGAAGTTGACGAGGCATTGTTTACATCGCTGAAAACAACTCCGAAGCCTTGCACCGTAGCATCTGTGTTAGTACCAGGTACTTTAAAAAAATTGTCGGTGATGGTGCTCCCAACCGCGATGAACGTCTTTTTAGGGCTAAAGGCGTTGAATTGATCAGCATACCTTGGGTTAATAAAATAAAAATCGGTATCACTGATACTGAAACCAAGGCCGGGCGTGGTATTGATAAGCCCCCTTTTTCTACCATCCGGATCGGATGGATTAAAACTTCCAAAAAAGTCGTGCGGGAAAAGATTGTTATTGGTGAATGCAGCAGGAACTGCATCCCAGTTAACTTCTCTGTGACCGCCCACAGCTCCCGGTTTTGTGTTTACTTGCGCCCCGATCAATTCGCGAAATTGATCCAACGCACTGTTAATATCCCCGGTGGCTTTGATCACAACCGCTTCAGGTTTCGAATCTGCGTTGAGGCTCTCCGTTGATTCTAATTTTTTTCCCGCCTGATCCTTTGCGTATGTAGGATCTTTGGAGCAACTGGCTAATGATGCAAGAATCGCTGCACCAAGCACAAGTTTGAATTGAACTTTCATAAATAATAATTTCTGATTTTTTTAAAAAAAAATGTCAAGCAACAAATATGAATCAGGCAATCAACTTTTGCAATCGCCAAAACCGTTAATATCCCTAACTAACAGTGGGTATACCTGAAAATATAGGGCACCTTACTTTGTATGTTGGCGAGGCATCAAACAAAAGCCCCGACGCATCGGTCGGGGCTGCTCTTAATCTCAAAAAAACTGCTATGAAAAAACAAGCGCTAAAAAACTATTTTTACCTTGCTAAAATCGCATGGGCCTCTTCTCCAATTATAGGTATCATGATCTCCGGATTTTCTTTGGTGATCGTCTTCAATTCATCTATTAAACCCTTCAATTCATGCTCCGGCTGTAGCAGCATTTGTTGTATGCAAAAGCCGATGAAGGAATTGTTATTTACATTTTTTAATTGATTCATTAAGTCGGTGCCCATCGAATTTTTTATTTTGCAAGAAACAAATGTCATTTTGTTTGCGACTCAAAAATGAAGTAATCAGGAACATCTTTAAATCGCCCAAAACAGTGATGAGGCATCACCGAAACCGGTTAGAAATCGCGCTATCCCGCCTTCTGATTCTTTTTTACTGTAAACACCCTCGACAGGTTGAAGCCGAATCGTATTTCACCCTTGCCCCAGCTGTCATGTGTGTCGGTAATAAACGCTCTTTCGTTCATACCCGTTGAATTTGAAAAGTGCAGCTGAAAAACATGCCCGCCAGTCTCGATATCGAAACCTATCGACAGTGAATTTGTAGTTGTTGAATTTGCAGGGCGGTTCAAGACTGGAAAATAGTCAACCACAAATGCAGTCCTTTTACTCAGCTTAAACCGCGTTCCTATGCCAATGGCGTACACGTCATTCACATCGCCAGGCTCAACCTGGTTTCGATGGACGAGCGTTGGGCTAAGTTGAAAGGAAAATCTCTTGCTAAACTTTCTTCCAAAAATGGATTGATAATAGTATCCAACCCGGGATGAGAACTTCACTTCTTTTTGCGGATCAGTATTTTTAAAAGTATATGCAGATACACCTGTGACGAATACCAATGAAAGAGGAGAACCACCTGTTGCCTGTCTCACGATCCGCCATTTGATAAAGCCATCCAATTCTTTCTTAAATGTGGTCCTCCCTATTCCAATGGTTAAATTTTTTCCGAGTCCATAATCAAACCCCATGCGCATGCTTGCCTGGTCGAGTCCAAACCATTCTGACACCCCATCGTTTATTAAGCCAAACCGGTGCAGGATGCGAACGTCCAGCACGCCTTTCCCAATAAGTTCCATAGAATGACCGTTAACAACTCTCGATGATTTGAAGGCGTTAGTGACATATTCTTTTTTCGCCGGAACAGGTTCCAGGCCTTTAAGAAGGCTGTCATCCTGCGCATGCACAGGTCCTAATGTGATTAATACTACGAAAGCAGTGGCAATGAATTTCATTCTGTATTTTTTTCTTTAAGGTTGTGCCTGGTACTTTAGGTTTACCGCAATTCTTACCGTTTTTGAAACTTTGTCCTGTACTAACGACGGTATGGTTATTTTGTAATCAGCAAGAACAATGTTGAATTCAGCATTTGCTGAGGCAACCCCGTCCAGAACCGTAATGATGGCCGGCGTTGTCACAGTTTGGCTCTGTCCATGAATTGTAAGTTCGCCTGTAACAGATACGGCGTATCTTCCATTCTTGTCAAAACTCACCTTGCTTAGATCCTCAATCCGGCCCCTGAAAATAGATTTTGGGAACTGATCACTCTCCAGGTAGTTTTCGTTGAAATGCTCCTGCATTAGTGCCTTTTCGAACGTGAAACTTTTTATCAAGACGCTGAATTCCAGCTGACCGGTTTTTTTATCGAGTACACTAACGGCGGTCTGCGTGTTTGCCTCTATATCTTCCAGGGACGTCCTGGAATAAAATGAAATCGATCCATTCCGGGTGAGTAAACGATCCTGTGCAGAACTCGCAATGAATGTCAGCATCAGCAACAATGGAAAACCTACTAACTTCATATCAATTAATTTAATCTTAGTTATTTGTCCAGTACACAGCGTACCATCACCACATCCATCAGATAGCCCGAACAAATTCCTTTGATCGTTGCCTGTGTACCCTTTTTCAAATTTTTGATTTCCCGACTACTTGCATTCTCAAACTGGCACATCACCGATGTAACAGAGCTGCCATCACTCAGGAACACGGCAGCACTTGTGTCGGTTATTTGAATGCCACTAACGAGACCATGCACGCTGATTGTTTTATCGACATAAACGGCATTGGCTTGTGGCTCGTTTATTTCGAATTTTCCCACGAGATCGGAGGCTTCTAATTTGAAATCGGCACGCAGGTGATGTGTGTCAGGAAGACCACGATTGTATTCCACATACCCGTACACGGCGGCAACAACGGCAATCGTGCATACCGCCAGCGCGAAAAATCTATATCTCTTCCACCATTTTTTCATTACTGTTTGCTAATTATCCTTTGTTCCTTCTGCAATCCATCTTCTCACTATGTTAATGCTACAATCGTCCAATTTGTCACCTCCATCCGGCATCGCAGCAAAACCTGGCGCATGCGAGATAGACCCGAGCAAACGACCACTGGCCGCTATTGCTTTTATCTCGTCATACGAGTCCAGCGACACATTTCCCTCTGCTGACCCGTTCCCATGACATGAAAAGCAATTGGCTCTTAAAAGGGGTGCCACTCTTGCCGCAAAAGAAGTGTTTAAAGTATCGGGGCAGATTGACTCGGGGATAATTATTTCCTTATCGTATGTGCAGCTTGGCAAAAAAGCAGCGAAACATGTACCAATAACAATTGCGAAAAGAAAAGTTTTCATCAGGTCAAATTGAACTAAGTGTTTTGAGAATGTGCGATATCATAAGAATGGAAGAAGAAGGTGACGAATCAACGCCACCTTCGTGATCACCCGATCCTTTACAACATGGTATCTCTATTGTTCTTACTCCTAGAACGAGATTAATCCGATGGAAATTTCTTTTCATGGCGTTATTAAAAAATGCAGGGCAAATTTGCTGCACAATTGAACTCGAGTCAATCCCCGAATGAGTTAGATATCCTCACCAAACATGGGGATGCCAGAGGAACTAAGTCAGGTGTGGTCTGCAGTCTCATATAGCTATTATACTTTAGACCAAGGACCAACAACGGCGTAAATGAGCCGATAACTCCAACAATGAAAAAACCGGCCTTAGAGAAGGTCGGTTTTAATCCTTAGTATTCCTGTTATCCAACAAGCTGGATACTCTTAAGTCGTAGTTTGTGGCAAACCCATCCAGAATTGTACCATGACAACTTAATAAAAAATCCCAGATCGATCTACATTGTCAGCTATGGAGTCTTCATCATTTGAGTAGTTGGTAAAGACACGCCATAGCTGGCCGTCTTTATCTACAAATATTCTGTCTGACGTCTGAGATGCTGGAAGCGTTGCTTTCGTAGAACGGTTATTTATTCCGTTCTCACAAATAGTTACCGTAACAACAATCAGTAGCAGTCCAAGACCAAAGCTATTTTTGAAAATCCTCCTTCGGTTAGTGTGGTTGTCATCACGTTCCATATTCATCATTTTCAGCTCGCAAACTTCCGATCAAATGAAAAATTCAGCAATGCCCAAATGCGGGGAGATTAGCCAGGGATTTTAGTGCTTAGTTACGTTATGTACTTTGTGTCCCGGATACGAGACGTTGTGTTCTCGTAACCAAAAGCTCCAACGGCTGCAAGTACCTAATTATTTATTGCACCGTTATCCGCCCAGCACGCAATGGCTTGAATCTGCGCATCAGTTAAAGAACCACTAAGCGGCATTCGTTTGCTCACCACTGCCGCTCTAATGGCTGAAGCAGCGTTCTTGATCTGGTCAAACGTCGTTAATGCACCAGGCCCATTGGAACTGCCGTTGCCATGACATCCACTGCTACTGGCACAACTACCTTGAATAATCGGGTTAACGTCGGACGAGAACTTCGCAGGTGTTGACGCACAGGAAGAAGGCGGCAGAGTAGCGCCACCTTCACTTTCACCCGAACCCTTACTACATGCTACTGCTGCTATTGCGGTGGCTACCAGAACTATGATAAGATACTGCAAGCTTTTTTTCATGACTATTTTATGTCTCTTTCTTAGGAGATGCAAATTGCTTCACAATTGAATTCTCTCATATCCCCGAATCGGCGGGAATAGGGTCACCAAAGGAGGGGACAGCAAGCGGAAAAATTAATTAGTAAGGAGAACTCTGGGGCCGAAGCTTAGAACATACTTTTAACTTTCGACTTTTGATTTTTACGCCGTTGTTAGTCTTCAGTAATCGGAGTAAAACAATTTTAAGCAATACACCAACAACCCTAACGGAGTTAAGATCGGTTGTTGGTCTAC
>AR_comb_assmDRAFT_10096924_pt1 | contig 11943 bp, 4 predicted proteins | sample ArasoioldDNA_FD_10543 | JGI IMG/M metagenome (IMG submission 10543) | reverse complement strand
GCTGAGCCAGGCCAAGTTCAAGAAAGAGCTCTGCCTTCTCCCGGTCTGGCTTGCCATTCGACGCTTTCGCCAGAATATCTGCGGCCTCTAAATAACGCTGCCTGGCCAAAGCGTTGTGGCCGCGGAGCACGAGGCTAGCGTTCGGATTCGCAACCATGGCTTCTGCCGCTTCCAGGTTTCCCATCGCCCAGAAACTATATGCCTTGATCCCAATGGCCGATTCATTCGCGGCTTCGACGGCGAGGATGTGATCGGCCATGGCAATTGCGTCGGAAAAATGGCGGATAAACATATAAGTGTTCGCGAGCATCGAAGCGGACTGGATATTGCGGGGATCAAGTTCGACGACGCGGCGCAGCGCTGCGATCGCCTCATTCCAATGTCCAAATCGCCGGTGGATCAGGAAGATCGCCTGCAGAACGTCAACATTGTTAGGAAAACCCTGCTCAGCGAGCTGAAACTCAGCTAACGCGCCCGCAAAATCGCGCTGCCCGTAATAGCGGTAATAGCCAAGAGCCAAATGAGTCTCCGGCAGGTTTGGGTCGAGCGTGATAGCACGATCAAGCGCTTCCTTGGCTGCCACCAAACGAGCTTCCGTTGCATCGAGGCCAACCCAGTACTCCCCACTCTGCACAGAAGAAAGGTACGCCCAAGCCACTACAAAATTGGGATCCAATTTCACTGCTTCTTGGTACGACCTTATTGCACCCTCGACTTCGGACTTGTTGAAGGGCGAACCGGCCGCGAATGCGCGGCCGCGTAGATAAGCGTCGTAAGCAGCAGCGTTTTTGGTCGGAGTAGCCTCGATGCGCGCCTTCTCTTGCGGACTGAGCGACGTTCCGACTGCTGCCGCGATCTCGGTGGCCAACTCGCCTTGCTGAGTCAGGGAATCGGCCAGCATCCGGTCATAGTTCTGTGCCCAAATGTGGCGGTCGGTCAATGCGTCGATCAGCTGCACGTTAACGCGAATATGATTCCCGGCGCGGCGCACGCTTCCTTCGACCACATTGGTTACGCCTAACTGATGGGCGATTTCTTTCAGATTACGCGTGATGCCGCTTTTGTACTGCATCACCGAAGTACGGCTGATGACTTTCAGGTTTTTAATCTTGGAAAGATTCGTTAACAGTTCGTCCTGAATGCCGTCGGCGAAGTAGGCGTTCTCCTTTTGTTCGCTCAGATTTTCCAGTGGAAGGACGGCAACACTTTTTTCCGAACCCGGTTCCGGCACGGTGGAACGAAAAGGCTGCCGCTTATAAACGAAGAAGGCCAGTGCGGCAGCCAAAAAAATCGCGATTCCAGCAAACAAACTTCGTCGCCGAAACGTAATGGTCGCCTTTGTTCGCCGCGCTGCTTTTATTTTCTCAGGCAGCTGAGGATTTCCGACCTTATCGCTGTAGAGATTGACGATAAAGATCGGGGCACCGTGCTTAACCAAGCACTCGCCGAGTTCGTGCAGTTGTGACCGCCACTTTGCGTCCTGCGCGAGATCATCCGCTGCGCGTTTTGACAACAAAATGTGCCCCGCGTCTCCGCAATCCATGACCCGCTGGGCCATGTTGATCCCCGATCCGGCCACATTTGATCGATCGTTCACATCGGTTACCCCGCTAACCGGTCCGCTGTGAATGCCCATGCGCAGCTTGAATTGGGAATTGGCTTTGAGCGCTTCACCAATTTCCAAGGCACATTGCACCGGTGCTTCCGGGCTATTGAAGAAAACCAAGGCTATCCCATCGCCCACGGGGAGGCGGATCAGTTTGCCGGCGGCTTCGGCGGCGCAAAAGTGTTCCGTGCTTCGAACAATTTGATTCAGTTGCTGCTGAATCTCGCGCTGCTCGTTAAGCAGCAGCTTTGAATAACCGACCACGTCCATGAATAAAACATGGCCAATCTCCAGCTCCGAATGCGTCGGTGATTTCGCGGAGATGTTCACGAGGTGCTTCCGCTCGTGCACTTTAGCAGATGAGCCGGTAAGCTACAGCCAAAAGAAGCCGGCTTTCAGGAACCAATGAAGGAATTACCACGAGATGCCCCCGAGGCGTCGAACCGCATGTCTTTAGACATCAAGCAAGATCGTGGACTGCGCACCGCGCATATTCTTTTCATAGACATTGTTGGTTACTCCAAATTGCGCAGCGACACCCAACGCGAGCTCTTCGACTTAATGAATTCGTTAGTCCGGAATACGGCGCAATTTCGGGCGGCGGAGGGTACGGACCAACTGATTCGGCTGCCGACGGGTGACGGAATGGTGTTGGCTTTTTTTACCAGCGTGGATGCACCAGTGCGTTGCGCTCAAGAAATCGGCCGCAAGCTAAGAGAGTATCCGCAGTTGTCGCTGCGCATGGGAATTAACAGCGGGCCGGTGGATGAAGTTTCGGACGTCAATAATCGGCGCAATGTGACCGGCGCCGGTATCAACCTGGCCCAAAGAGTGATGGATTGCGGTGAGGCCGGCCACATCCTTCTCTCCCAGCGGGTGGCGGACGATTTGGCGCAATACAGCGAATGGCAACCTAGTCTGCACGACCTGGGCGAAGTGGAGGTCAAACATGGTGTCCGTGTCGCCCTGGCCAACTTCTTTGGCGACGGTTTCGGGAATTCCAAACTACCGGCCAAAATCATCCGAGCCAAGCAGGCCCGCCGCCGGCGCCTCCTTCTCTCGATCTCAGCCGTCGTCTTGTTTCTGCTTTTGGTCACAATCGGCTCCTGGGTCTGGACGCGACGCGGCGCTTTAACTACCGCCTACCGAGTGGCTGCCGCCGACACCAGCGGAAAGAGCATCGCGGTACTGCCATTGGAAAATCTGAGCGAGGAAAAAGAGAACGCTTATTTTGCCGACGGCATCCAGGCTGAGCTGCTCTCGAATCTTTCCAAGATCAAGGACCTGAAAGTGATCAGCCGTACTTCGGTCACGCAGTACAAGGCCGGCGTTACCCGCAATCTCAAAGAGATCGCGCAGCAACTGGGGGTGAGCAAAGTGGTGGAAGGCAGCGTGCGTCGCTCCGGAAATCATGTCCGTGTTTCGGTCCAGCTAATTGACGCCCTAACGGATCGTCACATTTGGTCGGAGAACTATGACCGCACACTGGCCGATTCGCTGGCGATGCAAGGAGAGCTAGCGACGGAGATTGCGGCGAGCGTAGGCGCGACGCTGACTCCGCAGGAAAAAGCGCGAGTGCAGGCGCAGCCGACGAACAATGCCGATGCCTACGATGCCTATTTGCGCGGACGCGCGATCACACTTCTCGCCATGTCGGAACGCGAGAACCTGGAGCGTGCGGTTCGATCGTATGAGGAGGCGGTGAAGTTGGATCCCAATTTCGCGCTGGCGTGGGTTTATCTATCCCGCGCCCAAAGTATATATTATCGGAATGCCGATCCGAGCCCGGCGCGGCTGGCGGCCGCCAAGGACGCGCTCGAGCGCGCTCTCGCGCTCGATCCGAACCTCCCGGAGGCGCATCTGGCGCGTGGCTATTTTCGCTTTCAAGTGGAGCGCGACTTCCCCGGGGCATTGTCGGAATTCCAAAAAGCGGAGCAAGGTCTTCCAAACAACGCAGATATTTTTACAGCGATCTCGATGATCCAACGGCGGCGTGGACGTTGGGATGAGGCAATTGAGGCGGCACGCCGAGCCGTCACGCTCGATCCGCGCAACAGGGACGCCTGCTTTTTTCTCGCGACGACATATGGCTCTATGCGCCGTTTTAAGGAGAGCAGGGCTGTAGTCGACCGCGTCCTTGCGTTCGACCCGACGGACCGTCCCGCCCAAGAAGGGAAAGTGTATGGTTACTTGTTAGCGGGGGATCTTAAGACGGTAGAACCACTGCTCGCAAATCCCGTTATCGAACCGGGCGCGCACGGCCTTTACGCTTTCTTTCAACGTAATTACGCCGCAGCCGCAGAGATATTTTCAAAGACTACGGCCGATGAAGCAAACCGGGACTGGACGGAGGTTTTCGCGTTGGGCATATGTCAAAAGAGGGTCGACAACGTGGCTGCCGCGCGGGAAACTTTTCAAGGGGCGATCCAGGGTATTCAGCGCGAGCTCGCGCAGGCCGGGCCGGATCCCCTCCACCAGGCCGGGCTGCATGGCTTATTGGGCGTAGCTTATGCGCTGTTAGGCGAAGCGGCGCGCGCAATCACTGAAGGAGAAAAGGCTATCGCTATGAAATCCGCCTACGAAGATTCCTACGAAGGCCCGAAAGTAGAGGAGTGTATGGCACAGATCTACGCCGCATTGGGCGACGCGGATCACGCCGTTCCAATCCTCAAGCGATTACTGCAGATACCCTATCGGCAACCAATCACTACTGGAATCCTGCGAATTGACCCGTTCTGGGATCCGATTCGCGACGATCCTCGGTTTCAGGAGTTGGTTGCAGAAAAGCCGCGATGATCGGTTGCCGGCGCTAAATACATACGAAGCGGCGCCGTAAGCGATGGCCAAAAATCCTTGAGCATGTAATTCCGGTCGTAATCGATCGGACGCATTGGTGGTGGAACGCGTTGTCTCTAACGCGTTGGTAAAATTAGCGTCCCGCTCGCGGGACGGAAAAATTAACATCGTCTTTCGCGACCGGCGAATCTTCGATCGGAGAAGCCGATCCACCTTCAGACTCGCGGGCATGAAGGCCGCTCCCGCCTGATTGAGGATCAACGAGAAGCAGTTCAGAATTTCTTCCTCAGACTCACGTAAACGAAACGTCCGGTCGAGTCGTAAAGAAAATCCGGGTAGTTTGCAGTCGCGAGCGCATCGGGCGGATCATGTCCAAATACGTTATTGCAACCGAGCGTGACAGTGGTGTTGTTCAAAAGCTGCTTCCAGCAAGGCAATCCGAAGCTTGCTGTTTGTGCCGCCGCGTTTTCAATCGATTTGCCATCACCAGCCGAAGCTGTGTTCTTGGAATAACCGGGCACGGCCGCTGTTTCGACCGGCGGAACAAAAACAAAATTGTAGGAAGCCTGAACGTCAAAGAACCAGGTTTGCTTCACGTAATGCTCATGTTTGCTATCTGGGAAGGCCGGACGACCTAAGTGGATAATTTCATGGAACCCATCCAGATAGTGGACCGTGGTTGACACGTCGAACCCGTGAAAGGCCCACTCGAGGCGGGAATTGGCTCTCCACTTCAAATACGCCTCGTCGGAGAGAAATCCCGGGAGTACACCGCTGCGCAATTCGACCTCGGTATCGGTGGGAACTTCGGCGAATTGGAACGAATCCACATAAGTCGCTTGCGTAAGCGAAGTGAAAACGCCGAACTGCGTCTCTTTTTGGTATTGGATACCAAAATCGGCGCCGCGCGCCTTTTGTGACCCGGCATTCTGATAAGCCAATTCGATCGATACGATCTCCCCATTGGCGTCACGGTTCACGCTTTCAAGAGGCAAAGATTGGCCGGCAACAGATCGCTCAATCACACTCGGTATAGAAGGGATGATCACTCGGCCCTTACTTTCGATGTCGAACAGGTCGACCGTAATGGTCAAACCTTGCACGAATTTCGGGGTGTAAACGAAGCCGGCGGTAAAGGAACGTGAATCTTCCGGCTGCAGATTCGGATTACTTCGGATAATAAAAGGGGTCTCCGGGTTTATGTCATTGCCGGTCACCGGGTCGTGGACAAAAGGCCCAAGAGAACCTTGGACTGGGCTCCCGAAGAATTCGATGAGTGAAGGCTCATGAAACCCTTCGCCCCATGTGGAGCGAAGGGTCAATGATTCGTCGAGCGGTTGCCAGCGCACCCCGACTTTTGGAACGAGAACATTGGTGTCGTTGTTACGGAAATCTTCGAAGCGCGCGGCGGCGGTAAACTCCAAGGCATGGAAACCGGGTAAAGAATTTTCAGGACTAAAAACTGGCAGTCTTGCTTCGGCGTAGAACGCGTAGGTCTTCCTGCCCGCTTTGGTAAAATTACCCGGACCGGTGCCAAGAATGTCGCCTGCAACCAATAAGTCATCGGGGCCTTGTTCCAGATTTTCTCGTCTGAATTGTGCACCAAACGCGAGACCCACTCCGCCGGCCGGCAGTTTGAAAAGCGAAGTTGTGTAAACATTAAGATCAAGCGTGGTAAGCTTGGAGAGATCGAGTGACTTGGGATGGATCGTGGCAAAATCTATTGGCAATGCATTGCTTGCGATGGGCCGGCGATAATCACCGAACGGGTTATAGGGAATGGTCGTGCCGATGAATTGCGGTGAAGCAGGATCAAAGATCGGATCGGCGGCGTTTAGGATTCGGTCAAAGCGTGAGCCTGAAACCAGGGTGCTGGTAGAAATGTTTTGTGTCTCGCTATAGCGAAACCCAGCATCGTATCCCCAGTTTCCGTCGAAAAGCTTATCCCCTTTGAGGCCCAGCGTGGAAAAGTAAGCTTTGGTATCGTTGTTAATGAAACGGTTACCGAACTCGATGAGACGCGCCTGCGTGAACCCGGAGATGATCTGTTGAAAGGGGTTAAAGGGATTGAATGCGCCCAGCGGAACCTCCGTGTCTTCATATGTGGGTCCGCCCACGGTTGGCCCGGGAGCATGCGGTGGAATAGCAAGGGTAATGTTGCCGGGGGTTTGGAAAGGGCCCGTCGCCGTAGGCGCCAGTTCATAACTGGTCTGCACGTTTTGGTAGGAAAAGTCAGCGTAAAGCACCAGTTGGTCGCCGCAGATCTTGTGACTGGCATTCCAATAACCGCCGTACCGCTCTGAATCCGGCAGCGCTTCTGAATAGGCGTTGAAGTTGAAGAAAACCGACGGAAGGCGCGTATAAACGTAGTCGGTAGCCGGGGCCTCACCGTTGGTAAAGAAGGGCGCATGACCGAACAAGCGGTCCGGCCTCCCGGGTGGTGGTGGTGGCGGCAATTGACTGGGCGATACGCCGGCGGCGAGAATCGCGTCTCGCGAGAGGAAAAGGTTGAAAGGGCTCGCATTCCGTGATGGGGTGTCCGTATTCGAAGAGTATCCTCGATCTCGATTGAAGATGGAGTTGCGATGATAAAAATTCAGAACGCCGGACACGTTGGTCTTATCGTCGCCTGCGCCAAAAATCAGTGACGCCGCATATTCGCCCGAATCTTTGTCAAGGGTGTTGCCGTACTCGACGTATGATTCTGCTCCGCGATAATCATGCCGGAACTTGATGTTGACCACGCCGGCGACGGCATCTGCGCCGTAAGTGGTCGAAGCGCCATCTTTCAGGATTTCAATGCTGTCGATCGCCGCGCGGGGGATAGAATTGAGATCAACAAAAGTTACGGCGCCATTTCCGGTTCCGAGCGGGTATGGAGCGACCCGCCGCCCATCAATTAGCGTCAGTGTGCTGCTGGCATCGAACCCGCGCAGAGAAATGGATGAGGCCCCGGGCGTAAATCCACCGGCGTTGTTCGAGCTGGGTACGCCGTTAGGCCCAGCAACCGTGGTGTTTCTGATTAACTCCTCGGCCGTGCGCTCGCCCGATTTCTCAATCAAATCGCGATTGATCGTCATAACCGGATTCGGTCCGACTTCTTCTGCCGTCGGAATAATCGAACCGGTCACGATGACGCGCTCAGCTTCAGCCGTTGTGGCGGGGTTGATCGCTACGTCCTGGCCGAATGCGATCGAGAGTCGAACGAAAAAAAGTCCGGCTGTGCCTAAACCGACTCGGCCAATAGATGATCGATTGAGCAAAAGCTCCTCTCGGTTAACCACTCCTTGTAGGTCCACTAGCGACACCTCTACAAGCTTTTGTTTGTAAGGCGCTCCATACGCTCGGCGGCAAGACCTGTAGCGGCGGTCTATGACCGCCGTTCTATTTAGCTTCGGCGCTCATAGAGCGCCGCTACAATTTATTTCGCGCTTTGCTTGCCTTTTTTTCGTTTGGCCACTGCTTCGCGTAGCAGGTATTCGATTTGGCCGTTCACACTGCGCAGCTCGTCAGCGGCCCATTTTTCGAGATCGGCCCACAAGGGCGGAGGAAGCCTCAGCAGGAACGGTTTGCGTTCATCGCTGGCCATCCTCAGGAATACAGCGTGCCGGTGTTAACCACGGGGGTCACTTCGGCTTCGCCGCAGAGCACCACCAAAAGGTTGCTGACCATGGCAGCTTTGCGCTCTTCGTCCATATCGACCACTTCCTTGGCGGTTAGTTCCTTTAGCGCCATGTCGACCATGCTGACTGCTCCATGAACAATCTTGGTGCGAGCGGCGATCACAGCTTCGGCTTGTTGCCGTCGCAGCATCGCCTGCGCAATTTCCGGCGCGTAGGCGAGATGCGTTAGGCGCGCTTCGTCCACTGTTACGCCCGCCTTCGCTAACCTGGCCTGCAATTCGGTCTGCAAACCGTGCGCCACTTCGTCTGCGCTATCCCGCAACGTGAGCTCGGTTTCATCGTCGCTTCCCCGATCATAGCTGAAAAGACTGGCGATGTGTCGCAAGGCCGACTCGCTCTGGATTTGAACGTAGTTTTCAAAATCATCGACATCGAATGCGGCCTTGGCGGTGTCAGCCACGCGCCAAACGATCACCGCGGCGATTTCCACCGGGTTCCCGCGCTTGTCATTTACTTTGAGCTTCTCGCTGTTGAAGTTGCGGGCTCGCAACGAAATCTTCGCCGGCAACGTCCGGTAGGATTGGGTGGTGTGTTTGCCATCGGTGCCGATCGGAATTTGGCCGAGCGGGATCTTCCCTCGCGCTTTGGAGTAAAACGGATTAGCCCAGAAAAATCCGCTTTCGCGCACGGTGCCATGATATTTCCCGGCCAGGATCAGGACCCGGGCTTCGTTAGGCTGAAGGGCGAAGTGACCGGACAGAAAGATAAGGCTCGTCACTAAAATGATGATACCGGCCCACAACATCAGGGTGGGATGCTCCTCGCCCGGCGGCGGATGAATCCCGCGGAGAAGGAGAAACACGCCCCCGAAAAGCAGGGCGAAATTTACTGCCAGCATGAGCCAGCCGTTGAGGGCGCCGCGGGTGAGTTCGCGGCTGCCGCTCGGTAAAGAATCGGGAGTAGACATAGGTTTGAGTGTTATATCGTTATGATATCATTGTGATATAATTTGGTCAAGCGAAATTTCCTCCGACGACGCCTTTTCGCCCGCTCCTCCCCTGAAACCCCGATGTGGGAAGGGAATTGTAAAAAATATTGACATTCAGGCCGGGATTTGAGACCAAAGCCGTTCCTTTTCTGTTCGTTAGGACGGCCATGCACCGGGTTTTTAATTTTACCTGCAGCCTGGGTAAGCGCTCCGCTGACCTCGCTGCTCTAGTGTTCGTTGCTCTTTTGGCGCTGAGCAGCCTTGGCAGCGGGAACAGATTGTCTGATTACTCCAGCAAGCACGACCGATTCATAGCCGACTATTCCCGAGCGAACACCGCCTATCTGTTTCCAGCGCTAAGTCTGGAAGAAATCATTCGCCGATTTTCCGATGGGCGGATGGATCCAGCTGAGCGCAGGCTCTTTGCCTATCGGCTGTGCTAAGCACGCTCGGGTCGCGAGTCGGATTCAAAGATTCGCCTCTTGTTGCCGCTTTTAGCTGTTCCCTAACTATCCGTGTTATCCGCGAAGTCCGCGGTTAAGCTATTTCTCCAGTGTCCCGAACTCGCCCTGCTGCTGAATCAGTTTTGCCACCAGCCCGGTCCAGCCGGTTTGATGGGACGCGCCGAGTCCGGCGCCGGTGTCACCGTGAAAATATTCATGGAACAGGTAGCGATGGTCATCACCGTTTCGCACTGTAGGGGAACCTGTTAGGCTCCCAGGGAAGGTAGCACCTTCCCCTACAGAGGAACCCATCGCGCGTTCAAACGGCCGTTCCCCGTTTTCATCGCGAGCCCAAATTTTGATTAGACGATTCGAAAGGTCGTTGGCGATCTCTTTCAACGTCAGATAACGCCCGGAGCCGGTCGGGCATTCCACCTTGAAATCGTCGCCATAATAATGATGAAATTGCTGGAGGGATTCGATCAGCAGATAATTGGTCGGAAACCAAACCGGACCCCGCCAGTTGGAATTGCCTCCGAAGATTCCACTCTGCGACTCGGCCGGCTCATAGCCAACGACCTTCTCCTCGCCGCGGATAGCGAGCGAGTAAGGGTGATCCTTATGATATTTGCTGACCGACCGGATGCCGTAATCACTGAGGAACTCGTTAGGGTCGAGCATCCGACGCAGCAGACATTTCATCCGGTGCCCACGAGTGAGCGCGACCAGCCGGCGTTCGCCGATTCCGGGTTCCTGCCAACGCGACACCAGGCTGGCGAGGTCGGGTCGATGCGTGAGATACCATTCAAGACGGCTTTTGAATCCAGGTAGCGCATCGATCAGTTGGGGTTGAATCGTCTCGACGGCGAACAGAGGCAGCAAACCAACCATCGAACGCACTCGCAGCGGCAAGTAGCGGCCGCCAGGTGTGTGAAGCACGTCGTAATAGAATTCGTCGTCTTCATTCCAAAGCCCGATGCCCTTGCCGCCGAGATTGTTCATGGCCGCGGCGATCCCGAGGAAATGTTCGAAGAACTTGGTGGCGATATTTTCGTAAACGGGATTTTCTCGCGCCAGTTCGATGGCGATGCGCATCAAATTGAGGGAGAACATTCCCATCCAACTGGTGCCATCGGCCTGTTCGAGGTGGCTCCCATCGGGGAACGACTGGTTCCGGTCAAACACGCCGATGTTGTCGAGACCGAGGAAGCCGCCCTGAAAGATATTATTGCCTTCGGAGTCTTTGCGGTTCACCCACCAGGTAAAGGCGAGCAACATTTTGTGGAAGATCGTTTCCAAAAACGCGCGATCGCCTTTCCCGGTTTGTTTGCGCTCAATTTGATAAACTCGCCACGCGGCCCACGCGATTACCGGCGGATTGACGTCACTAAAGTTCCATTCGTAGGCGGGAATTTCTCCGTTAGGGTGTTGGTACCATTCGCGCGCGATGATATCCAACTGCGTTTTGGCGAAGCAGGGATCGACCAGCGCCAAAGGAATACAATGGAAAGCCAGGTCCCACGACGCATACCAGGGGTATTCCCACTTATCCGGCATCGACATCACTCGTTCGTTGTAGAGATGCCGCCAGTCAGCGTTACGCCCGAATTTGCGTTCGGGCGGCGGGGGCGGCTGGCCCGGATCGCCATCCAGCCACTGTTCCACGATGTAATGATAGAATTGTTTGGTCCAGATCATCCCGGCAAGCGCTTGCCGCTGGATGGCGCGATGCTCGCGCCCTAACGATTCAGGAGCGAGCTCTCGATAAAATTCGTCCGCCTCGGTTTTGCGCAGGGCGAACATTTCATCGAAATCGCCGAACGGATCGCGGGAACCATCGTGTTTTCGCAGTCGGAGGCGAATCGAAGTGCTCTTGCCCGGATGAATTAATAATCTGTAATGCGCAGCCGCTTTGGTCCCGATCTTGTTGGCATTAACCAGATCGATGTTGTCGCCGATGATTGCATCGTTGATCGCGTCTTTGACATAGGGAGAGGGATTTGGCACGCCCCAGAGCCGAGTCAGATTTGATTCGTTCTCGGTAAACAGCAGTTTTTCCGGCGTCTGGCAGTAAAGATCGTAGGTGCCGATGGCGTGATGATCGGCCTGGATAACATAATCGTCCTCTTGAGTTGGCGTACACTCCTGTATGGTCGGAGTTCGATTGTCGCGCCCCCAACTCCACGTATTGCGAAACCAAAGGGTCGGCAGCAAATGCAGCGTGGCCGGGTCCGGACCGCAGTTTGTGGTGGTGACCGTGATCAGAATGTCGTTAGGTGAAGCTTTGGCATATTCGATGTGAATATCAAAGAATCGGTCGTCTCGCAGCACACCGGTGTCCCATAACTCGTATTCAGGATCAGTTCTGGATCGGCGGGCCGCCCGGCTAACCAGGTCGCCGTAGGGGTAGGCGGCCTGCGGGTATCGATAGACCATCGACATGTAACTGTGAGACGGCGTGGCATCGGTGTACCAGTAGATTTCCTT
>AR_comb_assmDRAFT_10209144_pt1 | contig 11946 bp, 15 predicted proteins | sample ArasoioldDNA_FD_10543 | JGI IMG/M metagenome (IMG submission 10543) | reverse complement strand
CAAATCGGCTGGACAGCCGTGAATTAACCAACAGAGTCTCATGTGAACAGATCCACGTTGGCCTCCTCGGTGAACCTGGCGCGATAGCAGCAACATCCACGTGGTCCCAAGAAGAAGCCCCCTGAGCGCACCACGTATCAGAACGGACAGCACGTCTCGACCGCCAAGCTCCTTGCACACAGATGACCATATTGAAAAGAGTGGCCCAAAGGGATCGAGCAGTTCTTTGAGTTGCACCAAGACTGCATCTTTGCGACGACCAAAGACATAGGCCAAAACCGTTCCTAGGCGGTTATCGATGGCATGCTACAGCCAGCGTTGGTTGCCTTTCTTGCCGACAACGCTCCACATCTCGTCGACCTCAGCTTCCCCCGCTTGCTCATGGCTTGCTCTTGACACGAACCTTCATCGCAGCATAGTACAGACTGTCAGGGAGAGACCGATGCCGCCAACGACTTTGGAGACCCTTCCCCTCCCACCAGGCATACGCTAGCGCTTTGTGCCCCAGGTCAATGGCCTGACCATGCATCTGCTGGAAGCAGGGTTCGAGACGCCGCACCGTCCCTGCGTCCTGCTCCTGCACGGCTTCCCGGAGCTGGCCTATAGCTGGCGCAAGGTGATGGTGCCCCTCGCCACGGCCGGATTTCATGTCATTGCGCCCGACCAGCGGGGCTACGGGCGCACCACCGGGTGGGACAACACGTATGATGGTGATCTGGAGGCTTTTCGCATGCTCAACCTGGTGCGGGATGCGCTCGGATTAGTCTCGAGGCTGGGCTACCGTATGGTGGCGGCCGTGATAGGGCACGATTTTGGCTCGCCCGTCGCCGCCTGGTGTGCGCTGATTCGACCGGATGTGTTCTGCTCGGTGGTGCTGATGAGCGCCCCATTTGCTGGTCCACCAGCCCCGCCGTTCACTACCGCGCCCGAAGGGGCAGTCGCACCAGCAACAACTGAAAATATCCACGCGGCCTTGGCCGCTCTGCCGCGGCCGCGCAAGCACTACCAGTGGTATTACTCGACCCGGGAGACCAACGCCAACATGTACGCCTGTCCACAGGGCGTCCACGCGTTCTTACATGCCTACTATCACATGAAAAGTGCCGATTGGCAGCCCAACACCCCGTTTCCCCTACAAGCCTGGCGTGCTGATGAACTGGCCAAAATGCCGACGTACTACATCATGAATTTGGGGCAAGGGATGGCTGAGACCGTAGCACCAGAGATGCCCACAGCAGCAGACATTGCTGCCTGTACCTGGCTCCCAGACGCAGAACTCGCGGTATACAGTACTGAATACAGCCGCCCTGGCAGCCAGGGCGGCCTGCAATGGTATCGCTGCGCCACAGGGGGCAAGGACAGCCTGGAACTGCAACCGTTCTCGGGCTGCACGATCGATGCGCCGTCCGTATTCATTGCTAGCAAAAGTGACTGGGGGGTGTATCAGTGCCCCGGCAACTTCGAGCGCATGCAAAACCATGCCTGCACGGCCATGCGCGGCTGTCATCTGCTGGACGGGGCCGGGCATTGGGTGCAGCAAGAGCAACCGGAGCGCGTGAGCGAATTACTCACACAGTTTCTGCACGAGCAGGCCTCTGGCTAAGCGCGTGGTGGACAACCGATTACAACATAGGCCCGTTGTGCATGCAGGGTCCGGTTGCCCGTACGGGCAACGGGGCCCAGGACCTGTTCTGCCTGATTACACGTCTTGCCCATCATGCGCAGGGAGTCAGGCGGGCTTGCTGCATCAGAGCCTGCCTCGGGAGGTGTATTGCCCAAAAGGATTAGATGCGTGTCGTAGAACAGCCCATGGCAGTCACAGCTGAGCGGGGCCACGTTCCTGGCCCCCTCGATGTTGCGCTGGTATGCTAGCTCGGGCCGCAATGCGGAGACATGCACATCGTACATGCCAGCCGCATGCATGACATCACAGGACGAAAACGTGCGAAAGCCTCGCGCAGACCAGCGCTGTCGTGCATAGAACAGGGCAGACATTGCCTGTGGACAGGTAGGTCGGACGTGTTTGCAGTGGGGGCACAGACCATGCACCTGCGAGGGACCCAGGTGCATGGTGAAGGCATTGGACAGTGGCCAACCGTGCCACGACGTCATCCCGGTGATGAGCAGGCGTTGCATCGCTGCGGCTTGCCCTGACCGGTGCGCGTGCTTGACAGCGAGTGATGCCATCCCATGCTGCCTGCGGCCTGACGCTGCTGTGCAGCCGTGACGGTCTCAGGCCGCAGGATCACGGCGCGCGATAAACGCCAGGGCGGCCTGCGCGCACTGCACCGCATGGCTTGCTGCCACATGATAGGAATCCCCTGGCAGCACGAGCAACTCTGCGTCCGGAATGGTCTGCTGCCAGGCACGCGTGTCGTCCACACTCGCTAGGCCACTGCCCTCCGTGGTGATCACCAGTGTGGGACAGGCAATGTTGGGCACATCCGCGCGGATGTCCGCGCACGCGATGGTAGGCATGAAGCTAATCTGCGTCGAAGCCGCAGTGCGGCCCATGAATTGCGTCCACCAGGTCACACCCTGCGATGGGAATGTATTCCCAAGGCGCTGGCCCATGCTCTCCTGAGCCCAGCGCGCGACACCCCCGGGCTGCTCGAAGGCCTTGATGAGCGCTGGCGCACGTTCCGCAGCACCCACGCGATACGGCGGCGGTGTCCCCACCACGGTCAACGTGCGCACACGTGCAGGCCGCCGCGCCGCAAAGGCGCGCGCGATCGTGCCACCGATCTTGGCGCCAATCAGATGGAAGCGCTCCACGCCCAGGGTATCCATAAGGCGGCAAAAGTCGTCAATAATGAGGTCCAGGGTCCAGGGGAAATCTCGTGGCATGGGCGTGGAGGCCCCGAAGCCGCGCATATCTGGACGCACGACCCGATACCAGGGGGCCAGGTGTGGCACCCAGCCATACCATGCCGCGCCACTCTCGGCGTTGCCGTGGAGCATGAGGACCGTAGCGGGCGTGCGCCAGGGATCAGTGTAGTCATCCACCTCATAATGCATGTCCAGGTTGGGGGGAATATGGAACGTTGGCATGGGAAGGTTCCTCTCATGGCCTGTAGCCGAGGGGTTGCGAAGACGAATCCGGAGTTGAGATCCTCCAGGGCCAGCAAATCATCACCCTTTCTCTCCACTGCCCGAGGCATCCCTCCCGGGCACGGGCAGCGCGGCCCATGTGCTCTAGAGCGCCGCCCTCATCGCTGCCTGACACCCGGTGAGCGCGCACCAGTAGCTGCACCCCCTGCGGACCAACACGATCCGGGCGCGGCGAGGCGTATGCATCCTGGATGGCACCTAGGGTAGTCGCATCATAATACCGTCTCCGCATCGGGGCAAGCAGGCCGGCCCCTGGGGCGCGGCAGTCGGTCGACAGTGAGCGTTTCCCACCACACGACGAGGTTCGCACCATGCCTATCCTCACCTCGGGAGGCGCTTGATGTGCGGTGACACGCTCCACCGCGTCCTCGGGTGGCATGTGGCACTTTTCACATGGTCTTTGCGCGTTGCATCCACGGCGCAGCCGTCCATCCGAGATGGTGATGCGCGTTCACTAACCGCACGATGGCTGGAGCCTCCCACGGCGCTGCATGGGCCCCCCAGTCCATCACACTCACTGTGGCATTATCCAGAAACAGCCGTTGCCCCGTTGTCAATGGTACATCCATCGCGGTACACAGGAGCGCTTTGATGGGGCCTACATGACTGACGAGCACGACGGCCGCGCCTGCATGCCGCTCGGCGAGGTCCTGCACACAGGCGACCACGCGCGCCTGGACGGCCGCGAGAGACTCCCCGCCTGGCGGGGCACAGGTCGGATCCACCTCCCACTGGTGGTGGCGGGCCGCGTCGTCCGCGCTACGTGCGAGAATCTCGACGCGGCGCAGACCTTCCCACGTTCCCATCGCGGCTTCGACGAGCCGTGGTTCAGGGATGATAGACAGCCCATGGGCCTCCGCCATCGGCCGGGCCGTCGCGACGGCCCGGGTGAGCGAGCTCGTGTAGACCGCCGCAAGATCGAGCGGCGCAAAGGCGTGGGCGAGTTGCAGCGCCTGCCACTGGCCCCGCGCCGTTAAGGGGTCATCCCGGCTGCCTAGGTAACGCAGGTCGGGATTGGCGAGTGCCTCAGCATGGCGCACAAGAAAGAGACGGATAAAGGTAGCAGGCATAGACGGACCCCGTCTGGACACAGGTGGATGGCTCAGAGTCAGGGAGTCATACATGTGCTGTTGCCCAGTGGCTTTTTCGAGCGTGTGGGCGCCTCGCAGTCATGGCATTCCTGACACCCAATGTTTGGCTTTGGTCCCAAAAATCACACGTGGCGACACCACTATCATGCCCCGTGGGACAGCACGACCTCTGAAAATTGCCTTTTCAAGGCAACCGATCATACGGCAAATGGCCTCAAAGAAAAATGGCGATACAACTGACGCCTGGCTATCCTGGGCTGTCGCTGCGACCAGCACCCAGTGGTGGGGAAAACGGCTCACTATCTCCTTGATCGGGAGGATAGGGGGTGGCGTGTCTCTGGTGTGGTCTCACTTCTAGCGGTGGGGGAAGTGTCTCTATCTTCTGCATGTCTCCCGAAGAGAAGAATGACCCCATGCCGCGCTGGCAAGTTAGACATACGGGCGACGCAAGTATAGCCCCACATGCCCCTGGGTATGCGCGATCGCACCATGCATGACTCCTGGACGCCCGCTTGCCTTGGCTCTCTCTTCCTGACACAAAACTAGTACTTTGTCACCGCTGATGCGTGCGATGCTCCCCCCTGGACATATAACACTCGCGTGTGCCACGTCGCAGGGGAGTTTTGTGTCACTGAGGCGTGTTGGTCTGGAGGCTCGCGGCAGGATTCATGCCGTGTATACACTTGCGATGCCGAGCGGCACCCTCTACACTGAGGCGTGGAAAGGCTGCTGCCACCGCCATGCACTGCGCCGTGGCGCGGCTCAGAACGCAGGTGTACGGCGTCACGCTTTCCCACAAGGAGGATGAGCATGGACGAGATCGCCTTTCACCGCGAGCCCCCGACCAACTTGCCTACGATGGTGGTGGCGTTTGGGGGATGGGTCGATGCCGGAGAGGCCGCCACCGGCGCGATGCGCTACCTCGTCCGCCAGCTCGCCGCGGCGCCGCTCGCGTCGATCGACCCGGAAGACTTCTGCGATTTTACCCAGATCCGCCCGGTCGTGCGCCTGAGCGCCGAGGGGCAGCGCCTCATCCGCTGGCCGCGGTGCGCCTTCTGGACCTGGCAGCCCCCCGAGGGCCGTGCGGGGCTGCTCCTCTTTCGCGGCATGGAGCCCCAGCGGCGGTGGCTTACATACGCCACCTTACGAGGGCAAGCGCCCCATTACCTCGGGGGCGCACCCAATCCGGCCGTGAGTCGCGCACTGCTGACCACGGTCGCGCACCTGCTCGACCTGGAGCTGGATGTGGCCCCCTTCGAGGTAGCCGTGCGGGCCTTTCGGACCCAATGTGACCAGGCAGTCGCGCAAGACGCCGCCGTCCAGGCTTATGTCCGGCAATTAGAGCAGGACTATGACGCGCCGGGTGACGAGACGCCGCACCCACGGCGTGATGACGACTTTAACCCGGAGCAGTTGATGCACGACCTCGAAGACTTCTTACGCCAGGAACGGGAACGTGGTGCGGAGTGACGCACCTGCTGGCGCCCCGTGGCGGAGACAGGGCAGGTCCACCGCGATCCCGGGGAGGCTCGCACACACCTAGGCCAGTCCTCAGTCACGGAGGCGGGGCGAAAATCACCCGGTGATGTCGCACCAAGGGTCATTAATGATGTAGAGGCTCCCGCAGCAGGCTTACACTGATGACAATCTGGCGATCACTGGTCCGTTACCCCAGGAACCCTCACATCCGCCACTCGCTGGTCAGGTTTTCCGCCCCTTTGCATGGGAACGCGGACGCAGGAGTAGTGCGCGGCGTCTTTTCTCCCTGCTGATCCCGCCGCGACATGCTACTATCCTGCGCACACCGAGGCGCCACGCATGACGCCTCTTGCTGAGGACGCTCGACGCCGAGAGGACGGAGCCCCATGACAGTCTATGAAATGCGGACCTACACCCTGCACGTGGGCAAGATGGCCGAAGCGGTCAAACTGTATACGCAGTTTGGCTACCCGGCGCTGCAGAAAGGAGGCCACGATAAGAAGCTGATTGGCTACTTCCAAGCCGACACGGGCATGATTAATCAACTGGTCCACCTCTGGAAGTTCGACGACGATGCCGACCGGCGTGCGCATTGGGCCGCCGTCTTTGCCAACCAGGATTTTATGGAAGGCTTCGCGGCCCATTTTCGGCCGTTGGTGCTGTCCCAAGAGGTCAAGCTGCTGACGGCGGCTCCGTGGGGACCGCATCCCTAGGTGTCAGGTGTCGTCGCCCGCCCACACGCTTGCTGTCGCGCCTGGCACACCAGCGTGACCGGGCGTCAGCAGGCCTCTGTCCCGACAAAGCTGGGGAGCCGAGGTAGGTGACCTCGTGTGAGGTCGTGCTGGTAGGCACGGCGCTTGTTCGGGCTTGATCATGGCGTCGACCACCCCAGCAGCCGATGCCCCCGTATCATCACCCGCCTCCTCCCCCGTTTATATACGTTTCTACACAGGCCTACACTACTGGTTCCTGGTGCAGTGGGAAAGAGCACTCAGGCCTCGAGGAAACGACAAGGGTACATCACAGCGCAAAACGCTGTGTCTCTCAATGAGCGATGGTCAATGAGGTGTTCGCGCACTGTCAGAGCTGGAGACCGACTCAACAAGGTCGAGTGCGTTCCACACGGAGGGACAGGTCATGTCCACGGGAGCTGAGAAATCACACATAGCTTGAAATGCCCCAGGTGTGTCAACACCTGGGGTGTGCGGTGTTTTGGCCTAGGGCACCGCGGTTGTCACCAGCTTCGGCTTATAGACCTTCTGGTTCCTGCACTGGCACGCCTCGTTGAAGGCGTCCACGTCCGACTGCAGCACGTAACTGGTTCCCTCAAATTCAAAATGTGGCATCGTGCCAATCGCTAACCATCGGCGGAGCGTGATCGGCTGCACATGAATCTGCCTGGCCGCGTCCTCTACGGTGACGTATCGTTCGTCTGGAAACATCGCCCTTCCTCCTTTCCCCTGCAATGTACTGCGCCATACAACCGCACACAAGTGTGCCTCAGGTGTCTCGCAGGTACAAGAACATTCTGCATATCACCATAGCTCTACATGGCTAGTGTGATATTACTGCTTTCCGGTGTCTCCGTTCTGTCGGGAAATGCTACGCTATCAGCACGGGATTATAGCTTTCCTGCAATGAAGATTTCTGTCGTAGCTTTTTAAGCCTATAAAAACCATGACTTGCATGCGTCATAAATCCAGGTCAAAATTGGGGCCTGAACATCGGTTATTGTCACGTCTCTACGGATGACCAAGCCCCTGACTTGCAACTGGCTGCCTTGCAGCGGGCTGGGTGCAAGCGAATATGCACCGACAAGGCTACGGATGCGCATGTCAAACGGTCACAACTGACGCTGTGCCTTCTGGGTCGGTCGCTGCGTGACCTGATAACGCTGTTGGATGATCTGAAAGCGCAGGATGTGGTCTTTCGGTCGCTAACGGAAGCCATCGACCAGGGGGAATGCCCTGTCCAGGTCGCGTACCTGCTCAACGTGTCGCAGCGCACGTTGGAACGGGCAGTGAGCCGCGGAGGCGGCTGACACGGCCTGCACACATGGAGCAGAGCGCGTGATGAGCCCCAAAAAGCCTCTGGAGCCATGGGGAGAACGCCTGCAACCATGCCTGTGTTTATGATCCGCATGGGCTGGTGGACGGTCTCCGGGTACCACTGAGGTCACACACGTGGTGCAGCATTCGGCTCCGGTATCAGGCGAGGAAAAAGAAGGGCAAGCGATGGACATACACCGAGACGATTTGCGAGGACCGGAGATCGTGGCGCTCTTACAGGAACATCTGCGTGACATGCATCGCGTGTCTCCGCCAGAAAGTGTCCATGCGTTAGACCTGGAGAGCCTGCGCAAGCCTGACGTCACCTTTTGGACCATATGGGATGCGGGGATCTTAGCCGGGTGTGGGGCACTCAAAGCACTCGACCCGCAGCACGCCGAAATCAAATCCATGCGCACGGCCTCGTCGCACCGGCGCAAGGGCGTGGCGAAACAGCTGCTCCAGCAGCTGCTTGCCGAAGCCAAGCAGCGTGGCCACACCCGGGTGAGTCTCGAAACTGGTTCCATGGATTTTTTTCTCCCTGCGCGTGCCTTATATGCCAGTTTTGGATTTGTACCTTGTCCACCTTTTGCGGACTATCTTGCAGACCCCAATAGCGTCTTTATGACCAAAGAACTGTGAGGGCTCTCCGAAAGTCCTTGCCCCTCTTGAGCGCTGCAAGCGCTATAGACTGTACCGACCTGCGCTGAGCACACTCTCTACCGCAGCGAGACGAACACGTGCACCGTCTCCATCAGCGCGGCCGTCTGCTCCCCCGTAGAGGTGTCGCAGTGCCATCCCACACACGTGAGAGCCGACTGCTCCTCGGCTCTGTGCAGGCTCATCATGAGACCTGTGTCGGCACAGCGTCCACAGGTGATGCGAGCACACCCTCTGTAGCATGCTTCCAACGAAAAATGCAGCCAGGGAATATCTAGGCCTTCTGAGGGGCAACATGTAAGCGACCCTCTGTGGCCGGGTTGGAACTGATCAGCGCAATGCTGTTGCAGGATCTTTGTTGCGTGCGCGCGGAGATATCCGTCACGAGCAGCCTCGCCAACGCCCAAGGTAGAGGGTTGCCACTTTCCGCCGCCCGGTCATCTCCGGCGTGTCAGCCCTCTGCAGGCGGCGCGATTACAGCGCCCTTTACCTCCGTGGTCATGCGGGGGTAGCGGCCTATCAGGATGGGGTGGCACACACCACAGGCAGCAGTCGTGGCCAATGCCCGGGCCTCTGCCGTGCGCTAGGCCCGCGGTCTGAGGACGCAGAACTCGTTGCCCTCAGGATCGCGCAGCACCTGCCAGCGCCCGCCGGCGTAGATGTCGTCGGCCCGCGTGGCGCCGAGTGCCAGGGCCTGCGCAACTGCCGTGGTGAAATCGCGGCTGCGCACATCAAGATGCAGACGGTTCTTGCCCGTTTTCGGTTCGGGCACCGGCAGGAAATCGAGTGCGAGGCCCTCCGGGGTGTGCAGCGTGGCATAGCCTTGGGGATGCACCTCGACCGCGCCGCCGAGCACACGGCTCCACCAGTGTGCCAGCCCAGGCGGGTCGGCGCAGTCGATCGCGAGCGCGGCGATGCCGATAATCGCCGGTGCTTCCTCGCTCATGCCGTGCTCCTTCTCTAGACCGGACATACGCCGGCCATGAAGAGTGTTCATACAGCAAGCGAACCATACTGAATGTTGCGAAACGTCGAGCGCATCTTACCCTCTCTGAGCATGCGGAGCAACAAGACGCTACCCGTACTGGAACACTTTTGGCATGGGTATCATGCATGAAAGGATCCGTCCGGAGGCATCGGAGGGCCTCCTTGCTGGAGGGGCAATAGCTATGAGCACCGTCGAAGCACGCCGAGCGATACTGAAGGCCGAGTTTCACCGTCTGGAGCAGTACCTGCGCACGTTGTCGCCGGAAGCCTGGCAGCATCCCAGCGTCGGTGCGATGCGCAGACCTTCGTCCTGCTCGCGTATGGACGGCTCAGCCCGGCCTCGGCACGCGCCACAGGCATACTGACCGCGGAAGGGCATCAAGCATGGGCCGAGATATTCCTGCGGGCCTATATCGGCGGGTGAAGCGCAACCCCTAGGAGAAAGGCTAGGGGACAAGTGTACCATGGGCATACAGACGCTGCCGTCCTGTCCGAGGAGTGTGTACCCCCACAGGAAGCCGTTCCGCAGAGGGAGTACGGCACAGCCGCTTAGCGGCTTATTAATTAACCGGTTGCGAGATTTACCGATAGGCCTAACGGCTTGAAAGATGGAGCGAAACCCCGTGCATAGGCGGCTGGGACATCTCTGGAGCACTCAAGCAAACCTTGCCGTAATCATGCGCCTTCCATCCTCCACGCAGCCACAGCGAGCAGCTTTTGCGTCCCCGAAAACTCGCCATCAGTTAATTGTGGTCCACTCCAGCGCCCCCTATCCCGAAACTTTCCGAAATACGCGGATGTCCTTGTCCGTGCGATACACCACCAGAATTGCTCCCTCCATCGCAACCGCATCAAATAGCTGCTGAATCAGCTCGTACTCCTCTGGCCACGGATAGGCAAAAAACAAGCCAATGTCGGCGATGTCGAGATCCATGCCGTCGTAGCGAAGTGGCCCCCTGTCCTCGTCGTTGTCGTTGCGGTCGCTCAACGACTCGGGCGTCACCAATGCTGCTCCGTCCACTCCCGAGTACGCATCATAGCCCTCGGGAAAGAGACTGGTGCAGAGAATCTCCACCGGAATCCCCAGGCGCCGAGCTATCGCTCGCGATAGCCTCACCAGCTCCTCTTCGATCTCCAGACCGTAGGCCGCGTACCCGAGCAAGGAGGCCATACACGTCGCCGTACCAAAGCCACTCCCCCACTCACAGAAGACCCGATTAGGTGGCAGGTTTCGTGTGGTGACTTCCTCCAAGACAGCAAATACCCTCTCCGGCACACTCGGCACGAATCGTGGCGCCTGGTCGTCGTTATCGGCAAAAAAACGCTCCCAGCCGCGACTACAGGTCTCGATGAGTCGAGCCACTTTGTCCGAAATACGAGCCTCTGATCCTTCTGTGTCTATTTCTTCAATCGCCATCTACTCTCCTATCCAAAGTGATGCACTACACATGCATGTATGTGGTGCTTGGGAAAGGCGAGCTTCGGCACCCGGCTCTCCTTGACGAACAACTTTCCTGTTGACGATGGTTAGACCCCAGAGGCGCAGGGGGCGCCGGCCAAGCAATGACGTCGACGAGCCTAGCACACTTTCTTGAAAAGGGCTCAAAACAGGAAAGTGGTATATCCGCAGCATCCGCACACCGTCGGCTACGTGCTGGCTGGTGGGTGTGCACCGGCAACCATGGGAACTGCCAGCGCCAAGATATTGACAATGCCAGTGGCATACGGTGGCTCGGGACCAGGACTGCTGGTGGCGCGTCGCTGTGCGACGCCTACACCGCATGGTTGTGTTGTACGCGCCCCTCCACGTCCTGCTGGCGCTGCACACGTTGTGGCGCTTCCCCCATCGCGGGCCCTGCCCTGGCTCCACAGCTGACTGGCACGCCTTTTGCTCCTTTCTGTATACATCAAGCGCTTAGGACACTGAGCATGCCACCCCGAGGACAGAAGGAAGGTAACCCATGCACCGTAGCGAGATATTCTCCACACCAGCGATCAGCACGGACGAGGCGCCCACCCGAGTGACCACGACGCTGTACGACGTCATTGCGACTCTCCAGTCGGTGGTCGAGCCAGAGGAAGATGACGTGGTGATCGCTATTGTCGCCGATTGGTTGCGTTCCGGGCGCCTACGCTTGCCCGAGGACGCGACCATCGCCGCCTAGGAAGGAAGTGCACCATGGCCATTGTCGTCCTTGAAGAAATGCTGGGCGGGTTAGACGAGGTGAAGGCGGCGTTGGACCAGGCGATTACCGTGCTGACCGACCTGGTGGAGGAGTGTGATCCGGCGCTGGTCCCGCATCTGCCGGAGGTGCTAGACTGCACCCTCCTGCAACCCCTCACGGCGCACAGTGCCGCGGTGGAGCACCTCCTGGCCACGCTTGCCAGTCGCATCTAAGCCCCAGGCGCAAGCCCAGATGTGGTCGTGCCAAGGGCAGGGCCGTGGGCCGTACGTGCCTCCCCGCGAAAACCGGACCATCACCATTGATTTCCGGAGCGAAGCGACATCCTATCCGCTGCTTGGCGACGGCCAGGCGTTTCTCTCGGATGCTCAACCTGCCAATCCTCCC
>AR_comb_assmDRAFT_10104436_pt1 | contig 11946 bp, 10 predicted proteins | sample ArasoioldDNA_FD_10543 | JGI IMG/M metagenome (IMG submission 10543) | reverse complement strand
CGCAGGCGCGTTCTGCCGTCCAAACCCAGGCACAGACCCAGCTCAATACGCGCCAGCAGTTGCGCGCCGAGCGGGCCCTGCGCCGCAACGAAGACCGCGAATTGCGCCGTGTGCCTCCCTCGCAGCGGGCGCAGCGCCGTGAAGATATCCGCAACGCGCGTGAGCAGCGTGCGCTTTCCCGCCAACAACAGGCTCAGCCGAACGCGTTGCAGAGCGGGCAATCAAATGCACGGGCTTTGCGCGCAAATCGCCTCAACGGCGCGGCGCGCGTAACGCAGACCGCGGCACAGCAAGGCCGTTTCGCCGCGCGCTTTTCGTCACAGGCCGCCGGCATGAACCGGCGTGACCACTTTGCCAGCATCGCCGCACATCAGGCCTGGCGGCGTGGGCTGCGCGCTGCCTTCGTGCCGTGGTACGGGCCGGTGTTCTGGCCGTACGCCTATTCGGACATTTTCGACTACGCGTTCTGGCCGAATGGCTACGACGACGGCTACTGGGCCTATGCCTATGACGACTTCTTCGATGGGTTGTTCTGGGGCGAAGCTGGCCCGCCGGTGGAATACGCCTACGCAGGACCATCTGCGCGGCCACCCGTGCAACGGCCGAGCTATGCCTCAGTCCAGGAGCTTTGCAAACAACCCGGCAGCGGCGTGACCGCATGGCCATTCGCCGAGATCGAGCAGAAAGTTGGCCTGAATGCCGACCAGAAGCAATTGCTCGACGATGTGCGCAAGGCGAGCCAGGACGCGGCCGCCGGCTTCAAGGCCTCGTGTCCAGCGGAAAATGCGTTCCCGCTGACACCTTCGGGCCGTCTTACTGCGATGACCGCGCGACTCGATGCAACGCTTGAAGCGGTGCAGACGGTGCGCCCGGCACTGGAGAAGTTCTACAACGCGCTCAGTGATGAGCAGAAGGAGCGTTTCAACCAGCTCGGGCCGAAAAATACAGCGGCCAATGCCGAGGCGAGCGTTGCCGCCCAGGCAGCGGACACCTGCAAGCAGCCGAAGCAAGGCCTTGCCAATCTTCCGATCGAGAAAATCGAAGATGCGGTCAATCCGACCGACGCGCAGGAAGCCGAGCTGAACAAGCTGCAGGACGCGACCACGAAGGCGGTCTCGATCATGCAGGCAGCCTGCCCGGACGAAACGCCGATCACTCCGCCCGGCCGGCTGGACGCGATGGAGAAACGCCTGCAGTCTATGATCGACGCGGCCAAGACGGTAAAGCCAGCGCTCGACAACTTCTACGCTTCGCTCAGCGGCGAACAGAAGGCCCGCTTCAACCGGATCGGCCAGCAGCTGTCCGAAACCACGGGCCGGTCGGCCAATTAGCGACGGTCTGTGCGAAATAAAAGGGCGGCCGCCGTGGCCGCCCTTTTTCATTGACGTGTCGCTACTCGGCCGGAATTTTCATCGGCCGATCGGCCTCAAGTGCAATACCAAACGTGGAAAGAAAACCGGCGTGGCCTGACGGAGTAATTGTCACGGCGCGATGATCACGCGCGCGCTCAAGCCATCCGAGTTCAAGACAGCGCCGAAGAATTTCGCTCCCCACATGACCTGCGACATGATAGCGGCGCTCGCTCCAGTCGAGACATGGCCGGCAGAAGATCCGCCGCGACTGCGATGCCGGAACGAGGTCTACGCCGAACCGCGCAAGGAACGCGGCACCGGACCCGGTAACCTCACCACCGTCCTCAGTGAGAACGATATACCCCTTGTCAACAAGCGCATCGGCGATCGCAACACCGAGCCGTCCGGCCAAATGGTCGTAGCAGGTCCTTGCAAGGCGCAAGCTCTCATCGCGCGCCGAGCGTGGCTGATATCGAGGCGGTACTTCAATCGCCGCCACGACCTTAATGCCTTCCAGCATTCTGGCGACCAGAGGCGAAGCGATCCGATAATAGCGATTGCGGCGCTTCTGCGTGACGGCAAGAAGACGCGCGTTGACGAGTTTGCCAAGATGCTCGCTCGCCGTCGGACGGGAAACATGCGCAAGGAACGCCAGTTCGCTCGCGGTCAGTGATTGCCCGCCCATGAGCGCCGCGAGCATCGTCGCGCGTGCAGTGTCGCCCACCAGCGCGGCAACTTCGACCAAATTGGCTGCGGCAACCATGGCTGACTCTACCGTTCCGCCGACGCGAGGCGCAAGCGATCTCGGTTCGGCCCGCGCCGAACCTATTGCGCAGGACAAGGACAGTATCCGCTGCCAAAGATTGGCGCCTGTAAGACTGGAGGACATTTTTCGATGAACCGCACACCGCTCCGTGTCGAGCCCTTCTCCACCTATCTCGAGCGGCGCCGCAAGGGTCCTATCTTTCCGGTGATTGTTGCAGGCGAGACCGTCTACGTGTCAGGCCTGCCGCCATTCGATCCGGAAACCGGAGAGATCCGGCGGCTGCCATTCGAGCGTCAGGCTGACATCGTCCTTGCCCAGATGAAGAAGTGCGTAGAGGCGGCGGGCTCCTCACTGGAGCGTGTCGTGAAATGCAATGTCTATTGCACACCAGTCGAAACTCATTTCGGACAATTCAACGACGTCTACGCGCGATATTTCCCAATCGAGTCGCCGGCACGAATCTTCGTACAGGTACCATCTTGGCCCGGCCCATTTGACGTGGAGATTGACTGCGTGGCCGTGCTCTAGATCGCCGTCTCGCCTGAGCCGACAGCCGTTTTCGCCGGCCAAATACGGGGCTTGCCGGAAGCCTTCCGCCGCGCAACTATGCCCGCAACTCAGAAACATTCTGAAAACAAGAACGACAAGGGAGGACGTATGACCAGGACAGCGCAACGCATAGCGGCTGGTTTTGCGGCAATCGTATTTGCCGTGGCCGCGGCAAATGCCGAAGCCAAGGACAAGGTAAAGGTCGGCTTCATTGGTCCATTGACGGGGGGCGTTTCGGTAAACGGTCTTGGTGGCCGCAACTCAGCGGACCTCGCCGTTCGATTGCGCAACGCCGACCCCAAGGCGAAATACGAATACGAGATGGTTGTTCTCGACGATGAGTGCAAACCAAATGTCGCGGTGCAGGTTGCGACCAAAATGGCTAGCGACAACGAAATCGTCGCCGGCGCCACGCATTATTGTTCGGCAGCTGCGATTGCCACTGTCGACGTCTATCACAAGTTCGGCTTTCCGGTGATCGTATGGGGGGCGGTGCTGCCCGACATCACGTACCGCAACAAGTATGACGAAGTGCATCGTGTCAACGGCACGATGATCAACCAGAATGACTCCAACGCGGAGCTGATTTCAAAGCTCGGCTATCAGACCGTGGCGGTGATCCACGACACCACCGACTACGGCAAAGGTCATAACGAATACTTCAGCAAGGCGCTGGAAAAGATCGGTAAGGCAAAAATCGTCGGCACGTTCGGCGTAACAGCCGACCAGCAGGATTTCACTACCGAACTCACAAAGATCAAGGCGCTTAATCCTGACGTGATCTACTTCGGCGGACTGACGCCGATCGGCGTCCGTATCCGTTCGCAGATGGACAAACTTGGCATCAAGGCTGCCTTCGACGGCACCTCCGGCATCGTCTCCGACGCCTACATCCAGGGTCTAGGGCCATTGGCGGAAGGCACGCTCGCCTTTCGCGAGGGCGCACCGACCGAAAAGCTGCCGGGCGGAAAATTCTTCATGGAGAAGTACAACGCGCAGAAATACGACAATCCGCCGGAAGCCTACGGCGCTTTTGCCTACGTGGCGATGGACCTGATCCTCGACACGATCGAGAAGGTCGGTCCTGATCGAAAGAAAGTCATTGCCGAGCTTGGCAACGTGAAGGACCGCGACTCAATTGTCGGCAAGGTCACCTTCGACGATCATGGGCAGAACACGGTGCCGGTCATCACGAAATACGTCGTGCAAGACGGCAAGTTCGTCGAGTGGGACGACAGCGAATACGCCAGCGGCAAGCGAAAGCTGCCGGGACAGAAATAGGCTGGGCATTAGCAATGCGGTCTTTCCGGAACCGCGCGCAGCGCGGGATTCGGAATCCAGAAACGATCCGCTGAGTATCTGGATTCCGGGTTCGCGCTTTCAGCGCGCCCCGGAATGACTGAATTTCAGAAATCGATGGCAGTCCAATGGACGCAGGTCTGTTCGCTCAATATGTCATGAACGGGCTGATGCTCGGCATGATGTATGCGCTGGTGGCGGTCGGCTTCACGCTTTTCTTCGGCGTTCTCGACGTCATCAAGTTCTCGCACGGCGATGTGCTTACGGTCGGTGCTTTCGCCGCATTGGCGAGCTATGTCGGCCTACAATCAATCGGCCTTAGATCAAGCTGGCTCGATCTGGTCGTTATGATCGTGCTGTCAACGGCGGCTATGGCACTGCTCGGCATAGCGATCGCGCGTTATCTTGTCATGCCGCTGCGCTCTGCGCCGGCGCTCAACACACTGTTGATCACCCTCATGCTGGGCACCGTGCTGCGTGAATGCGTACGGCTCTTCTATCCGCAGGGCGCCAATCCAAAACCTTTCCCGGCATTGCTGCCGCGCGGTTCGATCGATTTCGGCGTCTTTAACCTGCGTTTCGACAACGTGCTGATGCTTACCGCCGGCGTTCTGGTGATTGTCGGCATTCAATATTTGCTCAATCGAACCAAGCTTGGCCTGGCCATCCGCGCGGTGGCGCAAGACGAGGAAACCGCGCGCACGATGGGGATCAACTTTACGGCCATCGTGCTGATCACCTTTGCTATCGGCTCGGGGCTTGCTGCCTTCGCCGGTGTGATGAATGGGCTTTATTACAATGAGATCAATTTCGGCATTGGCCTCTATCTCGGTGTGATCGGTTTTTCTGCCGCGATCATTGGCGGCCTCGGAAGTATTTACGGGGCCATCCTCGGCGGTTTCCTGTTCGCAGGGCTGCAAATTGTCGGCACGGTGCTGTTGCCGTTCGCCAGCGCCTATAAAGATGTGTTTGCCTTCGCCGTTGTCATCGCCCTTATGGCCTGGCGCCCTACGGGGCTGATCCAGGAAAAGATCAGTGAGCGGGTCTAGGACAATGGCTCGCAAAACCGGCATATCCGTATGGCCCGGCGTAGCGGTGCTTGCGATCGGGACGGTCTATTTGATCACGGTGCTGGCTGCGGAAAAGCAGGCCTTGATCATCGGACTGCTCGTTGGCGGCATCGCCGTCGTGGTTGCAGCCACTTGGCTCGGCCTGTTTGCGAACGTGAGCACGTCATTCGCCGAACATGAAGACGCACTCGGAGGATGTGCGGTTATCGCTGCGCTCGGCGTGGCGGCATTTTTTCACGAAAATCATTTCGTATTGCTGCTGGTGATCACGGTACTGCTCTATTCGGTGGCGACGCTTGGGCTCAACGTCCAATTCGGCTATGCCGGCGTTCTGAATTTTGCCGGCGCCTCATTTTTCGGAATCGGCGCGTATACTTCGGCCGTTCTGAATTCACAGACCGGGCTGCCGCATCTGCTGGTGCTGCTGATCGGAGGCCTGCTGGCGGCTCTTGTCGGTTCACTGCTGCTTCTGCCCGTTCTGCGCACACGCGGACACTATGCCGCTGTGGTCACAATCGCATTTGCGCTGCTGTTGAAGACCTTCCTTGAAGTCAACGACGTGCTCGGCGGACCGCAAGGCATGCAGGTCAAAGGCATGAGCATTCTCGGTTGGTCGTTCAACGACAACTTCAAGATCGTCGGCATCGCGATGTCGTTCTACATGAACTATTTTGTGATCAGCCTGCTGCTGCTCGTCGGCGCATTCGTCCTGGTACGGCGGCTGGAGCGCTCATGGATTGGTCTTAATCTTGATGCTCTTCGGCTCGATGAAACAGCGGCAAGCTGTTTCGGTCTCAATATCGTCCGATGGAAAATCACGGCTTTTCTGATTGGCAATTTTCTCATTGGCATCGCCGGCGCGCTTTTCGGTATGGTCGGCGGCTTCGTAGCGCCCAATAACTACACCTTCGCTGATTCGCTCATTCTTGTGTCGATTCTGCTGCTCGGCGGCATCGGCAATCCCTGGGGTCTCATCGTGGCGACCATCATCGTCGTGGTGGTCCCTGAAAAGCTGCAGACCATCCAGGAATATCGGTTCCTTCTTTATGCGCTGATGGTGATCGCAGTCCTGCTGTTCCGTCCCGAAGGATTATTGCCGCGGCCGGTGCGCCGCTATTTCCCCGGATGGCAGCCATGAGCGCGTTGCTGGAAGCCCGCGGTCTGTCCAAGCATTTCGGTGGGGTGCTGGCGCTCGATGGACTCAATCTGGCCGTGGCAAGGAACGAGATTCTGGGCCTCATCGGCCCAAACGGCTCTGGCAAAACCACTTTTTTCAACGTCATCACCGGCATTTACGGCGCCGACGCCGGAAAGGTGATCTTCGATGGCGCCGATGTCACCAATGCGCGTGGAAGAGCCCTCTATCAGGCCGGCATGTCGCGCACTTTCCAGCGCTCGCGCCTCTCGTTACCGCTGTCGATCTTCGACAACATCATGATCGGCAATCATAAGCGCCTCAATCAGGGCTTATGGTTCAACCTGGTCAAGCGCGGCGACTTCAAGCGTGAATTCGAAGAGAGCTACGCAATCGCGCGCGGTCTCGTCGAGGTCTTCGAGCCGACGCTTGCTGACCGCCTGTTCGAGCCGGTCGCCGGACTGCCGATGATCGACCGTCGCCGCATCGAAATATGCCGCGCGCTCATCAGCTCGCCAAAGCTGTTGCTCCTCGACGAACCGTCGGCCGGCATGACCCACGATGAAACCGCCGAACTGATGAATGACATTCTGCTGGTGCGTTCGCGTAACGAGAATCTCACCATCATTATTGTCGAGCATGAGATGGGCGTGATCGAACGCATCACCAACCGCTGCGTGGTGCTCAACTTCGGACGCAAGATCGCCGAAGGCCCCTATCGCACAGTCGCCGCCGATGCGCACGTGCAAGAAGCCTATCTCGGAGCCATGTGATGGCAACGCACCTCGAGATCGAAAGCGTCTATACGGCCTATGACAAGGCCGATGTCCTGCAGGGTGTCTCGCTGAAGGTCGAGGCGGGCCGCATTACCTGTCTGCTCGGTTCCAACGGGTCGGGCAAGACGACGCTGGTGCGGTCGATCCTCGGGCTGACCCCTGCCCGCGCCGGCCGCATTGTGTTTGACGGCATCGACATTACGCATCTGCCGACGCACCGGATCATCGCCGCTGGCATCGCCTGCATCCCGGAGGGACGCAAGGTCTTTCCCAAACTCACGGTCGAGGAGAATTTGCGGGTCGGTGCCTATCAGGAGCGCTCCGACAAAGTTAGTTCGCAACGCCTTTCCGAGATTTTGCATATTTTCCCGCGGCTCGCGGAGCGGCGCACGCAACTGGCCGGCACCATGTCAGGCGGAGAACAGGCGATGGTATCGATTGGTCGCGGGCTGATGTGCGCGCCCAAGCTGTTACTGATCGACGAGCCGTCGCTGGGCCTGTCACCCCGCCTGGTGAGGGAAAATTTCAATATTATCCGCAGCATCAACGAGCGCGGCATTACCGTTCTTCTGGTCGAACAGAACGTGCACCAGACCCTTGCGATATCGCACTACGGGTTCGTGCTGTCCAAGGGACGCGTGTCAGCCAGTGGAGAATCGACAGAACTTGCGGCCCGCCAGGACGTGCGCGATGCTTATTTCGGGTAGACCATGCAGTCTTCAGTCGAACTGACGCAGGACCTCGTCCGGTTCAATACGATCAATCCGCCTGGCGCCGAACAGCCTTGCGCCGAGCATCTCGCGTCCTTGCTCGAGAGCGCCGGATTCGCGGTCGACGTAATCCCCTTCGGCGATGGGCGTGCACAGCTTGTGGCGCGCATCGGCGGCGCAGACGGAAAACTGCCGCTCGGTTTTACCGGCCATCTAGATACCGTGCCGCTCGGCGCGCAGCCGTGGTCCATCGATCCGTTGGCCGCCGATATCGTGGACGGCAAGCTTTACGGGCGTGGCTCGTCCGACATGAAGAGCGGTGTCGCGGCGTTCGTCGTGTCGTGCATCGCGCTCGCCGACAAACTGGCAGGAACGCCGGGTGTCGTGCTCTACATCACCGCCGGTGAGGAAACCGGCTGCACGGGCGCTGCCGCCATGGCGCGTGCCAAGCCCCCTCTTCCCCGGGTTGGCGCGCTCGTTGTGGCGGAGCCGACCGGAAACAAACTGCTCGTTGGACATAAAGGAGCACTGTGGCTCGAAGCCGCGACAACGGGCGTGACGGCGCACGGCTCGATGCCCGACAAGGGCGTCAACGCAGTCTACAAAGCTGCGCGCGCGGTGACGGCGTTGCAGGACTTTGACTTCAATTTCGCGCGACACGACGTTCTCGGCAGCCCCACGCTCAACGTCGGCACGATCAGCGGCGGGTTGAATATCAATTCGGTGCCCGACCGCAGCGTGATCGGCATCGATATCCGAACGGTCCCGGGGCAAAACCACGCCAAGATTCGTGACCAGTTGAAGAGCTATCTCGGAAATGACGTGTCACTCAGCACGCTGCTCGATGCGCAAAGCGTCTGGACGCGCCCTGATGATCCATGGATCGTCCAATTGTTCAGCGTTGTTCGCGACGTCGCGGGTTTCGGGAACGAGGTCGCCGCGGCGCCGTATTTCACTGACGCCTCGATACTAACCCCAGCAACGGGCGAGCCGCCAACTGCGGTTATTGGGCCAGGCGAACTCGCCCTGGCGCATCAGACCGACGAATATTGTTTGGTGTCGCGGATTGAGGAAGCGACTGAGATTTACAGTCGCACAATCCGGAACTGGTGCGGACTCTAAAGCGCTGTACTGCGCCCGATCTTCAATCGTTCTTTGGCCATATGCGAAATCGCCCCAAGCACTGCCAAGGCGTCGGCGGTCCCATCAGCCTCCCCTTTTTCAAAATCTTCTCCACTCTGACCCATCGTATTTGTCACGTGCGCAAGGCAAAGAATCTTGACCTTTGCAGTCCCCGCGAAGGTGTAAAGGGCCGCGGCTTCCATTTCGACAGCGAGGGCGTTTTTCGACCGAGCCCACTCGATAGCTTCAGCGGTTTCGCGGAACGGCGCATCTGTTGTCCAAGTCGCTCCGACGATAACTTTCTGGGGCTTTCCCTGAACCGCCTCGGTAGCCATCGTAACAAGCGTCGGCGCCGCGTGCGCAAATTCCGTTGGTGGCGCATAGTGATAGCTGGTGCCTTCGTCTCGCAAAGCTCGATCGATAATGACAAAAAATGGCGGCCGATCGTTCGACGCTATCCGGCCCGCAGACGTGAGGCTTATGAGGAATTCGCAACCGCTGGCGAACAGTTCTTCTGCTATCAAAACTGCGAATGGCGCGCCGACCACGCAGCCGATTATCCCGACCGTCTGGCCCAGAAGATCGAAGCAGTCGAGCTGCGTATGGTAACAAGGCCAGGTTTCAGAAGGTTTAGCGTCTCCGGCTCGTCTCAGTCGTCGAACGATGTCGCCGTCAGGATCAAGAATGCAAATTGGCGGCACAGGCTTCGCTTCGACATTTTTCTGCCGCCGTGCTTCCCGCAACAAGGCACTTGCCGCAAACAATGACGGCGCTCGATAGTTCTTGTTTTCCGGCACAGTGGTCACGTTAGTCTCACAGGCGTTGAAACACCGCGCCATAATGATAGGGCGGAATTTCCACCAGCTGCACGAATTTAAGATTCCCGGCCTCAACATCAGCGATCGTCTGCTTGGGAGACAGCCGAAGCTCGGTTTTCGGCCCTCGCGGTTCACCAAGAATCGTCGTTTCTTCTCGGGGGAGTTGATGCCAGTTCACAATGGCAAAAAGACCTTTCGGCTTAAGGGCCTCGCGAACCACGTTCGCCAGCCGCGGACGATCTGGAACGCCGTGAAATGCATTTGCAATGAACACGAAATCGGCGGGTCGCGACGTAAGCTTTGTGAGTTGATAGGCGTCACCGGCAATAAATTCACAGTTGCTGATACCGCCTTCTGCAAGGCGATGACGGGCGATTTCCAGCAAAGTTGGGTCGATATCGACAGCGACGACACGACTCGCAATTCTTCCAATTTGCAATGTAAACCAGCCATCGCCCGAACACAGGTCGATGACATCCATACCGGCCCTCAGCCCAACAAGACGCAGAACTTCTGGTGGGTCGGGCCATAGTGCCTCCCACCATCCGGCGGTCGGCATCTCGGTTCCTTCAAAAAAACCTGGCGGCTTATCCATCAATCTGTCCCCGCGTACTCGCCAAGCGTCCGAATATACCAGCGCATAGAAAAAAAGGGCGGCCAGTGCTGGCCGCCCTTTTGTTCAGCTCATCCGTTAGGGGGATTTACTCCGCCGCGATTCTCACTTCCGGCGCGGCCGCCTTGATGTCCGGCGTCACGTGCTGCTCGAACTTGGCGAAGTTTTTCTGGAACATCGCGACGAGATCGCGCGCGGTCTTGTCGAACTCGGCCTTGTTCTTCCAGGTCTTGATCGGATTGAGCAGATGCGGCTCAACGCCAGGCACCGACGTCGGCACCGAAAAGCCGAAATATGGGTCGGTGCGGAAATCGGCATTTTTCAGGGAACCGTCGAGTGCCGCGGTCAGCAAGCGCCGTGTCGCTTTGATCGGCATGCGCCGGCCTTCGCCGTATTTGCCTCCGGTCCAGCCGGAATTCACCAGCCAGCAGTCAACTTTGTAGCGATTGATGTAATCGCGCAGCATGTCGGCATAGACCGAAGGATGCCGCGGCAAGAACGGCGCGCCGAAGCAGGTCGAGAACTCCGGCTGCACGCCAATTAAACCCTTCTCGGTGCCGGCAACCTTTGCGGTGTAGCCCGAGAGGAAGTGATACATCGCCTGCGTTGGCGAGAGTCTTGCGATCGGCGGCATCACGCCGTAGGCATCCGCGGTCAGGAAGATGATGTTCTTCGGATGGCCGGCGCGTCCCGAGCGCGAAGCGTTCGGGATGAATTCCATGGGATAGGCCGAGCGCGTGTTCTCTGTCTTCGAGCCGTCATCGTAGTCGGGAATACGCGTGGCCGGATCGAACACCACGTTCTCAAGCACCGCGCCGAAGCGGTTGGTGGCGTCCCAGATCATCGGCTCGGCTTCCTGCGAGAGCTTGATGCATTTGGCGTAGCAGCCGCCCTCGAAATTGAAGATGCCGTCCGGGCCCCAGCCGGTTTCGTCGTCGCCGATCAGAACGCGATGCGGATCGGCCGACAGCGTGGTCTTGCCTGTGCCGGACAGACCGAAGAACAGCGCGCTTTCGCCGTCCTTGCTGACATTGGCCGAGCAGTGCATGGGCACCACGTTTTCAGCCGGCAGATAGAAATTCAGTGTGGTGAACACCGACTTCTTCATTTCGCCGGCATAAGACGAGCCGCAGATCAGTACGATCTTGCGGGTGAAATCGATGGCCACCATCGTGTCGGAGCCCTCGCGTCCACCGTGGCGTTTCGCATCAGGCTTGAATGAGGGGAAATCGAGAATAGTGAGGTCGGGAACGAAGCCGGCGAGATCGGCGCGCTCGGGACGGATCAGCAATTGGCGGATGAAAAGCGAGTGCCAGGCAAGTTCGGTGAAGACGCGGGTCTTGATCCGGTATTTCGGATCGGCGCCGCCGTAGAGATCCTGCGCAAAGAGTTTTTTGCCTTCGGCGTGCTTGAGGAAATCCGCAAGAAGGTGGTCGAAGTTTTCCTTCGACATTTTGCGGTTGCCGTCCCACCAGACTGAATCGCGGGTGAGATCGTCGACGACGGTATGTTTGTCCTTCGGGCTGCGGCCGGTGTGATGGCCGGTCTCGGCGCACAGCGCCCCGCCCGCGACAACCGACGCTTCGCCGGCCGCTATGGCATGTTCGTAAAGCGACGGTTCGGTGAGATTCCAGCGGACAGCGGCCAGGTTTTTGAAGCCGAACTTATCGGCGCCGTATGCACCGTTCCGCACACCCTGTTCTTGCACGCGTATTCCTCCCACACAGCCGCTTGCT
>AR_comb_assmDRAFT_10209002_pt1 | contig 11948 bp, 7 predicted proteins | sample ArasoioldDNA_FD_10543 | JGI IMG/M metagenome (IMG submission 10543) | reverse complement strand
AATCTTGCGGCGGTACTTCCCCCGCCGTTATGATAGCGTTTACATTTTCGGCCCATTCCTTTTGCCCGGAGAACCCATGCGCCAGCCCTCATCTCTTTTTCGCTCGCTCCTGCTCGTTGCACTTCTCAGTTTTCCCGCTCTCGTTTCTGGCACCGAAAAGATCGATCTCAACGGCCCGTGGCTCTTCCGCATCGACCCCCAATCGGAAGGCGAATCGCAAGGCTGGCCCAAAGCCGCTCCGACCGGCACCGAATCCGTCCGCGTCCCGCACACGTGGAACATCGGCAAGTATGACGATTACGAAGGCATTGCCTGGTATTTTCGTACCTTTGATCTCCACGCCCTCGCGCCGCAAAAGCATGTCGAACTACATTTCGCTGCAACCTTTTATCTTTCGCGGGTCTGGGTCAACGGGTCGGAAGCCGGAAAACACGAGGGCGGCCACACCGGCTATTTCTTCGACATCAGCAAACTTCTCAAGCCCGGTCAGAACACCATCGCCGTCGAACTGGACAATCGTCCCACCGAGACCAGCATCCCCGGCCTCGCTCTCAAGCTCAAGCCCGGCGGCAACATCTGGTACGACTGGTGGCACTACGGCGGAATCGTTCGCGACGTCTGGCTCGCCGAAAGCGATGGCGTCCTTATCCGCCGCCAACAAGTCCGCTCCGACGTCGATCTAGCCAAAAATTCCGCCCAGATCAGAGATGCCGTTTATCTCGAAAACTCATCCAGCAAGCCGCAAAAGCTCACCGTCACCGCATACCTCGCAGCGCCCGACGGCTCCAACGCGGGCACCAAAACGCAATCTGTCTCGCTTGCTCCCGGGGCCAAACAATCCGTCGAGCTGGCCTTCGTTCTCGACAAACCTCAGCTGTGGGATCTCGATCACGCCAACCTCTATTCCATCCGTGCGACCATCACCGACGCTGCCGGCCGTTTCCTCGATGCTAAGGAAGACTCTTTCGGCAATCGCAAAATCGAAATCCACGACCGCCATCTCTTTCTCAACGGCCAACAGGTGCGCCTCTCCGGCATGACCCGCCACGAGGAATCTCCATGGGACGGCCTCGCCGAAACCGCTGGCACCATCAAACACGATTACGACGACCTGAAAATCCTCCACACCACGCTTACTCGCCCGGTGCACTACCCGCAGCATGAACAGGTGCTCGAATATGCCGACACGCACGGCATCTTATTTGTACCGGAAATTCCCATCTGGCAGGCGCGCGCCGATCAGCTCGGCAACCCTAAATTCATCGCGCTCGCCAAACAGATGCTCACCGAATTGATCGAGCAGGCCGCCAACCATCCGAGCATCTTTGCCTGGAGCGTTTCCAACGAAAGCGACATGAGCACCGACGAAGGCCGCGCCTACTTCAAGCAGGTCAAGGCCCTGGTCAATCATCTCGATGCCACGCGCTTCGTCACTTTCGCCGACAACGACATTTCTTACGGTGCGGACCCCAAGAAAGAAGCCGCCAACGACGCCGATTTCATCATGATGAATCAGTATTATGGCGCGTGGAACGGCCCGGAAGACGGCCTGGTCAAAATGCTCGAGCATGCCGGCAGCTCGTTTCCGGACAAAATGTTCATCATCTCGGAATTCGGCACGCCCGGAATTTTCGGCGCTAACACCGCCGAAGCAGACAAGCTGCGCGTCCACATCCTCCGCCACCAACTCGATCTTTTCGCAAAATACGATTGGATCGCTGGCGCCATTTTCTGGTGCTATCAGGACTACAAATCGCACCGCAATCTCTGGCCCGGCCACCTCAGCGGTTACGTGGATCATGGCGTGGTGGACGAATACCGCCAGCGTCGCCCATCCTTCTACGCCTGGGAAAAGCGCACCGCTCCCGCCACGCTGCAAGCCAAATGGAAATATCTAGGCTGGTATCAAACCGGCGGCTTCGAAGTTACAACGGGCCGCAATCCTCTTACTCAGCTTCCCTCCTATCCGCTGAATGACTACAAACTTCACTGGGAATATCGCGACGGCGAAGGCAAACTCCTTCAGCATGGCGACTTCGCATTGCCCGACCTGGAGCAGCCGCAAACGCTTCACGCAGACTGGCCTGCCGACCCCGCAATCCATCACGCCACGCTGCAGCTCACGCTGTTAAACTCGCGCGGCGAATCCGAAATCGAACAAAGCCTGCTCTACCTCTTTCCGGTCGCCAGCGGCCAGGACATCAAAGACATGACCCTGCCCAGCGTCAAGCCCTAGTCTTGTGGAGTGCGTTAGCTCTGCCAGCGTTTTGCGGCCTACACACCCGCCTGAACTGTCCCAGGGAGAGCTGCTCTCGCAGATTCGGCTGCTCATCGACTGCTAGCTTCACAGAGCTACTCCGAACCTATCTCCACCTGTTTGAAACCCAGTCCCTTTAACATGCTTGCCAGCGTCCCGCGGGCATTCTCTTCCGCCGTTTTCAATAATCCATCCTGCAGCGCGGCTTGACGCAACTGCCGCTCGGCCTCTTCGCGTACCTGACTTTCCAGGTTCGGATCGGGAGATGAAAAAAGTCCGGTATCCCGCGAATACACTCGTGTCCTGGCATTGTCGATCCGCGTGGTAAAAACCTCCGCCTTTGGAATTCGCATCGCGATGGTTTGTCCCCTGACGGAAACGTCGGCGGACTTTACTCTGCCTAAGTCGATACCGCCGATCACTTCACCATGCATCACCAGCAGCAAGCGGTCCCCCGCCAGAAACTTCGGCAGGTACGCATTCGCATGCTCACCAGAAATAATCTTGTCCATGGTGTAGTTGACCGTTTCTAGCCGCTGCAGTTGTTGAATCTGTCGTACCACCGTTGGTTGGTTCACATTGATCACGGTCGTTCCGCCCCGCGCAATTCCCATCAAACGCAGGAGCCCAATGCCGGTCGAAACCCACACCGCGGTTCCCACAATGAGCGCCAGCAAAAGCGCTCCCCAGAGAAAACCCGCAACAAATCGGCTTTTGCGCTGTTCTACCATCGGAGCCATAGAAGTCATCTTCATGATCCTCGATTTCCCGCTTCGCACCCCTTCCTGGGACATTATAGATTTTCGTTCGCTTCGCACACCATTTTTGGCCTCGCGAGCCTGCCGACTTTCACCCGCCGAGCCGCCAGCTGCCAAGCTTTCGCATTCGCCCCGGTTCGCGCTAAGATTCCACTCGCACAGCGCGGCCTTTCCCCGTTGGCTCCGCGCTGCGGTCGTGCTCTTCCATGAACATCAAAGAAGTAGCCAAACTCGCCAAAGTCTCCACTGCCACCGTTTCCCGTACCATCAACGGTTCGGACAAAGTCAGCGCGCGCACCGCCGAACGCGTTCAAAAAGCCATCAAGGAACTGAATTTCTATCCCAACACCCACGCGCGCACTCTCGTTTCCGGCCGCTCCCGCATGCTCGGCCTCATCATTTCCGACATCACCAATCCCTTCTTCCCCGAACTCGTCAAACATTTCGAAGATCAAGCCGTCCAGAAAGGCCTCGAAGTCATCATCGCCAACACCGACTACAAGCCCAAGCGGATGGTCGAATGCATTCGCCGCATGGTCGAACGTAAAGTGGACGGCGCGGCCATTATGACCTCCGAAGCCGATCCTGCCATGGTCGCCGACCTGACGCGCCGCAACATCCCCACGGTCTTCATGGATACCGGCAAGAACACCGCTCACAGCGCCAACATCACCATCGATTATGCGCAAGGCATTCAGGAAGCTCTGCAACATCTTTTTTCGCTGAACCATCGCCGCATCGCCTTTATCTCCGGCCCGCTTAACCTGCAATCCGCTCACGGCCGCCTCGACGCCTTCGTGGCCGGCATGACCGCCCGCGGCGTTCAAGTCCCTCCCGAGCTCATCGAAAAAGGCGATCACCGCATCGAAGGCGGGGTCTTTGCCATGCGCAATCTCCTTCGCCTCGCGGAACCCCCTACCGCTGTAATCGCTTCCAACGATCTCACCGCTATCGGCGCTCTCGGCACCATCCGCGACGCTGGCCTCGACGTTCCTCGCGATATTTCCCTGATTGGCTTTGACGATATCTCTTTCGCTCATCTGACGCAGCCGCCCCTAACCACCATCCGCCTTTCCCGCTCTCAGCTCGCCATCACTGCCCTTGCGGCCCTCGAAAGACTCATTCGGAAAGAGGGCGCCGAGCATTCTGACTACACCATCCCCACCCATTTGGTGATGCGCGGTTCGACCAGAACTCTTTGATTCCAAAGGGTATGGCATGCTTGACAATGTCCTCACCATGCAAGAAGATGTACCCTTCGCGGCGGAGACTGGTCGGGCAGCTTTGGGTGTGTAAACGATTGCAGCACCCTGTTCTCGCTTGCCTTTCGCCTCCTTCTTTCTCCTTTTATGCTGATTGCCACCCGCGAGCGACCGGCTGCTTCATGGGCTCTCGGAAAGCGCTGCGTGATGGACCCTGCGTGATGGAAAAGACGACCGGCCAGCCAACGACTGCTGAGGCTCCGCTCCGCCTCGCGCAGTTGTTCTCTTCCCGTTTTGGTTCAGCTCCGCGTATCTTTCGCGCGCCCGGCCGCGTCAATCTCATCGGTGAGCACACCGACTACAACGACGGCTTTGTCCTTCCCGCTGCCATCGATCTTTACACCTGGACCGCCATCACTCCACGCAGCGGCCACACGCTTCGCGCATACTCCGAAAATCTAGGCGAATCCTGCGAAATCGATTTGGCCGATACCGCGCCGCCGCCTCGCGAACACTGGTCCGATTACCTTCACGGCGTAGCTCTCATGTTGCAACGTGCCGGCATTCCCCTGCACGGCGCGGACCTGGCCATCTACAGCGATGTCCCCAGTGGAGCCGGCCTCAGCTCTTCTGCGGCACTGGAGGTTTCCGTGGCCAGTGCGCTTCTCGCCGCGTCTGGACGTACTTTGCCGCTCGTCGAGATTGCCAAGCTCTGTCAGCGGGCCGAAAACGAATTTGTCGGCGCACGCGTCGGTATCATGGACCAATTCGCTTCCTGCTTCGGCAGCGCCCACCATGCGATCCTTCTCGATTGCCGGTCGCTTGACTACAAACTTCTTCCGCTTCCCGACGGCGTTACCATGGTTATCTGCAACACCATGGTCAAACACGGGCATTCGGGCGGCGAATACAATGACCGCCGTGCGCAATGCGAAGAAGGTGTCCGTATCCTGAAGCAATACTTTCCGGCGATCAAAGCGCTCCGCGACGTCACTCTGGCTCAGCTTGAACTGCAACGTAACGACTTCCGGCATGAGCGAATGCCGGACCTGATTTACCGTCGCTGTCACCACATCGTCAGCGAAAATGAACGCGTGCTACGCACCGTGAAGGCGCTTCAGGACGGCGACCTCGCCACGGTCGGACGCAGCATGGCCGAGTCGCATCGCAGCATGAAAAACGACTACGAAATCAGCTGCCGCGAACTCGACATCATGGTCGACCTCGCCAACCGGCGCACTGGCTTGATTGGCTGCCGCATGACCGGCGGCGGTTTTGGCGGCTGCACCATCAACCTAGTTCGAAGCGCTTCGGTGGACAAATTCAAGGCCGGAATTTACTCCGCCTATCATGAAGCCACGGGAATCGCGCCGGACATTTACGTTTCCACCGCCGGCGCCGGCGCTAGCGAAGTGCCAGCCGATGGTTAGCCTTTCGAACGGTTTCGACGCCACGAGACAGCCCCATCGCCGCTTCAATCCGCTGCTCCGCGAATGGATTATGGTTTCGCCCCATCGGACCCAGCGCCCCTGGCAAGGCCAGGTCGAAACCGCGGCAGCCAGAAGCGAAGTGGAATACGACCCGGCTTGCTACATGTGTCCCGGCAACACGCGCTCCAACGGCAACGTAAATCCCAAATACGAAAATGTTTTTGTCTTCGACAACGATTTTCCCGCGCTGCTTCCTGGCGGCCAGTACGGCAGTGTCAACCAAGGGAATTTACTCGTCGCGGAAACCGAAATCGGAATCTGTCGTGTACTGTGCTTCTCGCCGAAACATCATCTGACGTTATCGATGATGCAGCCCGCCGACATTCGCGCGGTGGTGGATTCCTGGACCGATCAGTTTCAGGAACTGGGTGCGCGCCACGACATCAACTATGTGCAGATTTTTGAAAATCGAGGCGCCATGATGGGCGCCAGCAATCCGCACCCGCATTGCCAAATCTGGTCTACCGCTACCATTCCAAATATTCCACGCATGGAGCTGGAAGCGCAGCGCGCCCATAGAGACGAGAAGGGATTGTGCCTGCTCTGCGATTATTTTCAGCTGGAAGCAAATGCGCGCGAACGCACGGTTGTGGAGAACGAACATTTCCTGGCGCTGGTTCCCTACTGGGCGGTGTGGCCGTTTGAGACCATGATCCTTTCGCGCCGCCACATTGCCAGCATCGACGAACTCAATTCCGCGGAACGCGACACTCTCGCGGACATTCTGAAGCGGCTGACGACGCGGTACGACAATTTATTCCAGACGTCGTTCCCCTACTCGATGGGGTTCCACCAGCGGCCGACCGATGGAAAGGAACATCCGGAGTGGCATTTTCACGCGCACTTTTTTCCGCCGTTGTTGCGCTCGGCAACGGTACGGAAATTCATGGTGGGATTTGAATTATTGGGGATGCCGCAGCGCGACATCACTGCGGAAACGAGTGCCGAGCGCTTGCGCGCCGTTCCTGATTCACATCACACTTTTTAAGCCGAGACCTTTCCCGAGGCCTCTTTCAAACTGTCCAGCTCAATATTCTGCTTAGATCGGTCGGCGTTTTCGAGACCGTGCCGCGCGGAACGGCGGGGCCGATGGCGATGGCTTCATTGTGATTTTCAAACCACGCGATGAATGCGGACTGTTCTGCCCCTGTGAGGCGCTGCTGATTGATCCAGTTGTAGTAGGCACCCATGTCGCCATCTACCAGCGAGCCCTGCGCATCGAACTCGATCTTTTGTGTCGAAACCGAGAGCAGTTCATTCATCGGCCGCTGGCGCTGACGGGGCGCGAAACGCACCAGGAGCGTGAGCGGCTGCACGCGGCGTAGCGTTTCGCGCGCGGCCCACTGCGCAAACGTGGTACTGAAAATCTGCGTGCCGGAGCCTTCCGTCAGCAATTTCATTTGAAACCGCGCTAGCACCGGATCCGGAATGCTCTTGTCGAGGTGAAGGTCGGACGGCCGCAGCGCGGCCATGAGACTGCGAAGATTTTCCGGGCCATTTCCCGGGGCTTCGCTGTGTCTTTGCATTTTGCCCAGCAGGATATTGCGGGCCGGTTCGAGCGTCTGGTAAGAAACACAGACTAACGCCGGGTCGCAGGAGGCTTCCTGTCCGCCGTCAATGTACCAGTGCGCGTAAGGCGCGGGATGCGATTTCGCCCGCTGCGCCACGAAATCGAGCAGCGTTTGCAAACCGCCTTCGGGATTCACCTGCGTGTAGTAAGCGCCGTGCGAACGCAGCCGGCGGAAGAGCGGATACTCACTAATGCTCGCACCCTGACCGACAACGGCAATTCCCAGCCTGGCAATCGGCGGATTTTCCGGCGGAACGGCCGCATGCAGGCGGTTGCCGTAATCGGTAGCGGCTTTGCGAAACGCGTCTTGCTGGTGCGTGGTCCAAAGATACGCGGAAAGTAGTTCGACGAACTGCGCAGGCGAATTGACCCAGTCGAATTTCTCCAGCGCCGGCGACATTTTGATTTGCTCAAACTCGTCGAGCCATTCGCTCCACTGCCGGGTGGAAAGTGCAGCAAGATTGGCCAGTTCCCTATCGAGCGCCCGGCGCTCTGCAGGAAACTTATAGTCGTATTCGATGACTTCGCGCAGCAAGCTGGTCAGAAAGCTTAGAGGCAGCTTGCGCAGGGTAAGGAGATGGTCAGAGGCGAGCTTGCGCGCTTGCGGCGGATAGCTACTGAACTGTTCGGTCTTGAGTTCGCTGGGCAGCATGGGCTTAGGTAAGTTCTCGGATGGGCTTGCCCTGCACCAGCGAAGGCGAAAAACCCATGATGGAACCGATCGTGGGAACGAGATCGGTGGAGTCGAGTGCGCGATCGTGCACGACGCCCTCGCGAATGCCCGGGCCGAGGGCCATCATCCAAGTGGTGCGCGACGCCGCGTCACCGGTGCGATGGTGTTGAAAGCCGTTACCAGCGGAGTCTTGGTCGGAATCACGACCAAAATCGGGAAGGATGAATAGCGTGGTCTTGCCGGCATATTCGGGTTCCGTCTGGATGGCTTTCCAGACTTCGGCGCACAGACGATCGGTGCGGCGGATGCCATCAATATAAAGCGAAAAAGCGCCGGCATGCGCGACATCAATATCGTGCATGGTGATCCAGAGCAGGCTAGGTGCTACCTGGCGCATCAGCTGGTGAACGATGTACACGGAAAGTTCGTCGGGACTGGAGAGAGTGAGAGCATGCGTTCTGAATTCGTCGACGGAAAGTTTCAGCATGGCGCGCAACTGCTCGAGTTCCACTTCATTGCCGGCAATTTCCGGCGCAAAAAACGGAGTTTCGTAATTGTCGCGGAGGAGATGTTCGTAGTCGGCGCCACCCTTGGTGGCTGCGGTTAACAAGTGCTTGGGAAGAATCACGCGAGCGCCCCGGCCAAGTCCGTAAGAGCGATGGCTGCTTTCGCCGATGCGATTGAAGCCGTTGCTCGGTGCGACGACCCAGGCATCGGATGCGGGACGCTTCAGATCCTTGCGGAAGTATTCAAAGACGGTGGGATTTTCCGGAGGCAGCGAAGCGAAGTTGTTGATGGTTTCATAGACGCCGGTGGCCAGACTGGCGGTGGCGACGTAGTGACCGAGAATGCCGCGATTCACCACCTGGGTGAAGAAGGCCGATTGCGGGATCAGCTCTTTCATCAAATGCGGGATATTTTCCTGTCCTTCGGGTGCGAAGGTTTCCTGATCGCGAGCGCCGCCGCCGAAAGTGATGACAACGACTTTACGGTCACGCTGGAGGAGGCCGGAACGCGTTAGAAGGCTGCCTGGAAGGAGACTGCTGCCGAGAGTCAGGCTGGCGGCATCGCGTAGGAAGTCTCGGCGGGAAACGGCGAGGGTTTGGCCGATTCGTGGCGGGCTCGGGGCAAACGAGGGTCGGCGGCTAGACATGGGAGGCTCCAGAATAGGGCCGCGTCTGGGCGACTTCAAGTGACGCTTGAAGATGATAGTAACACTGGGGGGTGCACCACAGTCGTCGCAGTAAATAACTGAAACTACTTGCCTTATTCAAAGTTAACGCTACGAGTGGCGGCAGCTGGCTAAAGGCAAAGGGATGGACGGGAGCGACTTTGCGAGGGTTGACGGCGGTTTGTAACCGGCGATGAGCGAACAGGACGGAGTTTAGCATAAGGATAATAGAAGGGCAACTAACAGTACGTGGCTTGGTTGAAGGCTCCAGCGGAATTTTTCGGAAAGCATCGCCACGGGCTTAGGAGTTAGCAGAAGCGGCGCGGAAAGCACGAGAATCGCCCTTACAAGCCAAGGGTGGGGCACCCTCGGAACCTTTTCGCATGGGCGATTCGGGGGGGAGCACGGGGTCATGGGCGCGCGTTCTCCTTGCTGGTTTCGGGGTTCGCAAGTGCGGATCCGGAAGTTCGCTCGGAATAGACGAACTGGCGGATTTCGGCCCGCTGCTTTTCCAGGTCGGCGAGATGCTGAGCGCGGAGTTGCTGATAGACCTGGAATTGTTCCTGCGCTTTGTCTTTTTGACCGGAGCGGACGTAGGCTTGACCCAAGCGATAGTAGGCGTCGGCAAGGTCGGAATTTAGCTCGAGCGCTCGCTGATATTCGGGGATGGCTTCGGCGAACCTGCCCTGGTCCATGTTCAGATTACCTAGTTGCAGGTGAGCTTCAGCCAACTTGGGATCAGCAGCGATGGCGCGGCGGAGCAGCGAGTCGATTTGTTTGGGATCGAATTCGGGATCCTGCGCGCGCTTCCCTTTCCAGAGACTCATGGCGTAGTAGTAGAGCGCCAAACCATTCTTCGGTTGCAATTCAGCGTAGCGCCGGAAGCGTTCGATGACTTTGGCGGCCTGGCTGGGCGAGCTGTCGTAAGCGCGGGAAAGAAACTTGTATACGGCGGGATCGGAGGGATTAAGGTCGGCACCGCGAATCAGGAATCTGACGGCGTCATCATAATTACCTCGGGCATAGTAGGCCGTGCCCAGGCCTACCATGAGGCGGTAAGAATTAGGATAACGGTCGGTGGCCTGACGAAAAACTTGGACGGCGGGATCGAGTGTGCGGTGGACCATCAACTCTCCCGCCCAATCAAACAGGTTACTCTCGGTGGGCTCCATGTGCGCGGCCGCTTCGAACTGATTCACGGCCGCGATGAAATTACCGTCTTTCTCTTCGACCTGCGCTAGCAAGTTATGCAGTTCCGCGGTGTCCTTAATCTTAAGGAGAGACTGGACGGAAGCGCGAGCGTCGGCCAGCCGGCCGCTTACCAAATAAGCCAGAGAAAGATCGTAACCGTTGTTATAAGACGACGGATTCAAGCGCTGCGCCTTCTCGAGGTACGGAAGCGCTTTGGCGACCTTACCGTTGTGCGCCAGAGCCGCTCCCAGGTTGTGGTTAGTCCCGTAGTCTTCCGGTTCGATTTCCACAGCCTTGGTGAAGTGTTCTTCCGCTAAATCCATCTTCCCCAAGCGAGCGAAGCTGGCGGCCAGATTCGATCGAGCAGCGGCGGAGTTTGGATTGAGCCGGACGGCCTTGGCTAGATGGTCGTTGGCCTTGACATCTTGTGAGTTTGACGCGTACACCAAGCCCAATAGCTCATTGACCTCAAAGTTGTCCGGCGCCAAGCGAACCAGCTTTTCCAACGGAGGAACCGCATCGGCGTAGCGGCCCGATTCGTAGGCGGAAACGCCGGCTTGAAAGAGGCGATCGCGTACGTCAGGCGCAGTTTTTTGGGCAAGCATTGACCCACCCAAGGCCAGCGCCAATGCTGCGAGCGAAGCAACTTTTAGGTTGCCGTTGAGCACGATAAACCGATGTTAGCACTGCGGCTGCCGGAAAAAGCCGAACAACAATAAAAACGGGGAGGCGCTTCTTTGCGAAGCACCTCCCCGGGGGTTGTTGAGTGCGTTTAGTAGTAGAACTTGAGAGCGAACTGGATCTGCCGCGGATCGTAAGGAGCATCACGCGTGGAGCCGATTTCGCCGAAGGTGTTGCTGTTGTAGTTGCCAGAACCGGAGATCGCCACCACGCCGTTGCCGCCAAAGTTCGGGGCATTGAAGTTCGGGTGGTTACCAATGTTGAAAATCTCCGTCCGGAACTGCAGACGGAAACGTTCCTTAATCGGGAAGTCCTTAAAGAAGGACAAGTCAACCCGACGGAAGCCGGGGCCCGGCACCTTAGTTACGCCGCCGAGGGCATCGTTTCCAGTAAGCTGGACGCAGCCCTTCGGCGTATCGGGCTCTGGAGTGAGTGTCGCATCCAAGGCGCAAGGCTGTACGAATGCACCGGGGTTGCCGTAGTAATTGAGCTTGCCGTTGGCATCCGTGTGCAAGCCCAAGTCCAGGGGTTGCCCAGTAAGGAGCACGCCACAAGCAACGCCAGCCGCGGTCTGGGTTGGGCAACCGAGGGTAATCGGCTGGCCGCCCTGGAAGGTCGCACTCCAATTGATGCTCCAGCCGCCGACAACTTGATTCATGAAGCCGCTGGCGCCAGACATATACTTCTTGCCTTTGCCGAACGGAAGCTCATAGCCGCCGCTGAAGTGAAAGACATTGCGAATGTCAAAATCCGCCAAACCGTAGTCGGCTTGTATTCCCATGCCCGGTATAAGGGGTGCGCGATAACCGTTGACGTTGCCACTGGCGTTGTTCCGCGAACCGCCATTGAGCAGGTCGTTCGCGTCGGACAGAGTCTTGGACCAGGTGTAGGCAAACAGGAAGTTCAGGCCATTGGAAAACTGCTTTTCGACTTTGGTCTGAAGCCCATGGTAGTT
>AR_comb_assmDRAFT_10136196_pt1 | contig 11949 bp, 14 predicted proteins | sample ArasoioldDNA_FD_10543 | JGI IMG/M metagenome (IMG submission 10543) | reverse complement strand
TATGTCTGCGGTCAGTGCCACGTCGAATATTATTTCAAAGGACCGGAAAAGCGGCTCGTCTATCCGTGGGCGAAAGGCCTGAAGATCGAAGAAATTCAGGCGTACTACGACGAGGCGCAATTCAAAGACTGGACGCATGCTGAAACGGGCGCCCCCGTGCTGAAAGCTCAACATCCGGAGTTCGAGCTCTGGAATCAAGGTATCCATGCGCGTTCGGGGGTAACGTGTGCCGACTGCCATATGCCTTACAAACGCGAAGGCGCGGTGAAAATGAGCGACCACCACGTGCGCAGCCCGGTGCTCAACATCAACCGCGCCTGCCAGACGTGCCATAAGTGGCCGGAGGAAGAACTCAAGGCGCGGGTCGAGACGATTCAGGAGCGCACCTACAAGTTGCGTAATGTGGCGATGGATGCGCTGATGGATTTGATCCAGGATCTCAAAGCAGCGAAGGGAGCGGGCAGGACCGACAGCGAACTCGCAACGGCCCAGAACTTCCAGCGCAAGGCGCAGTTCTATCTGGATTTCGTCGAGGCCGAAAACTCAACGGGCTTCCACGCACCACAAGAGGCTGCGCGTATTCTCGGCGAGTCCATTGACTTCTCCAGGAAAGGTCAGAAAACGCTACAGGCTGGGAACTCCCGAACCGAGCAACGCTAAGCGTATGGAGCTGCCTGGGACATGCGTCAGGGCCGTCCCTATGCTCTCCTCTGCCACAGACTGCTTGGGGTAGTTAGACCAAAGTCCTATGGGTATTGGCCCAAGGTCTCATTGTGGATACTCTGCCCCTCGCTTACACTCCTCTTAGTGTCATAGTGCCCCCAAGCAAAGAAAGGAGATCATGCATGCGAGGCAGCCGGCGAGCCCTCTTCTTGTCACCACACTCATGGCAGTGCTCGTAGCTTTCACCACCCCTGCTCTGGCGCAGGAGAAATCAGCCGACACCATGGAACTCTTGCGCCAGAAGATTAAAGCGGACAAGAAGCTGGTGGTAGGGGCCAACTTGGAGTTGACAGAATCAGAGGCGCAGCGCTTCTGGCCCGTCTACGAGAACTATCAGCGCGACCTGCAGAAGATCAACCAGCGCACTCTTGCGCTGATTGAGCGCTACGCCGCAGACTATCGGAATAAGTCACTCACCGACGAGAAGGCCAAGCCGCTCATTGATGAGGCGGTGGCCATCGAGCAAGCCGAGGCTCAGATGAAGAAGGCGTACGTGCCGAAGCTGAGCAAAGTGCTGCCGGCGAAAAAGGTAGCGCGCTACCTGCAGATTGAGAACAAGATTCGGGCCATCGTGAAGTACGACCTCGCCGATGCCGTCCCTCTCGTCCAATAGCGTGCCGTGCGATAAGCATGTGCCACGCACTTTTCAAGCTTTCCAATGACCCTGCTAAAGCAAGACGAGCTGTATAGGACCAAAGGCCTATCCATCTAAGTCTAAAATCCCATCGCTGTTCCTCTCCCGCCGTAGTAAACTTACTACCAAACGGACGATTCATCACCAGCACCTCAGCAAATCGCCTCACCCTAGTATGATCTGAGGAGATATCCTATGCGTTTGCGTTGGGCTGCCCTGTTATGTGGCATGATGCTATGCTTGGGCTGTCCTAGAGCCACTCTCACCTCCCTCACAGACAGTCCGGAGGCGTTTCTGCACAAAGTGGAGGTGCGTATGCAGGCTGGCCTTGATATGCTGTATTTTTCTGCCGCGGTGGAGCAATATCACGATCTCTGCACGGTACTGTATCCTGTCCTCACCGAGAGGCTTGAAGAAGGATATGACGCCTTTCGTCACAGAAACGGATTGCTCTATGACGCTGCGGTGCGGTATGTACTGCTGCCAGTTGCCTTCGCCCCCTTCATAGAGGGTGCTGAAAGAGAGCGTATAGAACGTCTGGTCAGCACGTGGATCCCTGCCCAGGCTAAAAGTGCGATGACCGCCTACCTGCAAGGCCTGCCAGCCGCACATCGATATAGTCAGTGTACAGATTTCAAGAGAGATGTCCTCGCAGGGGAGTATGATGCAGCCAGACATGTCCCACAGGCGGCCAAGGTGATACAGGATGCTGAAGCAGAAGTGGCGCGCTGGCGAAGTGAGCAGAGAAACCATAACGGATATCGCAGGAGTCGCTGAGTCGCCTGACGCTCACCATGAGCGGAGCCCTGCTGACGATCTCGTTTTGAGAACCTCCGTCGTCTTCCGGCATGACCTCTCCCGACGTCATGCCCAATACTGTTCGGCACTGCACAACCGTTTTGCCTGGGCTCAACGAGCCATTTCCCCTTTGACAAAAGGAGCCCGCCTTCCGAACCCGCTGTCGAGATGTCCTGGTCGCACCGCATTAAGGTGCCAAAGGGTACGGTACGGTCGCAAATTTTCGGCAACGCAACAGGTGGCACTCCCTGCATGAGTGGCTGGAACAGCCATCGCCAGCCAGCCCTGTGCATGGACCAAAGGCGTATTGGTATAGGACTAAAGGCTAATGGTCGTGCTGCCACCGCCGTAGTAGGCTTGTGCCAGGTCGGCAATTCGAGACAGCGCCAGGTCATTGCGCTAGCCTGGAGAGCCCTGAGAGTGTACGAGGTACACGTTAGATGAGCGGCTGCCATGTATGCCCCCCACGTCTCAGCGGCATGACTCCATCCTGGTCGAGTCCCTGGCGCGGCTGCAGGACGTGCGCGGGCGTGAGCAATTCCTGGAGGCGGCGCTCGTGGCCGACGCGGCAAACTGTCGTAGTCAGGAGCTTAAGGCCAGCTACAAGGCCCCCGGGTTCAGCGGCCAGTTTGACGTATGACTGACGGGGACGGTGTCGCCGCTGGCTCGGCAGCAACTCACGCAGCGCGGTATGAGCGTCACCGAGGAAGTCTACAAGCATGTGGAGATTGTTGATTGGTCTGTGACCGAGCACATAACGATCGGAGTGGAGACTGCATGACGAAAGGAATCCTATGGTCCGGTCCATTCCTCCTATCTGCCTTTGTTGTATGCTGCTGTGGGTCAGCACAGCGTGTGGCCCACAGCAGTATGAGATACCAGTGCAGTCAGAGCATGGGTATAGGGTGTCTTTACACCTCTCCGACACACTGATCTGGCTTGGTTCTGTCCAGGGATTTCCCCAAACTGCCGTATTGGTTGTGCGTGTCCGTGATGCGCAGGGTCAGCCAGTGGATGGGCTCACGGTGTTGTTCTCCGTTGCGCCAGACTGGACGCAGAATGCCGCTCTCACTCCTGCGGAGGCGCTTACGCGCCAGGGGGAAGCACGTGCCATCTTTCAAGCCAATACTACTGGCGTTGTCCACGTTATGGCCCGTGTCGATAATGTGACGCGTGAAGCTACCATCACGGTTAACAGCCGCCCCTCCCCTACCGGTGGTGGGGAGTAAATAGTGTAGCTCCGTCGGGGTGACCGTTCTGGCGTATCCACTTCACCCCCGACCTGTAGCCTGTGGACGTGACCGGCACCGAGGTGTGCCGTTCCAGCCTGGCCCGATCTAACGTAGCGTTCTAAAAGTGGCCCTGCACTACCCAGTTTCGACATACGGGAGAAGACTATCTCGGGCCATCTATTGTGGACTCGGGGTCACCGTTCTCCAGCCACCGGGACACTGTTGGACATTGGGGTAGTAACCCTGTGGATCGTCACAGTAGTACCAGACAGGGGGTGATGCGGGCGGCTGGACTGATAACTGCTGTGAGGGTTGGACATAGACCTGAGGTGGATAAGCATAGGGATACCCATAGGGATAAGCATAAGGATACCCATAAGGATACCCATAGGGGTACCCATACGGCCACCAGTATGGCCCGACCCCGATGGCGACCCCTACGCCTCCCCAGCCGTGCCCCCCGTGGAAGCCATGGCCTCCGTGGAAGCCATGGCCTCCGTGGAAGCCATGGCCTCCGTGGAAACCATGCCCCCCGCCCCGCCACGCCTGCACTGGGATGGCACTGGCGAAGAGCATCATGGCCAGTAGGACGACAACCCCCACCCACTGTTGTGGTGTCCCTCTACCCTCATTCCTGTGCCCCATGAGATTCTCCTTTCCCCTTCTTCCTATGACCACTGTTCGGGTCTCCGAGCTCTCCCCTGCCGCCGACCACTGGCACAACGCACCTTGCACCACCTGGCTCGACTGCAGTCTCCATGCTGTCGCTCGTGAATTGACCGTTTATTATTCTACCACCTTGCAAATAGGAAAAATACACCACACTTTTGCGCTCACATCTCGGGAATGCACCACCAGGAGTCTGTACGAGCCGCCAAGGAAATGTCGCACCCGTTATGGACAAGGGCCAGCGGGCAACCGCACCAAAATGCCTCCACTGTATTGCGCTGCACAGCAGAATGGGTTAATAAATAGGCCAAGCATAAACCAGAGATTGCTTGAACCAATAGGAGCCTGGATAGATCTTGGCCACAAGGAGGATTTCTGTGCATAGACGAGCGTTCTTGAAAGCCAGTGTCGCTCTGCCTGCTATGGCTGCGCTGTCGACGCTCCCACAGCTCACGCAGGCCGACACAGGCGCTGCTGGCAAGTGGCGCATATTCGAGGTCACCACGCAGGTGGAAATCTTGAAACCCGCCGGTATCACCCGTGTGTGGCTCCCCACACCGTTGCGCGAGGACACGCCATATCAAAAGAGTCTGGGCAATACCTGGAAGGCGGATGGTGCTACGGCCAGTGCTGACCATGATCTGAAGTTTGGTGCATCCTTTCTCTTTGCAGAGTGGCCAGACGCGGTGAAAACCTCCACCTTAGAGCTGACCAGCCGTATTGCAACGCGTGATCATACGGTGGATCTCACCAAACCCGGCACTCTGCCCAAGGTAGCCCCCAAAGTCCTCGCCGTGTATACCGAGCCGACTGAGCTGCTACCGACCGATGGCATTGTCCGAGAGACGGCGCAGACGATCGTCAAAGGTGTGCGTGGAGGGCATCTTGAACAAGCACGTGCCATTTATGAGTGGGTTGTAGAGAATACGTTCCGCGACCCCACAACCCGCGGCTGTGGCATTGGCGACATCAAGACGATGCTAGAGACCAAGAACCTCGGGGGGAAATGTGCTGATCTCAATGCCCTGTGCGTCGGTCTCTGCCGCGCTGTCGGGATCCCGGCACGCGACGTCTATGGTGTGCGGGTAGCCACCTCGCAGCTGGGATTCAAGAGCCTTGGCAAAAGCGGCGATATCACCAAAGCCCAGCATTGTCGCGCTGAAGTCTATTTGGAAGGCTACGGCTGGGTGCCAGTGGATCCGGGCGATGTCCGCAAAGTCGTTCTGGAGGAGCAAGCTGGTCTCACGTTGAATGATGATGTGGTCAAGCGGGCTCGTGCTTTTCTGTTTGGCAACTGGGAAATGAATTGGATGGCGTATAACTACGCGCATGATCTCGCGCTGCCGAAAGCTACACGTGGCAAAATTGGCTATCTGATGTATCCGCAGTGCGAAACGGTAGAGGGACGTCTCGATAGCCTTGACCCGGAGAACTTCCGCTATACCATGACCTCTCGGGAGTTAGGGACAGCGTGAGCGCGCCGACCATCTGCTGTTGTGGCCTATGACTCCGCGAGCTTGGCAGCGATGGCCTATCGTCTATGCGAGCATGCAGGCGTTGGGAGTAAGCGTGCTTCTGGGGGTGTTCTGCGTCGGCATAGCAGCGCAGGAACTCACAGCATGGACGAGTGGCCCAACGCCTCTCCTGACCCTCACCGACTATCGTGGCATCAACCACACGCTCGCGGCATACCGCGGTCGGGTGGTGCTGGTCAATTTCTGGGCGACCTGGTGTGAGCCGTGTCGTGAGGAAATGCCGGCCTTGCAGGTACTGCAGGCCAAGCTGGGAAAAGAGCGCCTGATAGTGCTGGCGGTGAACTACGGCGAATCGCCAGAGAAAGTTCAGCAGTTTGCGTACCAGACACCAGTCGATTTTCCTCTGTTACTCGACAGACATATGGAAGCCGCTAAAGCCTGGGGGGTACGGATGCTACCCGCCAGCTTTGTGCTCGGACAGGACGGAGACATACGTTATAGCGCTATGGGTATGCTGGATTGGCGAGACGATCAGGTTCTCCAGTTGCTCACAACGCTCTCCCTGCGGCCGTAATGTCCTGTCCTTGACGCGAGAACACGTCTATGGTCAGCGAACATTACTTGGATATCACTACCGCCAGCGATGCCAGGGCTGGTGATAGTGACTGGACGCTATTTGGTGAGCTTCACCGTCATCCCGGACACGGCCAGGCGAAAGTCAACCCCTTGCCCGACCCCGGTGAGATCAATGACTACCCCCTTGTCATTCCGCATCGACGATGCCCCCATACCACCTCCGACAGTGCCCGACGCTGTCGCGGCCACATACTTGCCTGGAAAATCCTTGATATTCTTCAAGTTATAGACATTTCCCACCGCTGTGGCCTGCTTGAACCCTACCGCCACAACATCCAGACCACTCACATTAAAATGGTACTGTTTCCCATTGAGCAACGTCAGGGTCCCCTTGCCCCATGACCATCCAATACCAACTGCCGCCGATGTGGCGGTCACGGTCAGGGTGCCGGAGAGATTCGGCGCCTCCTGGGCGGTGGCGGTGCTGATCATGGCCCAGGATACGACGCTCACCAGGCAAAGTCTCAAGAGTGTGCGGTACGTACGGCTCATCCTCGTCTCCTTTCTTTACAGTGGTGGTAGGGAGTGCCGATTCCCATCAGACTGGTGTACCCATCTAGGCAGGGGCTCGGCGCTTCCAGATAGGGGTCCATCCCCGGAAAAGGGGCGTGTATCATAACTCTCTCGCAATTGTTGGTTGGTTTACATGTGCCGATAGCCACTCGTGTAGCCAGCCCTCATGCTTTGCGTGGCACCTCGTCAACAAGCGCGGGTGGCATCGTGTCGAGGTCGGCGACTGACTGCGGCGGGCGCCACATGAGCGGATGTGCGGTGGCACATTGGGGCCATCAGGTGTATGATGAGGTCACCCTGGTGGTGAAACAGCTCAATCAGACCACATAACCTTGGCATACTGGTAGCCTGCATGAGCATGCAGGCTCGACGTATTCGGACTATCAGGGGTACGCATCGCCTGTAGACTGATGTAGGAGGCGGGGGCCTGGCTCCCCTGGAGGCAGCGATGGGTTATGACCCAGATCTTTGGTCACTTCATTGACCGGCAGGATGCGGACGGCGAGTACCTGAAGCTCGGCTTTTCCCCGACGTCCATGCCGATCCAGCAGCGCTGGCGCAAGAATGGGCTGTCGGCCGATTTTCTCGCCGATTACCTGAGTGCGTTCTTTCCCGGCGAGGATACGGCCTCGGCCGAGCGCCAGGCCGAGATCAAAGGGGCGGTCAGCTACATTGCCAACGAACTCCTGGAAAATGCCATGAAGTTCTCGTATGCGCCAGCACAGCACGCCATCAGCCTGGCCATGTACCTGGAACCCGACGCCATCAGTCTCTACGTCACCAATAGTGTCGATCCGCAAGCGCTGGCGGCCTTTCAACAGGCTATTCAGTGCCTCTTGACAGCGAATCCTCATGACCTCTACCTGGAGCGACTGCTGCGCAATGCCGAGGCGGGCAACGGCGACGCCTCCGGCGTGGGGATTCTGACCATGCTCAACGATTACGGTGCCACGATCGCCTGGAAGTTCGCACCGGTGGCGCTGGAGGCCGAGGTAATGACCGTCACGACTATGGTGCGCGTGCCGGTGTGAGCGGTATAGCCTACGCGCCTCGCATAGGGACTGCATACGGCGGACAGGTGTCTCCCCCGACGAGAAGGATTGCGGCGATGGAAATCACCCATGAGGACTATCAGGTCAGGTATGATGCCGGCACGGCCACGGTGATCTGTCAAGGGTCGTTCCGGTTGCGGGGCCCGGAGGAATATGCGCCTATTCTGGATCTCCTGACGCAGGCTGCCGCAGCCAAACCGGCGAGGCTGACCCTCGACCTGCGGCAGTTGCGCTTTCTCAACAGCTCTGGGATCAATACTCTGTCTAGATTTGTCCTGCTCGTCCGCCAGCTCAATGCGAGCCAGATGGTGATACAGGGGAACCGGCAATTCGGCTGGCAGCAGAAATCCTTGCCCAATTTCCCACGGCTGTTGCCAGGGTTGCAGCTGGAGATTGTATAATGGCAACTGCGCCATCCCCGAGCGAACCGTCCCGAGATGACCTGCTGGCCGAAGTCGAGGCACTGCGCCATCACGTCGAGGTACTCCGGCAGGCCAACCAGGATCTGGAAGTCATGTTGGCTATGGCGACAGAACATGCCGATAATCTCTCCGACGCCCTGGAGCACGAGCGCGATGATCTGGCCGTGATGCTGGAGATGACCACGGAACACGCCGATGCCGTGGAAGCAGAACTCCACAGTCAGGCTGAGGCCCTCGAGGCGCGCAGTCAGTTTATCCGCGACACCTTTGGGCGCTACGTCTCGGAGGCAGTGGTAGCCCAGCTGCTCGATGCGCCCGAAGGCTTAGAGCTTGGGGGCGAAAAGCGCACGGTGACGATTCTGATGTCGGATTTGCGCGGCTTCACGGCCGTGGCGGAACGCCTCGAGCCGCACGAGGTCATGCGGTTCCTCAACCACTACTTGGAAGCGATGGTCACCGTCATCCTGTCCTACCAGGGCACAATCATCGAGATTCTCGGCGATGGCTTACTTGTGCTGTTTGGCGCGCCCATTGGCCGCGACGATGATCCGGAGCGCGCGGTGGCCTGTGCAGTGTCCATGCAGTTGCAGATAGAAAGCGTCAATGGACTCCTGCGCCAGGAAGGTCTGCCGGACATCGAGATGGGCATCGGCATTCACACAGGCGACGTGGTGGTGGGCAATATCGGGTCAGCGCAGCGGACCAAGTACGGGGTGGTGGGTAGCGCCGTGAACCTCACCGGCCGCATCGAGTCCTATACCACGGGCAGCCAGATTCTCGTCTCGCCGACCACCTACGCCGCTACGGCCGCTCTGCTGACGATCACCCAAGTGCTGACGGTCGCCCCCAAGGGCGTACCAGGGCCCATCACCCTCTATGACGTGGGCAGCATTGGCGGGGCGTACCACCTGTTTCTGCCGGAGCACCACGAGGTGCTCGTTCCCTTGGCGGCGGCGGTACCCGTCCGCTATACCGTGTTGGAGGGCAAATTTGCGGGACAAACGGTGTGGACTGGTCGCTTGGTGAAACTTGCCGCCAAGAGCGCGGAACTCCAGACCGACGAGCCGGTGGCGGCCTTGAGCAATCTCAAGCTGCACCTGATGCATCCCCATGGCGAGGAGGTTCCCGGAGACCTGTTCGTCAAGGTTGTAGGTGTCCCACAGGAGACGGCCACACGCGTCGTGATCCACTTCACCTCAGTGCCCCAGCACGTTAAGATCTTTTTGGAGGCCGCTGAGCTGCGGTATGAGTATCAGGTGATCAACCGATCGCTGCGCCTCTAGAAGGGCTCTGCGGAGGGCACAGTCGCCTAACCGACTGCTGTGTGGCTATCATGATGCGAGGACACGAAAGGGGGAAAGCGATGCCGAGAAACCGACAGCGAGTGCGTTTAGTGATCCTCGTCAGTGTCCTGGCTCTCATCGGGCTTGGAGCCATCGTGACGTGGTTCTTCTTTGCCCATATGACCATACGCATTGCTACCAGTCCAGTGGGCAGCGATGGCCAGAAATTCCTCGCCGCCTTCGTGCGGACCGTGGCGGACGCACATCCCCGCGTGCGCTTGCACATCGTGCCGATGGCGGACGTAGAAGCGCGGATGAAGGCGCTCGCGGCCGGCGAAGTCGACCTCGCAGTGGTGCGCAGCGATATGCTCAGCAGCGCCGATGGTCAGACGATCGCCATCCTTCGGCGTGACGTGGTTGGACTCATTGTCCCCGGGCAGTCTTCGGTTGAGACGGTGGGGAATCTCGCTGGCAAAACCATTGGCATGGTGCAGGGGCTCACGAGCGATGACCGCATTCTTGATGAGATATTGACCTACTACCAGATCCCTGCGCAAACGATACGTCGCGTTGTGCTGGCACCCAGCGATATCGGCCCGGCTATCCGTCAGAAGCGCATTGCCGCTCTGTTCGCACTGGGTCCGACAGGGCCCGGTCCGCTCACCGATGTAGTGACCGCCGTAGCCAAAGCGAGTAAGGGTGCGCCAGAGATCATAGAGATCGAGGCCGCTGAGGCCATTGCGAAACGCTTTCCCGCCCTGGAGGAGGCCGAAATCGCGCCCGGAGCCTTTGGCGCAACCCCGCCAAGGCCGGCCGAGAGCGTGACGACGCTCGCGGTGACATTACGGCTCGTGGCACGACCCTCCCTGTCGAACTATGCGGCCGGCGAGGTCGCGCGCCTGCTGTTCACCACGAAGGCCAAGCTCGTCTCCACGCTGCCCCAGGTGGGCAGCATCGAAGCCCCGGACACCGATAAGGGCGCCGCCCTTCCGGTCCATCCCGGGGCTGCCGCCTATTTCGATGGGGAGCAGACGAGCCTGCTGGAGCGCTATGAAAGTGTGTTCTATCTGAGCATATTCCTCATGAGCGTCCTCGGCTCGGGCTACGCCTGGATCAGGAGCGCCTGGCGTAGTGCCGGACCGCGTCAAGACCGGGAACAGATGCAACAACGGCTGCTGGCCATCTTTGAGCAAGTTCCCACGGTCGGCCCGGACAAGCTCGACGCCCTCGACCAGGAGGTGGACGAGATTTGTGCGTTAGCACTGAAGCACATCACCCATGAAACGATGGATGCTGAACAGTTCCAGGTGTTCGCTGGTATTGTCACGCAGGTGCGGCAGGCCATTGACAAACGGCGCGCTCTGCTGCGTTGAGTGGTACCGTACTGTATATAGCCGATACTGCCCATGTGGGGGACGACGATGAGTCGGAAGAAACGGACAGCCCGCAACCACCGCACGGTCGCTCGAGCGGGCGGTACTTCCCCGCGACCCTGGCGTCTCTCGAAGCGGCTGACGCTGCTCGGCGGCGTGGTCGCCGGGGTGCTGCTGTTGCTCGGCGTTGGCCTCTTGATACGGCCGGAACGACACAGCGACGTCGCCACGCCACCGGCACCGCCGCCTCGGGCGTATCCGACAAGTGCTGGCGACGCCACCTTTGTCGGCCGCGCTGTCTGCAGCACCTGCCATCCAGAGCAGGACCAACGCTGGCGCGGCTCACATCACGACCTGGCCATGCAGGTCGCGGACGAGCAGACCGTGCTCGGGGACTTCAATAACGCGATCTTCACCCACGGGGACGTCACGACAACGTTCTTCCGGCGCGACGGTAAGTTCTGCGTGCGCACGGACGGGCCGGACGGGCAGCTCCACGATTACGAAGTGGCCTACACCTTTGGTGTCACACCGCTCCAGCAATATCTCATCGCCTTTCCCGGCGGGCGCTACCAGGCGCTGGGCATCGCCTGGGATAGCCGGCCACAGGAGGCCGGCGGGCAGCGCTGGTTCCATCTCTATCCTGAGCAACGGCTGGCGCCAGGCAATCCACTCCACTGGACGGGTATTGACCAGACCTGGAACTACCAATGCGCCGAGTGCCACTCCACCAATCTCCAGAAGAATTACCGACCGGACGGTGACCGGTATGAGACGACGTGGTCGGAACTTAATGTCGCCTGCGAGACGTGTCATGGCCCCGGCTCACGGCACGTGGCGTGGGCTAGGGCCAGGGACACCGCACTGACGTCGGAGCAGCCGTCCAAGGGGCTGATGGTGCGACTCACAGGCCAGGATGACGCCGCCTGGGTGATGGATCCACACACCGGGAGTGCCAAGCGCACGACACCCCTCCCGACGCGGTCCGAGGTCGAAACGTGTGCCCGCTGCCATGCCCGGCGTGGCATCTTCGACAATCGCTACGTACCCGGCCGACCGCTCATGGATACGCATCGCCCCGCACTGCTGGAGGAGGGCCTCTATTATGCCGATGGCCAGATCCAGGATGAGGTGTATGA
>AR_comb_assmDRAFT_10418811_pt1 | contig 11950 bp, 14 predicted proteins | sample ArasoioldDNA_FD_10543 | JGI IMG/M metagenome (IMG submission 10543) | reverse complement strand
GGGCGCCCGTTCCCCGCGACTGCGTCGGCGGAGGGGCGCCAGTTTAACGGCGCCCCGTTCCCTCTGGGAGAGCGTTGGAACAGAGAGTCAGGCAATTTTCCCTCTGCAAGCTTAAGGACACCTATACCTGTGATTCAGCAAGCATTGGCCGCCGCCAAAGAGGCAGCCCACCGGGCTGGTGAGGTCATCCTGGCATACTATAGCTCCCATTATGAAGTGCAGAGCAAGGGCGTAGACAATCCGGTCACCACCGCAGACCTGGCGGCGAACCGTGTCTTACACAAGACCTTACTGGCAGCCTTGCCGGAGGCTGGCTGGCTCTCTGAAGAATCGGCTGACGATGTCGCCCGCCTGCAGCATGATTATGTGTGGATCATCGATCCCATCGATGGCACCAAAGAATTTATTCAGGGCATTGACGAGTTCGTGGTGGTAGTGGCATTCGTTGTTCGGCAACAGGTCGAAGTGGCCGTGACCTACAATCCTGTGCGTCAAGAGTTATTCCATGCCTGTCGTGGTCAAGGGGCGTTTTGTAATGATCAGCGCATCCACGTCAGTGCCACGTCACCCCTGCCAGGAGCCCTGGTCCTGGCAAGCCGCAGCGAAACGAACCGCGGCGAATGGGAGCGCTTCCGGGACATTTTAACGGTGCGCCCGATGGGCAGCGTCGCCTATAAGCTAGCGCAGGTAGCCCAGGGGAAGTGTGATATGACATTCAGTCTCGTTCCCAAAAACGAGTGGGACATCTGCGCCGGTACACTGTTAGTGACGGAAGCCGGAGGACAAGTGACGGATCTGCAAGGACAGCCTTTTCGCTTCAATCAACCTGAGACGCTGCGCGCTGGTCTCATTGCTACGAATGGGCACTTACATGCCCAGATATTGCGCCTCACCCAGGGACCTGCGTCCTGATCTCTACACGTGCCCTTCATGTCTGCCAGATCGGCACGTAGCGCTGCAAGAGCCTGGCAAGCGGTTGCAAGACATGGTAGCGCCGCAGCAGTGGCCGGAGGTAAGTAAGCGTTGGAAGGATATAGGGTAGATACTGCAGGCGCTGCCGTAGCACAGCCATAGCGGCAAATGTGCCCGTTGCCTTCAGGCAGCGTTGGATGGCGACATAGTCAAAGAGCTGGTCAAAGGCGTCGCGGTCAGTGCGCCGGCCTATCTCAGCCTCCAGACACTGGATGTAGTAATCCAACAATGCTGTCATCAGAGCACTCCCGAGCAGGTCCGGAGTGCCACGGTCTGTCAAGAGCGAGGCCAGGTCATACGGCTGCGGGCCCATACGCGCGTCTTGAAAGTCCAGAACGCCCACAGCCCCATCGCAGACCATGATATTCCAGCCGTGGTAGTCACGATGGCAGAAATAGCGTGGTGCCGACGCCAGCAAAGCGCAGAGCGTCTCGAAAGCCGCATCGAGGTCATCGCAGGCCATAGAAGTGAGCGTGCATTGCCATAGTCCTTCTATGGCATGTTCCCGAAAAAATCGCAGCTCGCTCAGCAGCTTGGGGATGTCAAAGGCCAGCTTGAACGCCGGGCAGGCTGAGTCGAAGTGTTGCGTAGCGCTGGTGTGCATCTTCACGAGTTCATCGATAGCGCGTTGCCCCCATAGCAGTTGTTCTGTGGGGGTGCTCATCTGCCATTGCGCCGCCAGGGGGCAATCCCCATAGTCCTCCAGGCACATCAGTCCCTGGTGTGGCGAGACACCGTAGACCTGCGGCACGCGCACCCCATGCAAGCGCAAGTGCTGTCCTACGGCGAGAAAATCGGGGATATCCTGGGGCTGCCAGGGTTCACACAGCATCATGACGCACGAGGACGGGTAGCGGCCAGCAGGCTCATCCCAGTGTATCCGGAAGTAGCGTCGGGTTGATGCATCGGCTGCAAGCGGGGCAATACGAGGGATCTGAGTTGCTTTGGGGAAGAGCTGCTGCAGCAGAGGTTGCACAGCGTCCTTGGTTAGCCTGGCGTCGGTATGCATACGGAAGCATTCCCCTTCACACGGTTGATCTCTTCGACCTATACCCCGTCTTCAGATGCCCCCACCAACCCGGTCTCTACAGCCGGGGAGGCTGCGCGACACGGTCGTACCATTGTGTCAAGCAGGTGCTCAAGCACGGCGGTGGGATCCTTGCAACAGCCAGTGTGCACAGGCGATATCTGTATTACAGTGCTGCGAGGGGCAACGAGCCAGCGGAAGCGCTCCCGCTGCGAGAGCTGGCCAATCGGCCCTGCCTGCTCTCCGCCAGCACAAATGGTAGGAATGGCCGCCAGGTGGTCCCGCACTGTGGCGATATCCAGCGTCGTGTCGAGTGCCATCAACCGCGGCTCATCCAGTTCAATGCGAGCTTCGAGGAAGCCTCGGGCCGGGCATGAGACAATCACGCCGACGTTGACGAACTCTTCACGCTCGACCCTGGGAAGGACGCGGATTATAGCGTAATCATACGTATAGTGATCGCGCACGAATCGTCTCCTCCAGGAAAACACGTGGTAGCTCTAGTCGGTTCAGCAGATACTCCATGTAAGCGTCCCGGTGCTGGTTGCTCCCACCGAACGGAGCGCCCCCTACCAGCCAGCTCTCAGGAATAAGTTTAACGATGCTGTCAATGATGTCTGGTGTGACCCGCCCGGTCAGCGCCGCGTCTACCTCTCGGAGAGAGCTGGCAAGCTGGAGTAAGACATGGTCTTTTATCATAGGAAAAGGGGCTCGGCTACGTTCGCGGTAGTCATTCCAGGTATGGTGAAAGTAAAGAGCCGCCCCATGATCGATGAGCCAGAGTCGTCGGTGCCATATAAGCATGTTCGTATTGCGCGGCGTACGGTCGACGTTGGTCACATACGCATCGAACCAGACGACTGCGGAGGCCAGATCCGCGTCGGGCTGCTCAGCGACCGGGTCAAACGTCACGGCACCGGGCAGGTAGTCGAGAGCGAGATTCAGACCGGCACTCGCCCTGATCAGGGCTTGTATCTCCGGATCAGGCTCGGTGCGGGCGAGTTCGGGATCGAGTTCAACGAAAACGATCTCAGGTACCGGCAGCCCGGCAGCGCGGGCAATCTCCCCCGCTACAAGCTCAGCAATGAGGGCTTTGGGCCCCTGACCAGCACCGCTGAACTTGAGCACATACATGCCATCATCATCGGCTTCGATGATGGCTGGAAGCGATCCGCCCTCGCGCAATGGGGTGACATACCTTGTGGCAATGACTGTTCGCAAGTTCATAGACTATCAAGTACGTTGCAATTGCGTCCCACCATCGCTTCCTCAAGGCAACCCGCGGCTTGCTGTTTTGACGCCGCGTTTCCGTCCGAGTCTTCCGAGCTTGCGCATGCAAGAGAGTATCGGACATATATAACCGAGGCTCAAGGGAGCGTTCGTAGATGAGTATCCCTACAGCTTCTCGTACCTTCACCCTGAATGAGCCCCTCACTCTGGCCAGGCGGAGTCAGGGAGGAAACCCAAGTACGGGAAATCTCGACGCGTTCCCCAAGCACCGCAATGCAATAGACATCCGGGTTGGACAGGCGTTCCCAGGTCTGAAAGCCAAACTGCAGCTCGAAAGAGCGGAGGATCAGCGTCATCAGGTTGCCATGGGTCATGACGACCAGAGCGTATTCCGGTCGGGCGAGGAGCGCATCAATCGCCGCACGCCCACGCGCCATCGCCGTGCGGCTCGATTCCCCGCCGGGCCATGCCAGATCGAGGTCCACAAAGGTCTGGCGGATCGCCTCGCGCCAATGCGCCAGCGGCGCTGCGGAGAGCACGCGTTCTGCGAGACGGGCATCGATCTCGACTGTGAGGCCCAGCCGCTGGGCAAGTGGAGCGATGGACTGCTGTGCACGCGTATAGGGACTCGACACGAGCAGATCCACCCCCACCATTGCCAGGTGGTCTGCGAGGAGGACGGCCTGTGCCTGTCCGACGGCAGTGAGCGGTGCAGATGCTTCCTGCCCAGTGGACTCACAATGACGCACCAAAAAGAGACATTTGGCCATACATGTGCCTTCCTATGGGACTAAATTGCAGATTGCTAACCCACGCCAAGTCGGTATCCGAAAGAGATGCCTATCTCACATCACATAATCCCTCGCATGCCGACTGCAATGCTGAAGGCATATCTTCTCAAGCTACCGTGGGCAAGACCAGCGCGGCCCACGGCGCGCCCCGGACATAACCCAGGCGCTTCACCCACTCCGCACTTCCTGTACCATTATGCTCGCGGCCGGCACCTGCACACCCGTGGCCAAGGCACAACCGCGCACCTGAGCACCCGCTCCCACCTGCACGCCATCCCACAGGACGCTATCGCGGACCATGGAGCCAGAGGCCAGCCGGCACCCTGCCCCTAGCACGGCGTAAGGCCCCAGGTGGACACCTGGAGCGAGTTCGACCTCAGGCCCCAGCACCACGGGGGGGACAAGGGTGACGCCAGGCGCCATCAGTGGCATGTCGCCTGGGCGCAACACAACGTGACTTCCCGCCGGCAGACGCTGGCTCCAGGAGTCTCCGAGCGCGCCATCCAGCATGTCCCAATGGGCCTGGAGATAGCGTTCTGGCGCGCCGATGTCCATCCAGTAGCCGGTATAGTGGTAGCCATACACCGCTGCATGGCGCTCTATCAAAGCTGGATACACGTCAGTTGTCGTCATGCTGAAACCGTCGGGTGGGATGCGTTCCAGTACCTGGGGATCAACCACCTGTACACAGGCAAACATCGTCTCCTGTCCTGTCGCCGGCACGTGTGTCGATGGACGACCGTTGAGGAGCCGCACACGACCGTCGGCATCGACTATCACAGCACCATAGGAGCGCGCAGCAGGATCGGGCCGGAGCACCATGGTCACCAGCGCCTGACGCTGACAGTGCCAGTGCCACAGAGCTTGCAGATCCATGTCGATCAAGACGTCCGCGTTCAGCACGAGAAAAGGCGCGTCTCGCAGTAACGGCTCCACCCGTTTCAAGGCTCCGGCAGTGCCCAGAATTTCTGGTTCAAACGACAGCGACAGATGCACACCCCAGCGGCTGCCATCGCCGAGCCATCGGGCGAGTTGGTCAGCGTGGTGATGCAGGTTAATAATGACGTCACGTATACCGTGGCGTGGTAACTGCGCCAGGATATGGTCGAGTATCGGCTGCAACAGCAGGGGCAACAGGGGTTTGGGACAGTGGTCGGTAAGCGGTCGCATTCTCGTACCCAGGCCAGCGGCAAGAATCATCGCTTTCATGGCTCGTGTATCTCACGTTGTGGTGTGTTGCTGAGAGGGAAACGGCGCGTTATACTAGCGCGAGCAGTGCTTCCCATAGACAGCGTCAGGAGGATTTATGGATGTAGGTCTCGTCTATCATGCCGATTATCTGAAGCACGATCCAGGGATGCACCATCCGGAGCGTGCTGGCCGTCTAGAGGCGATTATGCACGCCCTTGAGGCGAGTGGCCGTGCCAAACAGCTGGTCCAGCTCACCTGGGACCACGACCCTCGAGATTGGGTTGCCAAAGTGCACCATCCTGAGCTGTTAAAATTGGTCCAGATTGCGAGCCAGCGTGCCCCCGCGGCGCTTGATCCTGATACGGTCGTCAGCAACGATTCGTTTCACGCTGCCCTGAAAGCGGTGGCAGGGACCCTGGCTGCAGCTGACGCGGTGATGAGCCGCCAGCTTTCTCAGGTCTTCTGTGCCGTACGCCCGCCTGGGCATCATGCGGAGTCGCACCGCTCTATGGGGTTTTGTTTGTTCAATAACGTTGCGATTCTGGCGCGTTATCTCCAGCAGCACCACGGGCTCGACAATATTTTAATTATTGACTGGGATGTCCACCACGGTAATGGGACGCAGCACATCTTTGAAGATGATCCCAGTGTCTTCTATTTCAGCACCCACCAGTATCCCTTCTATCCCGGTACCGGCGCCACCACGGAAACGGGCTCCGGACGTGGCAAGGGCTATACCATGAACGTCCCGCTACCCGCTGGCACAGACGATGAGACCTACATCGATGTTTTTGAGCACCACCTCTTACCGCGTGCCCTGGCCTACCGCCCGGATTGTGTGCTGATTTCCGCTGGCTTCGATGCTCACTATGCTGATCCGCTGGCGCACATGCAAGTCACGGAAGCAGGATATCGGCGCATGACCCAGGTCGTCAAGGAAATTGCTGCGACCTGTTGTGAGCAACGACTCATCGCGGTGCTCGAAGGGGGGTATAATCTGGACGCTCTGGGACGCAGTGTAGAAGCCCATGTGGAGGAACTACAACGGGACGCCTGAGGCGGTGTCCAGCCGCGCACATAGCCCATCTTAGATGTCACATTCCTGAGGGGTACGGCACTTTTTATGCGCCAGGTTTATCTTGATCACAACGCCACTACGCCAGTGTTGCCAGAAGTGTTGGAGGCCCTGCTGCACTATTATCGTGAGGATTTTGGCAATCCGTCGAGTGTACACCGCTATGGCCGGCGAGTGCGTGTGGCCATTGACGACACGCGCGATGGCGTGGCTGACATGCTTGGTGCGCCAACTTCGGCCATTTTTTTCAGCAGCGGTGGCACAGAGGCTAATAATACGATCCTCCAGGGCGTCGCGGCAGCGCTCAAGGGACGCGGCCGCCATCTGGTGACGTCGCAGATCGAACATCCTGCCGTGCTGGATACCTGCGCCTACCTCGCCCACCAGGGCTACACAGTGACCTATGTGCCAGTGGATGCGCACGGGGTCGTTGATCCAGAGGCCGTACAGGAAGCTCTCACAGACGAGACCATTTTAGTCTCCATCATGTATGCCAATAACGAAACGGGCGTGCTCCAGCCCATTGCCGATATCGCCCGCCTGGTACGCCAGCATGGCATCCTGATGCACACGGATGCCGTGCAGGCATTTGGCAAAATGCCCCTGCGGGTGGAGGAATTGGGCGTGGATTTTCTATCATTCTCGGGGCATAAGCTCTACGCCCCCAAGGGCATAGGTGGATGGTATGCCCGCCCTGGAGCGCCACTCCACGCGCTGCTGCATGGCGGCCATCAGGAGCGTGGGATGCGTGCAGGCACAGAGCACGTGGCCGGGATTGTCGCTCTGGGCCAGGCATGTGCGCTTGCCCGGCGCGATATGCGCCAGGAGTGGGAGCGTCAGCAGCAGTTGCAGCAGTGCCTTGAACATGGGCTCCGGGAGCAGATTCCTGAGGTGCGCATCCAGGGAGTCGAGGTGCCTCGCCTACCCAATACAACCAATGTTGCCTTTGCTGGGGTTGAGGGCGAATCCCTGATGATGAGCCTCGATCTACAAGGTGTCGCGCTGTCTACTGGCTCAGCCTGTAGCTCTGGTTCGCTCGAACCTTCGCACGTGTTGCGCGCCATGAGTGTGCCAGCCCCCTATCTGCACGGGGCCTTGCGCTGCAGCCTCGGGCGCGGCACCACCCTGGCTGACATCGAGTATGTCCTGGAGATTCTGCCTGGCATTGTACAGCAGGCCCGCGCACTTTAACTCTCGTTTGTACTGTAGCAGACTTGGACACTGGAGAGAAGCCGTGCAATATTCCGATATCGTCCAGGAACACTTTGAGCACCCGCGTAACGTTGGCACCATCGAGCCAGCCGACGCCGACGCCCTGGTCTCCAACCCGGCCTGCGGGGACGTCATGCATCTCTATTTACGCATCGAAAATAACCGTATTACGGACGCCAAATTCAAAACCATGGGCTGCCCGGCCGCTATTGCGGCCGGCTCTGTCACAACGGAACTGCTCATCGGGCGCGATATTGAGGAAGCACTGGCGCTCTCACGGACTGAGGTGAACACAGCATTGGGCGGGCTGAGTCCGCAGAAGGTGCACACCTCAGTGCTCGCCGAGGACGCTGTGCGCGCGGCGCTGAAAAAGTATCGCCAGCGCTAGAGGAGAGGTGGCCTAAGCTATGGGCCTACCGGCGTACAGCAGTGTCAGCCGCTTGCTGCAGATACGCTACCGCCAGGCTGCAGGTGTGTTGCCCACGCTTATTGCGGATAGATCCGGCGATACACCCCAGGTGCCCCGGTAGCATGCGTCATGACCTCACGCATATGACCAGAGTTGGGCGAAGACGTCTCGCGCTGCTGGTTCCACTGCGCTGATTCCGACACTTTCGTGTGCTCGAACTCGTACATGGTAGTGTAACGCGTTTCCCCTTCGACAACACGATAACACCGGGCGTAAAGCACCCCAGACACTTTGCGATAGCCAGGGATGTACTCGCCATGGTACCAGGTGTTCCAGGCTTAATCGATACTATCGATGATGGACATGCGCCCAATTTGGAGCACTGGTGCCATGCCGCGTTCAGGCTGTTCTATAGCGGTCGGGAAAATCTGCTGGCCGAGAAGGCGTGTGGCATTTTGCCGATGACTGTCGGGGACATACGTCGACGCCAGGGACTGGGATTGGTACGCAATTCCTAGAACTCAGCGGTTTTCAGTGCGTCTGCACTGGCCAGCTCATAGACGGCAAGATATTTCGGGCCGCCTTTCTCAGCCACATAGCGAGTGGCATCAAGAAAGCCGGGGACGTGGGTTGTTATCCAGTTCCACAGCCTCGCACGGGGGAGAGGAAATACAACAGTCGCACTACTGCTCTCGATGCAATCTCCCCAGTCCCAAGAAAAACGCCTGGTGAGGTCTCCCACCAGGCGTATCTCCACTACCTTGCACCCTACCAACTCTACCGATCAACCTCTCCCAGCACGATGTCCAGACTCCCTACGATGGCCACAGCATCAGCCACGAGTGCCCCCTTGCTGATCGCACTTAAGGCGCTGATGGCCGTAAAGCAGGGTGAGCGCCCTTTGCAGCGGAAGGGTTTTTCAGAGCCATCACTGACAATGTAAAAACCAATTTCCCCGCGCGGGGACTCCGTGCGCATGTAGACATCGCCTTCTGGAGGACGCACACGCCTGGGCATTGCGTCATTGGGATCGCCACTGGGCATCTGATCAACCACCTGCCGGATAATCTTCAGCGCTTCCAGCATCTCCCGCACGCGCACCATATAACGGTCCCACGTCGACCCCACGGGTCCGAACTCCCCAGTCCCCACCGGCACATCAAAATCGAGGCGGTCATAGACGCAGTACGGCTCTTCCTTACGCAGATCCCAGCGCACACCGCTGCCGCGCAGATTTGGCCCACCGACGCCATAGCTAATGGCTACCTCGGGCGGCATAATGCCAATATGGGCGGTACGCTCGATGAAGATTTTGTTCAACGACAGTAAGTCGTTTAACTCCTTCACACGCGGCGTAAAATACTCGACAAACTCGCGGACCTTGTCGAGATAGCCGGCCGGCAGGTCATGCGCTACTCCACCGATCCACAGATAGTTGTACAGCAGCCGGGCCCCGCTGACCCATTCAAACAGGTCGAGAATTTTCTCGCGGTCACGGAAGCACCACAGGAAGGGCGTTATGGCCCCAATGTCCAGCCCATACGTGCCCACAGCCAGCAAATGGCTGGCTATGCGTTGCAGCTCCGCCATGAGCACACGGATATAGTGCAAACGGTCCGGTAGGTCGGTGAGCCCCATAAGCTTTTCCACGGCCAGTACATAGCCCAGCTCCTGGCACATAGCACCGACATAGTCCATACGGTCAGCATAGGGAATCACCTGGGGATAGGTCATCGCTTCAGCGTGTTTTTCGAAGCAGCGATGCAGATACCCAATATGCGGTCTGACGTGCTTCACCAGTTCCCCGTCCAGCGTGAGTTCCAGCCGCAACACGCCATGGGTACTGGGATGCTGCGGTCCCATCTGCAAGATGAGGTCATCACCTTGCCGTTCGTAACTAATACGATATTCATTGCCGCTTGTTGGGAATGACGCTACCATAGTAGTCCCTCTGCTGGCTTATACGGTCGCAGCGGCTCTCGCTGGCCGCCCAGCAGCTTTCCTGGCTTCCTCTGCCTCATCAAACTTGCGGGCCTTCTCCTCCAACTCCGCCGCCCGTTCCGGGGTCATTTGTGCAAAGCGGTACACCAGGCCATAGCGGTCTGGCGCCGAGTCTTCAAAGCTCGGTGTCATGTAGATGCACTCAGTTGGACAGGGGAAGGTGCACAAATCGCAGTAGCAGCACTTGGCCATATCGATATCGAACTTCGAGACATGCAGGCGCTTTTTGTGCCCGGTGCTGGTCTCCTCGACGTCTGCAGGCACGGCCTTGATCGTCTCGATAGTGATGCACTGTACCGGGCAGGCCCGTTCGCACTGCACACAGCCGATACAGTCATCCATATTCACAAACAATTGCATGCGGGAATTGGGGGGCAGTTCCCAGCGCTCCTCAGGATACTGCAGTGTGACCGCTGGCACGAACAGCTTTTTCCATGTCAGCCGCATGCCAATCAGCGGCGTTTTCAGGCTTTCCCAGATATTCACCAGATATTGCAACATACCGCACAATCCCTCGTTTATGGTTCGCTGTCCTGATAGCGGTAGACATCCATACCAATGCTCGGGGGGTCCCCGACATACGGAACCTTGATACCGTGATAAAATTCCTGCACCTGATAGTCTTTCAGCAACGGATGGCCTTCCCAATCGTCCGGCAGCAGAATGCGTCGATGATCTGGATGGTTCTCGAAGCGCATGCCGAACAGGTCATAGGCCTCCCGCTCATGCCATTCGGCAGTGTGCCAGATATCAGACACGGTGGGGACAACGCCATCGTGACGTGGCACTTCGACTTTGAGCGTGATTTTATGGCGTAAAGTCGTCGAGTGCAGGTTATAGACCACGCTGAGCGTTTTCTCTGGCCCATAATCGACACCGCTCAGACACATGAGAGAGTCGAATTGCAGGTCAGGATCATGCTGCAGATAGTCACCCACGGTGTGGATGGCTGACGCCTCAACAACGATATACGGATCAACGGCTTTAGCGCTGCATGACACGATACACTCGCCAAAGCGCTCGTGCAGCGCATTATAAATCTCCTCAGGCGTCATGACCCTGCATCCTTTCTCTGAGCGCTACACTTCCTTGCTGCTGACAGGCTTTCCCGCCTTGGCCCGCATGGCCCGTGAGCGCGCTCGCGAGACGATGATACGCTCTTCCTTCGTGAGGTCTTTGAATGGCTTAGCAAGAAGCTCAGGTGGCACTTCCGCCATGGGATCCGCCGCCTCACCATTGGTCGCAGCCGCGTCTACTGACGACGCCGCGACAACAGGTTCAGGCTCAGGCTCCTCGTCCGCCTCTGGAGCCGCCGTCTGTCCCTGGCCGGCCACCGGCAGCCCGGCCTTGGCCCGCATGGCCCGCGAGCGGGCCCGCGAGACGATGATTCGCTCTTCCTTCGTGAGGTCTTTGAACGGCTTGGCAAGGAGATCAGGCGGCACTTCCGCCATGGGATCGACCACGACCTCGGCGCTCGCTGCCGCTGGGGCGGCGCGACGGGGCCTCTCGGCTGGTGCCTCTGCAGGAGCTGCTGTCTCTTCAGGGCGCGCTGCTGCCACCGCACCCTCTGTCTTGCTGGCCACCGGCACACCCGCCTTGGCGCGCATAGCGCGCGAGCGGGCCCGCGACACCAGGATACGTTCTTCTTTGGTGAGATCTTTGAAGGGCTTATTGAGCAGCTCGGCTGGCACTTCCACCTCGGCTGGCGCTGCCTCTACGGCTGCTGGCTGTGCCGCCGCGGCAGGTTGCACAGCCCTCCCGGGCTCAGCCCGCCTCGGTGCCGCTTTGGCTGCCGCGGCCGCTGCTTTCGCAGCCAGTTGCGGCGCGGGCCGAATCAACTTCTGCGGCTCTTTCGGAATTTGATAGAAGGCACCCGTGCGGATTTTATCTTGGAGTTTCAGAAAGGCTTCCAGCAAAGCTTCTGGGCGTGGCGGACATCCCGGAATATAGACATCGACCGGCACCACTTTGTCGACACCTTTTAAGACGTGATAGCCGTGGTCCCAGTATGGCCCACCCGAGGTCGCACAACAGCCCATGGA
>AR_comb_assmDRAFT_11168908_pt1 | contig 11953 bp, 8 predicted proteins | sample ArasoioldDNA_FD_10543 | JGI IMG/M metagenome (IMG submission 10543) | reverse complement strand
GCGGCCAGGCGGCCAGCAGGAGGTCGACGCCCTTGGAGACGATCAGCTTGCCGACGTAGGCGACCAGCTGCTCGCGCCCGCCGCGGGGGCGGAACTCCTCGATGTCGACTCCCGGCGGCCCCAGCCGCGTCTTCTCGCGCAGGTCGGGAAGGTCGGAGAGAGCCGCCCACAGCGATTCCGCCGTGTGCGCGGAGCCGACGAGGACGCCGGAGGCGGCCTCCATGCCCTCGCGGGCGTAGGGGAGGAAGCGCGGATGGGGCTTGACCGTGTACTCGAGCGCCGAGCCGTGGATCTTCGCCGCGAAGGGCGCCACCCCGGCGCGGGCGAGGATCGCCGGCCCCATCACCAGGTGATTGGCGAGAGCGGCGTCGATCCCCCCAGCCTGCTCGGCGACCCCCCGCACCGCGGCTACGTTCGCCTCTACGTAGCGGTCGAGCTCGGCCTCGCTCAGCTCGGGAAAGGTCTTGACCTCGAACCCCTCGTAGGGGTCGCGGACGTAGACCGGGAGCAGGCCGCCGATGTCGGGGTTGTGGATCCGCACCCCCTCGAGCCGGACCTCGCGGTCCTGACAGAGCAGGTGGACCTCGTGGCCCAGCCGGGCCAGGGCCGAGGCGAGGTTGGCGTTGTAGATATTGCTGCCGGTACCGCGCAGCATGTATCCGTGGAAGACGAGGACGCGCATCGGAGCCGTCCAAGCTAATAGTCTTCCCGGCGATGAACGAGAAGCAGCTCTACCGCATGCGCGCCGCGGCCTCCGGCCGCGAGTCCCTCGCCGACGCCGAACCGGGCTCGATCTACGTCGACCGCGAGACCGGCGAGGAGATGGAGCCCGTCGCCATGGTCCTGCCCCTGGCCCCCTCGGCCTCCTCCCTCCCCCGCAGCCCGGAGAACCTCCGTGCCTGCCGACGCTGCGACCAGCTGATCGGCCTCGACGTCAGCGACTGCCCCTACTGCGGGCTGCGGCAGGAAGCGCTTTAAGCGAGCGACGCGAGGCGGTGCGTCGTTTACGACCCTGGGCCGGCGTTGCTCCGACCCAGGGTCTCGAATCTACCTTTCCGGCTGAGGGCTAGGCGTCGTATGTGATTTTGGTTTTTTTGCCGCCGCTGTCTTCGCCGTAGTATGTGGTTTCACCGGTCAGCGTCCCGTTGTTGAACGCGCCGCTACCTTCGAAGGGACAGCCAAGCCCATCTGTATGGGTTCCTTTGATGCCGGTTATGTTGATGCTGGCGTTGATCGTGCCGGTGTGGTTTCCCCCACCGTCTTTCTCGTTCGTGTACGTGACTTTGCCCAACCCTTTTTGTTCGGGTATGTGGACGATGCAGGGTCCCGCGTCGATTGTCACTTCGGAGCCGGCGTTGCAGAGCAGGTCAACCGTTTCGTTGGCATAGAACGCGTAGCTGCATTTGGCTTCGGCATTGAAGCCTGTGAATTTGGCATTGACAGAAAAGACTCCCTGCGTTGCGGTGCAGGTTTCGTATTCCGGAGCAATTCCCCACCCCGTTTCCGTTTTTTTCGGCATGATCCCGAAGAAGTTGATGACTTTGCAGGTCACCGACAGGCCTGTGATTTTGAATTCGTGCGCTTTCGCCTGCCCTCCGACGATGGTCGTCGGTTCGACTTCCGATGTGAACTGAGGGACGGCCGAAGCGGCAGAAGCCGTCAACGCACCAAGTGCGAAAACCGCGATCAGCGTCAGGCCGAGGGTCTTGATTTTGCGAGCCATGATGCTCTCTCCCTTTGCTAGGTGAACCGCTTATCCATAGCCGGAATTGGAGTGATCTCCAAGGGGCGGGTCGCGCCAAGAGGTTCTTCCCCTGCGGGACTGAAACGTGAAGAACAATTAGCCCTGCAGGGCCCAGGAACACCGATCCGCGCGTCCGCTGATCGGCAGGCTCAGGAATTCGTCGCCCCGGGGCTACTGCCAACGGACGCGGGCCGGGAACCGCCCCGGCCCGCGTCCGTTCAGGTCGTCGACCAGATGGTCGATCGTTCCTGCCCTATTTGAGTGTGTGGTCGGTCAGCGGGACCTTGGTTCCTGCTGGTTTTGTGGCCCACAGCTCGGTTGTGAACTCCAGGACGCCGGTGCTCGTGGTGCCGCCGCCTTCGAACGGGCAAAGGAAACCGTCTGTGTGGGTCTCTTTCATCCCTCCGAGTTCGACGTGCAATGTCAGGGCATCGACGTTGAGTGTTTTGACTGTTGTGTAGATGATTTTGCCGAGGCCGTTCTGTGGCGGAACGTGGACGACGCAGGTGCCTGCATCGATTGTCACTTCTTTGCCTGCTGCGCACGCCAAGTCGCCGGTACCGCTTGCACGGAAGACGAGGTCGCATTCTCCGGCGCCGAATCCTGTGATCGTGGCGGCGATGCCAAGGCCCGTTTTACATTCGCCATAGGTGGGAGTGACTGTGAGTTCCGTGAATACTTCAGACGGCGCTTCGCCATTGTATTCAGCGATTTCGCATGAAACTTCCTGGTTTGTGACTGTGAATTTTTGAATGCCGTCTTTTTTCGACTCTATGCCTGCGCCGGGCGTAGATGTGAACTCGGTGATGTTGGCGCTCGCGGTTGAGACAGCCATCGCGCTCATCGCGAGGACGGCCACCAAAGCGACGCTCAAGGATTTGAGGTTGCAAATCATTTCTCTCCCCTTTCGGGTTAGATGGGATGCACCACCCATAACCGGCCTCGACGGAGACTTCAACGAGAGGGTGTGCAGGAGGGGAGAGGAAGGCGCGGCCTCTCCTCGAAGCCGCCGCAACCCATAGGAATCGGCTTTCCCGCGCTCGCCCTTCGGCGCACTCAGAAATCGGCGCCGCAGGGCGCCCAGCTACCGCCGCCTCGAGCCCTTCCCGCTCTTCGGCTTGCCCTTGCAGTCGGTCTTCACCACCGGCTCCGATTCATAGCGCCGCCCGTTCTGACCGACCAGGGTCAGCCTGGTGCGCTGCTTTGCGGCGCAGATGTTCTGGTTGTTGACCAGGAGGCCCGCTTTGCCGCCCTTCAGGCTCAAGAGGAACTTGGAGACGGGGGCGTCGGGGACGCTCAGGAAGCGGGTGCGGATGCGGGCGTTGCGGGCGTCGACGAAACCGACCACGATGATTCGGAACTGGCCGTGGAGGTCGGCGACGATGTCGGGGAGTTCGCGTTCGCCGCCGTTAGAGCGGAAGTAGACCGGGCCTTCAAGCGGCTGCTCCAGCAGCGGCGAGAATGCCCGGGCGGTGCCGAGCACAGAGCCCGGGGGACATTGGCCGGCGTTGAACTGCACTCTCGTGCAGGGGTTGTTGATGTGGGCGTTGTCGATCTGCAGTGAGCGCGGCAGAAGGACGGTGGCGGCGCCGATGTTGGCGTCGCCGGGCCTTGGGGTTAGCGTGGAGTGAAGAGCCGGATGGCCGCTGCGGCGGGTTTTGCCCCGCAGACGCAGGGAGAGCTTGGGACGGAAGGCCAAGGAACCGCAGCTGGATGCCTGGAAGCGGGCCGTCAAGGGAGCGGCGAGGGAGCCGGCCAGGGCAAGCGCCTGCACCTGCTTTTCCTCGCAGTTGGTCGGATTCAAGGTGAACTGCGGGCGGTCGGTTTCGATCCGCAGGTCGCGCAGGCGCAGGGGCACGCCTTGGAGGATCGTCGGGATCGGCTCTGAGGCGGCGCCGGAGACGGTGACCTGGGCGGTGGTCGGGTCGAGGTCGAGGGCCTCGCGGGTGACCACCACCCCGAGGTCGAAGGGGCCGGCGACCGCGGGGACGACCGCCACCACCGACAGCGGCGCCCCGCCAAAGGGGCCGGCGAGGTAGAGCGAGCCGCGCACCCAGGTGAGCTCGGAGCCCACCCCAGAGCCGGCCACCACGCCGCCGACGCGGCTGGTGGCCGGGCAACTGGGGAAGGCGAGCTCAGCCGCACCGCTCCGCGCACCGGCGGCGGCGATCGCCGCCTCGGGGCACTGGGCGACGCCGGCCAGCTTCCCGACCACCCCGGGGGGGAGGGTGGCCGAGAAGCGGGTCAGCTGCGCCTCTGAGTCGGTGCGGGTGAGCCGGATCAGGAAGGGCGAGTAGGTCCCGGCGGCGTTGTTGAGGGTGCCGGCGTCGAAGCCCGGCGCGAAGGGCCTCGCCTGCGGCGGGCAGGGGGCTCCGTTCGGTCCGGAGGTGATCTGGAAGCTGGTGGTGACCGGGTAGGGGTTATTGGGATTGGCCCAGGGGGTGAAGAGCGAGTCGATCTCATAGGTCCCGCAGGTGGGCGGGGTGACCAAGGGGCTCCTCGGGCCCGAGCGCAGGGAGACCCGCACCGAGCCCAGCGGCAGCTGCGGCAGGGTGCGCAGGGCGGGGTCTTTGGCTGAGGCGTCGCCGAAGGTGGTGGTGACCTGGCCGGTTGCGGGGTCGAGGGAGACCTTGGCGGGGAGCTTGACTGAGATCCCGAGCTCGGGGTCCTTGATCACCATGTAGAGGGCTACCAGGGAGCCGAAGGGGTTCTCATAGGGCTGGGCGACGAAGAGGTTGCCCTTCAGGGTCTTTCCTTCCAGCAGCGGGGTCTCGACTTCGACCGCGCCGACCTTGGAGGCGGCGGGGCAGCCGGCGCCGAAGGGCGCGGAGGCGGTTTCGCGGGCGAGGTCGGCTTCGGTGCAGGCGGCAAGGCCTTCGGCCTGGGAGGGGTTGATGGTGACGCCCTCGGGCAGGGTGACCCTGGCCGACTTCATGTCCGAGAGGGCGACGGCGTCTTCGCCGGGGTCGACGAGGCCCTCGTCTTCGACGTTCATCTCGAAGGAGAGGCCCGAGGGGCTCTCGGCCTGGTTGGTGCTCATCTGCGCTTGCACCTGCGCCTGGAAGCCCAGTTTCGAGCAGCCGGTGCGGCCGGGTGCGGTTGCCGTCCCCGTGGCGGTCTCCTCCGTGTTCCAGGCCACCCCGAGGAAGCTGGCCGAGAGCGTGCCCTCGCAGCTGCGCGGGGAGGTGAGGAAGGGCTTGGGGGGCACGCCGGCGATGCATTTGCCTTTCGAGGCGACTTCGTCGATCGACCCGGAGACCAGGGCGTTCAGGCAACTGCCGCGCAGGGCGTCGTGGGAGGAGTCGGCGGGCACGCCCCAGATCGTCACCTTGGAGCCGTAGAAGAGGGCGGCCTGGGAGGTGTTGGTGAGGTGGGCGTAGACGCCATAGGGAGGGGATTCGCGCACGCCGACGTCGAGGGTGACGGGGACGCCGAGGACGGCGAAGCCCAGTTTGGCCGCAAAGCCGGTGTCGGGTTCGAGGTTGAACAGGGGGAGGTGGTAGTAGGCGGGGGCGTTCGGTTCGATCGGATCGAATTCGGCCTTCACCGCCGCATAGCCCACCGCGGTGGAGTTGGGGCAGGTGGGGATGCCTTCGTTCACCAGCGCGAACTCAGCCGCGCTGCAGGTCGGCATCGCGGTCGGGTTGCCGGCAAAGCCAGGCGGCATGTCGACGTCGAGGTTCTTGAGCTGGCCGTCGGGAAACTCGAGGGTTTCGGCTTCGTTGACGATCGTGTTCATCTGCACCGTGGTGGCGATCTCTTTGGGGTGGATGCCGGCCTGGGTGGGGCCGAGGTCGAGGCCGACTTCGCCGAAGCCGAACTCCCCCTGGGCCGGGGCGGCGAAGAGCGCGAGCGCGAGCAGCGCCGCCGCAAGCGTCTTGATCGCCCGCCTCATCGCCCGGCCCTCCCGCTCTTGTTGGCTTTGCCGCCTTTGGCTTTGTTCTTGACGCAGTGGGTCTTGCCGGCTTTTTTCACCTTGTGAGTGCCCTTGCGGCACTTCTTCGGCTTGGGCTTTGCTTCTTCGACGAGGTTGCCGGGGCCGACGTAGGCAGAGCTCGAGGGGCTCTGCGCCTGCGGGGCGGGGGGGCTCGGCTGGCAGGAGGAGCCTTCGCATTCTTCGGGGAGATCGGGCGGGCTAAAGCCGCCGCCGACGCGGGCGTCGTAGATGTCGAGGGCGTTGGGGTCGAGAGGCCAGAGGCCCTGGAAGGTCTTGAAGAAGACGTCGCCGCCGCTGGCGGAGGCATCGACGATCTCCGAGGGGCTTTTGCTCTTGCCGGTGGAGATCAGCTCGATGCAGCCGCCGTTGGTGGGGCTGAAGGAGTCAGAGGCTTCGGTGCAGGTGCCGGTTCCGGGCTCCTCCCACTGGTAGACGTCCTGGGTGGCGTTGGTGTCGCCGAGGGCGAGCGGGTCGGTCGCTTCGAAGAAGAGGCGACTGCCGTCGGGGGCGAGCACGCGCGAGGCGTGGAACTGGTTCGCCCAGCCGGGGATCTTCGCGGCGGCCCAGAAGGGGAGGGTCGGCGTTCCTGCATTCGCCCCCCGCGGCCGCGCACCGCCCGGGTTGCAGGAGGCGCAGAGCAGCTCTTCGCTGGCTGCGTCGTAGAGGAAGACCTCGGTGTCCGCTTCCCCGCTTTTCTGGTCGGTGTTGTCGTAGCCGGTCAGGGGAGCCGAGGAGGTGAAGGCTGCGTGCAGGCCGTCGGCGCTGACGCGGGAGGAGCGGTTGTAGGGGGCGCGGGCTACAGGGGTCAGGATTGGTGCCGTCTCCTCGTAAAGGGGTGCCTCCCGTGCGTCATTTGCCGCCAGGATCGCGATGAAGGTGTCGCTGTCCCCTTCCGAGCGATACAGGTAGAGGTTCGGCTCTCCCGCCTGCGCCGGACCGTTGCCGTCGAGGTCTTCGCGACTGACGAAGTAGACGAGTTGGGCGTCCTCGCTGGCGCCCATGAAGCCCAGCACTTCGCTTGCGATCTGCGTGCTCGAGACTGCTCCGGGTTCCACCGCGGCTTCGAGGAGGTTGCCGCCGACCGAGTAGATCACCCGGTCCCCGGCGGGCGAGGCGGTACGGAAGCGCGCCCCCGAAACCGCGATCTGCACGGTTTCGGTGCCGTCGATCCGGACGTAGAGGGGTCCGGGGCCCGAGCCGGCGGTCCAGAAGATCCGGCTGCCGTCCGCCGAGACCGCCCCGGCGACGTTGTTTTCGCGGAAGCCGAAGCCGAGGATGCCACCGCTGTCGGTTCCCGCCGAGCCGCCGGTCGGGCTTGCCCCCCCGCCCGGCAAGACGCTCACCAGGCGCATCTCTTCCCCGTCCACACACTCATAAAGCTGCGGGGCCTGGGTCGGCGCCGCCTCTGCCAGCAGTCGCGCGTTTGCCCACACCGCCACGTGGCTGCCGTCGGCCGAGGCGCCCTGAGGTTCGACCAGAAATTGTTCGGCCGGGGCTTCCAGGGGCGCCGCCGGGCACTGCACCTGGTAGGCACCGGTTCCATTCTCGCGCCGGTAGAGGTTGCGCTGGCCTGCGATCGCTCCTTCCTCGAGCGCCGGTTCTGAGTCAGTCACCAGCCATGCGTCCGTGAGGTCGGGGCTGAAGAGCTTGTACTGGGAGTCGAGGTTGGGTTTCGAGATCCCTTCGCGGGGCGGGGAGATCGGCTCGTTGCCCCAGCCCGATGCCGGGTCGCGGCGGGCGATGTACTGGGAGGTGTAGGGGGAGGAGGTGGGGTTGGAGAAGGCGCGGTAGGAGGAGTAGGTGATCCCTTCGCCCGCAAGCGCGGCCTGCTCCACGTCGGACGGGAAGCCGACGACGTTGCGTAGCGCCAGCGCCTGGCCGCCCTGTTTGTCTACGGGTGAGACCATCTCGTAGGCGCGGCAGTCGGGCAGCCGGGCGGCGGGGCCGAGGCGAAGCTCGTCGTTGGGGCAGGGTTCGGGGGGAACCGGCGTTATGTAAGTCGTGAAGCTGCCTTCTTCACCGAAGACCGGGCCGGCCCCTTCTTCATTGGTGACTTTGTTCTCGGCGCTGAAGCGGAAGTGGTAGGTAGTGCCGGGATCGAGGCCGCTGAGGGCGATCGGGCCGGTCGAGAGGCTGGTGTTGACCGCACCGCCGCCGAGGGAGGCGGGTTCGGCGGGCACCGTGAATTCGCAGCCCGCTGGTTCGCAGGGGCTGGTGCCATATTCGAGCTGGTAGGTGGTGTCGGTGGTGAACTTGGGGTTGATCAGACCTTCCACCGTCGCCTCTTCGCTGGCAACTGAGACCGCGTACTGGTCTTCGATCACCGGCACTTCTTCTTTCACCGCGAAGGAGCGGCCGTAGACGCGTATATAGGAGAGAGAGGGTTTACCGAATGCAGAGCCATTGAAGAAATGTGCGACCAAGACTTCGCCGGGTTCACTAGTGCCCTTCACCACATTAGTCGCCAAGCTGACCAGGTTCGAGTCATCGCTCGGCCTTCCAAATCCCGCTTTATCGAGTTCGAAGGAGATCAGGTTGCCGTCGGGTTCGAAGGCGAGAACTTCTCGAATATCTTTAAATAGCGGAGGGTCGCCTTCTTTCGCTGGTGGGAATTCGTAGGTGACGGTGCCGGAAACGTAGACGTTCTCTTCGGCGTCGACCGCGAGCGCCAGTGGATTCTTCGGCACGGTCCTGCCTTCCCAGGTGCTTTTCAGCCGGCGGATCTCTTCGCCGGCGGGGCCGACCTCGCGTATCACCCTGCCTTGGGCCTCTTCGATCGCGGAGCTGATTACGTACAGGCTGCCGTCGGGGGCGACGGCAAGGGCTTCGGTTGAGCCAGCTCCCGGCAGGGCGATGTCGCCTTCGTAGGTGCCATCTTCGGCGAATTCGAGGATTCGGTTTTCATCGCCGACATAGATGATCCCGCTGGAACCGAGCTCGGCGGCGTCGAGCGAAACGGGGAAGCTGAACTGGCCGGCGCCAGTACCGCTCACCCCTTCTCCGCATTTGTCGCCCGAGGCGGCCGTGCAGAGGTTTTCTTCGGCTTCGGTGACGGTGACCGGTTCGGCGTTAGCTTCCTGTTCTTCGCGCTCTTCGACCTTGGTCTTGTTGACTTCGCCGCCGACCATCAGCAGGAACTCGCCCGCGGGGGAGAACTTCTGCGCCCGGCGCGAGAAGGTTTCGAGCGTCCAGATGTTGCCTTCCTCGTCCAGGGTGATGCCGAAGGCGAATTCGATCTGGCCGGCGCCGGTCCCGGCAAGTCCGGCCATGCAGCCAGTTTCCGCCGTGCAAGTCTGCAGTTCGGGCACCCCGCTCAGCACCCCCCAGCCCCAGGCCTTGACGAAGCTCCAGTTGTCTTCGGCATCGAACTCGCTCACCCGGCGGTTACCTGATTCAAGAACGAAGACGTGACCAGTGTTCGGGTCGGCAGCGACTCTCGGGTTTTTCATCTGCCCTGCGGCGGAGCCGAAGCTGCCTAATTGACCGAGGAACGGCGGGCACTCGCTCGCTTCGGCGCTGCATCCCGGCGCCGCTTGGGCGTCAGCGCACCAAGACAAGAGCAGGGCTCCCATCAAGAGCGCCACCAAGTGGACCCGACCCAACTCGGCCTTTCTGGTTCGCTCGCTCATCCCTGTCCTCCCCTCGCCCGGATCATCCCTTGACCTTGCCTTGGAGTATATGGGTACGCCTGAGTCTATGTCAACCCGAAAGACACGGGCCGGGTCAGACCCGGCCCGTGTCGGCAGGACGGCTCACTACCGCCCGAGTGCCTCTATCTCACTACGGTACTGTCGGTGTTTGTGTCAGGTCAATATCTTCACCGCCAGGCTCTGCCGTAGCAACTGCTGTGCTGGCACCCTCGAGGATTGCCCCTTTGACGGTGCCACTGCTGCCGAACGGACAGAGGAAGCCGTCTGTGTGGGTCGCTTCAACTTCTTTGATGTTAAAGCTGACTGTAAGGTCATGCTTGCCGCTAGCTTTAATCACTTCTGTGCTGTAGGTAACACCACTGGCGAACGACTGCGCCGGAACATGCACCACACAGGATGCCGCATCAACTGTGACGTCGCCGCCATTGCATTCGAGCGCTGCCGCGCCGCTGGCATTCACGTTGTACCAGCACTTACCAGCTTCGCCAATTTTACCGAAGCCTGTGACGGTCGCGTTGACGCCCAGAGGTTCCGCTTTGCATTCAGCGTATGTGGCTTCGAGTTTGATCGACGTCGGTGTGAATTCTTCTTTATCTGTTCCGTGGAAGACGGCCGTTTCGCAGGTAACGGTCTGTCCTGTGACTGTGAATTTATGTTTTTCCTTCTCCGTCACTGTGACATTGGCCGGTACTTTCTCGACGTGGAATACGGCCGGCACGTGGGCACTAGCCGCGGAAGCCATCATCGCGCTCATCGCGAAGAGGGCACCGAGGGCCAAGCCCAGCACCTTGAGATTGCGAATCATTATCAATCCTTCGGTCGTGTTTAATTGGTTCGACTTTCTTTTGCCGAACCCATACCACCCATAACCGACCTAGGTGTGATCAGTCAACAAACAGTTCGGTTCTTTTCCTGAGAGGCGACTGAGAGAGACCAGCCGCCTCGAAAAGCCCTGCATATCGCAGGATGTCGGACCCGCGCGCTCGCGGATCGAAAAGCTCAGAAATCGGCGGCTGGAGGCCTTAGGGCTTCTTGACCAGGGTCGCCGTGTAGAGGAGGCGGGCGTTGGAGTAGTAGCAGCCGTAGGTCTTGATTTTGCCTACGCCCTGCTGGGGGTGGCCCCCCTGGATGTCTTCCTTGGAGGAGCAGTGTTCGGGGAGACGGCTGCCGCGCCAGGTGTTGTCGGCGGAGACGTTGAAGGCGAACATCGGCGCCCAGGTGGGGATGGTGAGGGCGACGACCTGGCCCTTGAGGACCGTGAGCGGGTGGTCGAGGGCGAAGACTGGGGTGCTGCCGAAGTAGGGGTTGAGGACCTCGAGCGGGCTCTGGCGGACGAGTTTGTATTTGGGGGGATTGCTGTCTTCGACAGGGCGCAGGACGCCGATCCGGGCCTGCGAGGGGGTGCCGAGGAAGTCGTTGAAGAAGCCCACCTCGTCGGTGGTGGTTTTGGTTTCGGTCGTCGAGGGCTTGGCGAGGGTGATCGACCAGGCGACGATCTTGCCTTCGAAGGGCGCCTCGTAGGGGCGGGCGACGCCGTCGGCGATCGACTGGAAGCCGGTGACGTGGCCCTCGACGCGGCAGGGGGTGATCTCGACGTTGTTGACGATCTTGCCGGGGCAGGAAGCCGGCGGCGTTTCCGAGGTCTGGCCGAGAACGACCACGCGCAGGGGCGCCGAGCCGGCCTCGCCGGGCGCCGCGACCGCGACCAGCGCCGCCAGCAGGCAGGCGGCGGCGATCAGGACCCAGCCGCGCCGGAAGTTGGTTTTCATCTCTGCGAAAGGCATCGATCAGGCAACACAGGGAGCCTTCCCCGGTTGCGGCGCTAATCCTGCCGCCCGCGGCGGCTGTATGCGGCGCTGCGGAGCCGTTTGCACGATCCCGGCCAAGCGCCGGAGCCCTCCCAGGTAGGGTTCGCGGCGCCAGATGGAGGCTCCGAACGACGCAGACGACTTCATCTCCGCCGGCCTCGCCGCCTACGGAATCGAGGCGGACGAGATCGAGCTGGCGGTGATCCGCGCCGCCCACCAGACGTTCTGGCCGCCGATCCTCGAGCTGCTCGCCCTCGACACCGGCGAGATCCCGGCCGAGCGGAACCCCGACCTCTCGCAGGCGCCGCCGAGCCGATGAGCGACGCGCTCGACCTCTCGCTGCGGGACCAGGCGGCGGCGATCGCCGCCGGGGACGTCGACCCCGCCGCGCTGCTGGAGGCGGCGTTGGAGCGAATCGACGAGCGGAACCCCGCCCTCAACGCGGTCGTCGAGACCTTCCCCGAGCACTCGCGGGAGATGCTGGCGGCTGCCCCCGCGGGGCTGCTGCACGGCGTCCCGGTCGTGATCAAGGACGAGTGGCCGCTGCCCTGGCGGGCGCAGCGCTTCGGCGCCGCCGACATGCTCGCCACTACCGCCCCGGGCGAGTCCGGCCCCTACCGCGCCCTCCGCGACGCCGGGGCGGTGATCGTCGGCGTCGGCAACATGCACGAGCTCGGCGCCAGCAGCACCGGCAGCGTCTCCGTCTACGGGCCGGCGCGCAACCCCTGGGACACGGAGCGCTGCCCGGGCGGGTCCTCGAGCGGTCCCGCCTCCGCCGTCGCCGCCCGGCTCGTCGCCGGTGCGGTCGGAGCCG
>AR_comb_assmDRAFT_10143294_pt1 | contig 11953 bp, 10 predicted proteins | sample ArasoioldDNA_FD_10543 | JGI IMG/M metagenome (IMG submission 10543) | reverse complement strand
AATGTCGATGGATTGAAGTCGGTTTCGGAAAGGCGTCGCGTGCGAGCTCGTCGAGCATTCGTATGCCGCCGAACCCCGCTCCGATAGCGATCGCGTCGAAAGTTGGCGCGACGTCGCTCATCGTACCCACCAACGTAAGACTCGCCCGGGATACTCTTCCGTGCAACTCCCCCTCCACGAAACCACCTTCGCGGTAGTGGGCGCTCGGCGAGCGAATCCGCCCTCACACCGAATCGTCCGAGAACAACTGCCTGCCCTTCTCTCATCGCAGGACTCTGAACAGCTCGCACATCGCCTCGGTGTCGCGTCTGCAATAGGCGAGCAGATTGTTCCTGAGCTCGCTTCGACGCTCGGCCGAGATTTTGGCTGATACGATCTCGCTGAAGGCGACTGAGGCGAGCGACCCCTCGGCGATGGGCAGATCATCGTAGCCCATGTGAGGAACCAATGCGGGCAGCACGGCCTTTATCGAGAAGGACCCGCCAAAGGCCCCGTCGTAGACGTGGCGGCGAATGACCGGCAGGAGATCGAAGAGCCGTAATCGCAGAGCACCAAGGGGCTCGCTGAGATCGGGGAAAAACCTCTGAAGATCGGCCAGACGCTGATCCTCGAAGTTCGAATAGACCATCACGGATTTCGCGCCCTCGGTGGCTTCGAGGAGCCGCTCGGCGAATTCGCGGCGCGGATCTCCTTCGCCGCCGTGTAGGAACTCTCGGTGAATGAGCTCCCCGTTCTCACGTAGTTCGTGATCGGACCACTGGAATGGGATGGCTTCATAGGGACGTGTACCGACGTAGAGCGGAATGGCGGGCGAGAAAGCCTCGAAGTCGACGAAGTGAACGGGGAACCGCACGGCAGCGAGCGCCTCGCGGGCTGCGGGATCGACGACTCGCTTGCCGCTCTTGAGAGCCTCGAGAGCCCGTCGTTGCAGGAGCGACAGGCCGCGGAAGTCGAGCTTCAGCTCATCGAGGGCGGCTATGCCCGCGCGCTCGAGCCTCGCACGTAGCTTCCGGGTGACGCGTGGCAAAGCCGCAAAGGGATCCTCAGGCAGGCCCTCGTGGCAGTGGTCGTAGAAACTGCACTTGTAGGGCTCCTCGCAATGCGGGCCGACGGCCACGGGCGGCGGTGTGCCGCCTTGAAGGCCAGCCCGCATTCTTCCGAGCTCTCTCTCCACATCGGCCAGCAAGGCATGCACGCGCTCGGTTAGGTCTTGAAGCACAAAGAGCTGCTTGAGCTCGTGCTCACCGCCGGAATACACATATTCCCGGTTAAGATGCATGAGGTAGGCTCGGCGGACACGGACATCCGCCCGTTCGAGAACGTAGAACTGTATCGCCATGTCCCATTCGTGCTCCGGCCGTACTTTGGTCGTAGACTTCACCTCGACCAGATCGACACCTTCGACGGGGTCTCGGACCAAGAGATCGGCTCGAATGCGGACGTTGTCGGCGGTGGCTGCAGCCTCGTAGATCGCGGGCGGAGCTGCGGCCAGCGTCTGGCGCGTCACGGTAACGGCGCGCTCGTGATCGAGATTGGCGTGATCGATCAGTACGCCACCAGGGAACCGCTCCCGAGCGAGTTTGCCGATCGTGGTTCCGGCATCCAGTGCGAATCTTCGAACGGTGTCGATTGGAGTGGCGAGCTCTGGCTCGAAGCACTCGAGATAGAGCCGCTTATGACACTGCAGGCCGGCGAGAAAGCGAGTCTTCGAAAGCGCCGGGTTCTCAGCCGGTTCGACCATTCCCTGTCAACCTTATAGCTTCCCACCCAGTGAGTCCCCCGTCTTCCACCCTGACGTTATAGCGTGCCGTCCTTGGAAGTTTTTCGCGGGCAGACGAGAATCGTAACGACCGTGACGAGCGAAGGTTTGGTCCATGTTGCTGGCATCAAGGACCTCGCAGAGGCAAAGATGCTGGTCGAGTGCGGCGTCAAGTTTCTGGGTTTTCCGCTGGTCCTCGACATCCACCGGGAGGACCTCACGGTGCACGAGGCCGCAGCGATCGTGAAGGCGATGCGCAGTCACGCTACGTTCTTCCTGATCACGTACCTGGCTCGCTCATCGGAGATCCTCGCCCTTTGCGATTTGTTGGGCGTCAGCATGGTACAACTGCACGCCGCCGTCGACGTGGGCGACCTCAGGAGTCTACGCACGAAGCGGCCAGGGCTCCGTGTCGTGAAGAGCCTCATCGTACGCTCCGACAATTGCGATGAGCTCGCGGATGAAGTGGGGCGCTTCGCGCCCTGGGTCGATACCTTCATCACCGACACGTACGACCCTGCGACGGGCGCGAGCGGCGCTACGGGGAAGACGCACGACTGGTCGGTGAGCCGTCGGTTGGTAGAGCTGTCGCCGAAGCCGGTCGTCCTGGCCGGTGGGCTCAATCCCGGAAACGTTCGCGCGGCGATCGCCGCCGTGCAGCCCGCCGGGGTCGACGTACACACCGGCATCGAGGGACCCGACGGGCGCAAACGACGGGATCTCACTGAGCACTTCGTTGCGGAGGCTCGCGCAGGCTTCGCGCAAGCCTGAGAGCAACGACCTGTCCGCAGTGTCATCGCGCGCAGCGTCGTCGGCTGTCCGCAGCCGGCAATCGCCCGCTGTGAACAAGTTTAAACAATGGGAACTCGGCGCTTGGCGGAGCAACGACCGCGGATGCATCGAAGGCGCGTTCCTGAACCGCCCAGCTGCCACCGCCTATATTTATCTCGACAAGTAGCCCCCATCGACCAGAAGAGGGCAGCCGGTGACGAACGAGGCTTCATCGGAAGCGAGGAACAAAATAGCCTGTGCGATTTCTTCCGGCTGAGCGTTACGTCCCATGGGATGGGCGGGGGCGATCATACGCCACATTTCGGCGACCTCTTCCGGGTTCGGGCGCTTGAGAATGTTGGTCTCAACCCCAGCAGGGCAGACGCAATTGACCCGAATGCCCTCGGCCGCGTACCGCGTGGCCAGCGACTTGGTGAGCTGCAAGGCACCAGCCTTGGTAATGTTGTAGGCAAAGGTGCTTGCTCCGTCCATCTCTTGCCCGATGAAGGAGGAGATCGAAGCCAGGTTCACAATCGCCCCTTTCCTTTGTCTGAGCATTTGGGGAATCACGTGCTTGCAGCACAGGAACATGCTCTTCAGATTGATGTTCATGAGGCGGTCCCACTCTTCCTCAGTCATCTCGGTAATATCTTTGATGAAATGGATTCCCGCGTTGTTGACAAGGACATCGATACGGCCAAATGCCGTTGCCGCCTCTTGTGCCAGACGGCGAGAAGTCTCTTCCTTGGAAACATCGCCGACAACTCCCCGGCTTCTCTCTTTCCCGATTTCGGCCAGCACCTTCTCCAAACCGCGCTGGTCGATATCATTCAGTACGAGCTGTGCTCCTTCGCGGGCAAAGAGCCTCGCAGTCGCCTGACCAATACCGCTGCCCGCTCCGCTGATGATGGCTGTCTTACCTTGAAGTCGCATGTGGTTGTCCTCCCCATTTCGGTGGGCACGTAGTCACTGCGGCAACCTTCGGCCGCCAGGGCCGAACGCTCATGGTGTCTTCGCGTATACTCCTGTCACGGGAGCTCCGCGATCCCCGCCAAGCTATCCGGGAGCTGAGATCCGCCGTCGACGACGATCGTCTGTCCCGTGACGTAGCGGCCCGCGCCGCCAACCTGGCGGAAGAGTAGGCACTCACGGTGCGGACTAAGTTCCTGGCGGCAACACCGAATAGGACAGCTGGACAACCCCGTGACCGAGTGCGTCCACCGATTTGAACTGCAACCTCACCTTCCCCGCCAATCCGTCGCGCCAGGCGACGATCCCTTGGACGTTTTCCCCGCCATCCAGCGCAGGAGCGAACAGAACACGCAACTCGTCGACCAGCCCCGCCACGAGAAAAGCCCCATTGGTAGCGGCTCCCCCCTCGACTACGAGGTGCTTGATGCCGAACTCTCTAGCAAGGACGTCGAGCGCGGCCGCCAAATCTACGTCGCCTTGTTCTGCGACGATGTACGATACGCCGTCGGCTGCCAATTCGGCGAGGTGGCTGTCGGGCACTTCCTTGCTGAGCAGGACGATAACGTGATCACCACCCACGTCGCCGCGCTCGAAATGAACCTTGCCAGACGAATCCAGTGCCACGGCAAAGGTCGCGGCGTCCGCCCTAGCAACATGGATCGGGCGGCGAACCGCCGCTGGCTTTGCCGGTGGATGCGCGGCGGCTTTGCTCATCTCGGCCATCGTAACGCGGCCGACCAGCCAAGCGTCCGAGTGAAGGCTTTCGTGCACCTTCTCGTACTGTGTGGACCAGTCGCGCCGCGTGCCATCGGGGCTATTCGTGAAGCGGCTCGGATGCAGGCGCCCGTCGAGTGACGTGACCATGAGTATCGAGACATGCGGTTTCACCTGTGTTCTCCTTCTGACAACGGGAAATTCCGACACGGTAAGGTTGCACCGGCCGAGGTATGCGCCGTGCTTGCCGGGCGCTCCGAGCCACTCCGGCGACCCCGTGCATGGCTGGCGTCCGCAACCACCGAATACCGGTCCGCGGCAGCGAACCGCCGCTCGTCGCCAGTACAGACGCTATTCGTGAGGCGATCCTATCGGATGTCGTTGCTGAAGTTGGGGTACACGCGGGTCGTCAGGAGTTCGTGGCAACGCATCGCGGCCTTTTGCGGGAGCAACTCGTTGTACATAAAGTTGAAGAAATATTCGCAAGGAAGCCGCTTGAACAGCCTTTCTAGCGTGCGGCACACAGTGTCGGGACTACCAGCGATCGTTAGGCCGCGATCGATCAGGTTCTCGAAAGTAGGCGCGATCGTCTTGTAGTCTTCGCCAGGATTCATGAGCGCCGCCTGGAACCCGAACGGTTCGAAGAACGTGTTCCAAATAAAATTTCCGGCATTCCGTGCCAGTGCCAGCGCTTCCGTGTCGGTGTCGGCCACGACCACTTCACGGATCAGCCCGACACCTTCTCCGAAAGCGAGCGTTCTGCCGGCAGTAGCGGCACCTTCCTGGGCCGCCCGGAACTGCCCGGCGCAGATCTCAGGGTTGCACACTACTGTGACCGGGACCGCGCCGTGTGATGTACCCCAGCGGACAGAGGATTCCGAGAAGCTGAAAGGCTGAAAGAGCGGCGGATGCGGCTTTTGATAGGGCTCTGGGACCGTTCCGATCTCTTGCAAGATGCCATGGTCGTCAACGCCACGTCCGTAGGCGCGTGTGACTTTGTGCGCGCCCCAGAAGACATTCTTCGGAGGAATCTGCCAATATTTGCCATGATAGCTGAACGTCGGATTGGTCCACGCCTGGATGATGATTTGCCAGTGCTCCTCATAGAGCTCTTTCTTGATTCGCTCGTAGTCCTCCGGGCTAGTGGATGAGTCGCCTAAGCCGGGATAGTGCTGCCCTAGCGTGTTGACCCAACGCGGCTGATAGCCGCGCGCAAAACCGGCAAAGGCGCGGCCTTGGGTCATTTGATCCAGCATGGCCACATCTTCCGCGACGCGCAGTGGGTTCTGCGACGGAAGAACAATGCCGAGCTGGCCTACCCGAATGTGCTCGGTCCGCATGCCGAGATAGCAGTCCAGCAGGACCGGATTGTTGGATACCTCCTCGCCCTCGATGTGGAAATGGTGCTCGGTGAAACCCACACCATAGTAGCCGTGGGCGTCCATATATTGCGCCTGTTCCACGAGATTCTTGAGCATCCGCTGATACAGGTCCGTACGGCGACCCGCCATACCTTGCTCGAGCTCCGCCTTGCTACCAATCGCTGGCAAATAGAAGGTGCCTATCTTCATAGATCAACTCGTCCCCTGTCCTTTTGTTGCGGCCACTCGTATCCGGCGTATCTATATCGCTGAAAACTGGAAGCCGTCGTATCCGCGGGCGACAACTGCTTCACATATTCTTCGGTAAGTTCCCACGCCACCGGCATAAGGCGTGAACATGCGTATCTTCCCTTCAATATTTGCGCCGGTGTACCACGAATTTGCCATTGGATAGAGTGTCGAGTGGCCGACGTCGTGAACGGTTTTGACCCAGTCATTTTCGGCGGCGAGCGTGGGTTCGACGGCCTGCATGCCGCGGCTTCGCATGAACCTGATACACTCGGCGATCCAATCGACGTGCTGCTCAATCGAGACAAGCATATTGCTCAGCACGCATGGGCTGCCCGGGCCGGTTATCATGAACAGATTCGGAAAGTCGACGGTCGAGAGCCCGAGGTAGGTCCGCGGTCCTTGCGCCCATTTGTCCCGGAGTGGGAGGCCATTGCGGCCGCGAATGTTCAGATTGAAAAGTGGTCCCGTGATGGCATCATAACCCGTAGCAAAAACTATGATGTCGATTTGGTAGAACGCATCCGTAGTGCGAATTCCCGTCGACATGATGGTCTCTATCGGGGTGGTACGAAGATTGACCAATATCACATTGTGGCGGTTGAAAGTCTCGTAGTAGCCCGTATCCACCAGCATACGCTTGGTACCGAGAGGATGGTCGTTTGGTGTTAGCAATTCAACAAGTCTTGGATCGTCAAGCTTGCTTTTGATCTTGCGAGCGACAAAATCTGCCGCGGTGCGGTTCGACTCGAGATCCATAAGTAGATCCGGGTAGGCCATCACGAAGTTGAAGCCGCCGACCGCCCAAGCCTTTTCGTATTCGCGTTCTCTTTCCTCGGCGGTGTCGTCCTTGGCCGACCTTCGGTTACTAGCGAATGGGATACCGATTTGTGCGTAGCGGGCCTCCTCTCGCAAGCGGCGGTAGTCTGCTTTGATCGTGCGAACATCTTCCGCGCCGAGAGCACCGTTCCAGGCGGGCACACTGTAGTTGGGCGTACGCTGAAACACGACCAACTGTTTGCACTCCTTGGCGATCGCGGTGATGGCCTGCACGCCCGAGGATCCGGTCCCGATGACGGCAACTCTCTTGCCGTGAAAGTCCACGGGTTCGTGAGGCCAACGTCCCGTGTGATACCAAGCACCCTGAAAATCCTTGAGGCCCAGGCAGTCAGGCATCGCCGGGGCGGAAGTCATGCAGCCCGTAGCCGTTATGCAAAATTGTGCGGTCGCTCTTTCGCCACGTTCGGTAGTGAAGTGCCACAACTTGCATTCGTCATCGAAGCTCACCGACGTTACCGTCGTGTTGAACTGGATGTCTCGTAGTAGATCAAACCGCCGTGCGACATGCTCGGCGTATGCCAAGATCTCTGGCTGTGGAGCGTAACGTTCGGTCCACTCCCATTCCTGTTCGAGCTCGGGCGAAAACGAGTACGAATAAGTCATGCTCTCGGTATCGCATCGCGCCCCCGGGTAGCGGTTCCAGTACCAGGTTCCACCTACACCGCTACCGCGCTCGTAGACGCGCACGCGCAATCCCAAACCTCGCAGCCGATAGAGCGCATACATGCCGGCGAAACCGGCACCGATCACTACCGCATCATACTTCTTCCCGGGATTTTCCTGGGCTTGCCGTGAAATTTGGGAGCTCGACATGGCCACCTCGTTTTGTGGATAGTTGATGAGGACCCGTGATTCATGAAATCGCGTGAAGTTCGGCTGTTTCTCGCTTTTCTCCGTAAGGACCCTTCAACATCTGGGGGAAGCGGGGCTTTCAGAAGCGTGCTGTTGTATCGGAATCGTGCTACTTCGTGCGCGGGATTCGATGCCTCGAGATCGTGAACGACCGGAGAGCCTTGGCAATGCTGCGACCGATCCTTTTCGGTCGCCCTCCGCCCAAGTGTTCGAAAGCGTGTTGGGCGCTGCCCGGGCCACCCACAGCGGCGACGGCTTTACCGTGTGCCTTTGGGATGCCTCGGAGTTAGATCAGTACGACCTGCCGGCAACGAACGAGCTCGTGGTCAATCTCCATACAGGCGGCGCGCCGGTTCGCACCAGGTTGCCGTCTGGGTGGACAGAGGACATGGCCCCTGGGCACGTCCATGTGATGCCCCCATCAGTCGCCACGACCTGGAAAGCTGGTCACGCACTTTCCTTCATTTCGATCCATTTTGCCGTGAGTCGAATCGAGGCGCTCACGGAGGATCGTCGTCAATCTCGGCGTTGGATCGAAGATCTCCGATTCCGGGCCGGTGTTCAGGACTCTCTTGTCGCGACGGCCGCCACCGCTCTCGCTCGCGAAGTGCGCGAGCCGGGAGAGCAGGCGCCGTTGTTTGCGGATCACCTTGCCGACACAATCCTTCTCCAGGTGTTGCGCACCCGCCGTGGAACGGAAGCGAAGACGCGCCAAGAATGGCGTGGCGGTCTTTCGCCACGTGCAATCCGTGTTGTTCGGGAGAGGATCTCAGAGAGCTTGACAGCCGGAATGACGATCAGCGATCTGGCGCGCGAAGTGGGGTTGAGTCGGGCTCACTTCGCGCGGGCATTCAAGATCTCGATGGGCGTTCCGCCACATCACTACGTCACCGCCTGCCGTGTGACACGTGCTAAGGAACTCTTGTCCAAGACAGATCAGCCTCTTGCCGATATCGCACTCGAGGTAGGCTTCAGCAGCCAAGCGCACTTCACCAATCGGTTCCGCGAGTACGTGGAACTGACGCCGCGCCAGTACCGCCGCGGCATGGGACGTGTTTCGTAGGTCCCTCCATTCTTTGAGGGTCAAGCTCGGCCTCGAGCACCGTGGTGCGCGCGCACCGACACGGCCGTTTGGCACAGCCGCGGCCGGACTACCTAGCGAAGAACGATAGTCCGGTCGTTCATTGCCGCGCGCGTGATACCTACGGGCTCCGCTCGATTTTCATTCGATCGCCTGATCGCGAGTTTCCGCGGCGGGATCGGTTTGCGCCGCCGGCGCCTACTTGGGCGTTTGAAACGACGTCATCGAACCGGCCGGGTCGACGAGCACCGAGTATCGTTGGCCGTTCGAACACTGAAGCGTCCAGTAGATGAGAGGTCCTTGCGGCCCGGGAGTCTCCCCCTTGATCTCGCTCTTTAGTCCCGCTGGGCAAGGCCACCCCGATTTACGCACCCCTGCTGCGAGTTGCTCGGTCGTCAACGTTTTGGGCGTCGCGCCGGGTTTGCTGCCCGATTGAGAGGGTCCGCCGGGCGAGGATGGCTGCCCCGCCCCAATTTCTGCGAGCGGAACTCGCGTGAGGATGTCCAGCCACTGCTTTCGCCTCTCGGGCGCGAGAGGCCCCTTGACCTTCGCCGCGTAGGCCAGCCGGTAGATGCCATCTTTTTGGATCGTCACCCGATCCAGCTCGTTCTGTGGCTCGAAGCCGCCGCATCCCGCGTCTCGCCACTCGAAGACAGCAGTCTTTTCGTCCTGGCGGATTACGTTCCAAACGAGCGACGGGCACCCCTCGGACATCGAAGCGTGAATCCTCTCCACGAACGCGGCGAGAGGAACAGGCTGGCGAAAGATGGTGCTCGTCACCAACTCTTTCCAATCATCCACCGTCTGTCCGGGTAGCACGTATTCGGTCAGGATCTCGCGCCCGTTCTCCTGATGGTTCCCTACGGTCCACGCCCTGCCGTCGAACCTCGGCCCCTCCGCCGAGATCGCGTGGGCTGACACCATCCAGAGCAGCAGCCCTCCCGAGATCCAATTTCGCTTACGCATCATGGGCGCCAGTCTTGCTTCCCCCGACGAGCATAGACGTTCCCGACCTCCTAAAGCGACAAAACGGTGACCTTCGGAGCAGCGGCGTGAAGCATCGCTGGAAGACTCTGAATCACGGCAAGAGACCTGCCAGCGCCGTGTGCCGCTACGGGCCGACGGCGGGCAGGACGAGAATCTGTCCGCTCATCTCGGGCGGGTGGCGAAGGCAGAGAAAATCGAACAAGCCTTCCTGGTGAAACGTAAAGACATAGGAAGTCTTCTTGAGCGGCGGTAGCCGGACGTACATGAGGATGTCCAGGCTTGGCGCGATGAGCGCGAAATCGTGATCGTCATCAGGCTGGAGGTTCCAGAAAGTCAGGCGCGTCGCCTGATTCCGGCGCACCACGATCGTGGACGGTGAAAAGGCATAGACCTCGCCGAAGCGTTTCACGGTTTCTTTTGGACCGGTTTCCTTGATCGCGACCGCCTCGGTGAGGACGGTGATCTCACGGGAAGCATCGCCGGTCTTCGTGACCGTGACGATGCCGGCCTGATCGGTGCTTGGCAGGTAGTACTTCTTGGGCGTCACCGGAGTTGCCGGGGAAGCAGTCGGCTGCATTGAGAGGAGACACGGGATGGCCATCAGCGGGCTGATCCTCCAAAATCCCAAACGGTAGGTCATCTCTCTTTCTCGGTCAGGCTTCGAAGAGGCACTGAACAGCCCACTCGGGCCGCTTCGTCCACGTGAGCAGACGTCACCGCGCGACGCCTTTCATCGCCTAGGACATCAACATTCCGCACCTTGACCCGGTCGATACCTCAGCTAGCTGGTGAGAGAGGGAAATCTCACCCTACTAGCGTGGACGATCATACATAGTGCGGCAAATAGATAACGATGGCATCGACCCTCGATCGATGAGACGGACCTCTCGACGGAAGCGCCCTCCGAGCAGTTTTCCTGCGGTTGTCTGCCGGCCCGTCGTGGTCCTTCCATCCAATGTCCTCACGCGTGAAGACCTTGCGAATGCGGCGAAGGCGCACCTCGGAAGTAAGTTTCCCCATTTGCGCCGCTTGCTGGCCATCATCAGCAATTCGGGGGTCGAGCGGCGATACCTCGTGCAGAGCCTCGCCGACACGTTGCGCCCCAAGGGTCTCGGCGCTCGCAACGATCTTTTCATCCGCGAGGTCCTGCAGCTCGGAAAACAAGCCGCGTTGGAGGCACTCGAAGCGGCAGACCTGTCGCCGCAGGACGTAGACCTCATCATCACGACGTCATGTACCGGCATCATGATACCGTCACTCTGTGCTTACCTCCTCCCGGGTCTCGGCTTTCGTGCGGATACGAAGCGGTTACCGATCACAGAGCTAGGCTGCGCGGCGGGAGCGGTGGCCTTGTCGCGTGCGCGCGAGTTCTGCCAGGCGTACCCAGGAGCCAACGTCCTGATCGTAGCGACGGAGCTTTGCTCGCTCACCTTCCAGCCGGGAGACGCTTCCTTTCAAGCCCTGGTCGGAGCCGTCCTGTTCGGCGACGGAGCTGCCGCATGCGTCGTCCGCGGAGCCGAATGCCCGGGTTTTAGCCTGGAAACGAACGACAGCTTCCTCTTTCCGGACAGCCTCAAGTACATGGGCTTCGACGTACGCGATTCTGGCCTTCATCTCTTGCTCGACAAGGGGATCCCGGAAGCCGTCGAGCGCCAGATCTCTCCCGTCTTCAACCGATTCCTGGAAGACAATGGAGTTCAGCCTAGAGACATCGATTTCTTCTGCCTCCATCCAGGCGGGCGCCGCATCCTGCTCGAGATCGAGCGCGTATTCGATCTGGAGCCCGAGCAGGCGGCATCGAGTTGGGAGTGTCTTGCGGAGGTTGGCAACCTTTCGTCAGCGTCGATCTTCGTGGTGTTGAAGAACCTCTTTGAGCGCCATCGTCCTTCGGCAGGCGATACGGGATTCTTAGCGGCGTTTGGACCGGGCTTTTCCGCCGAGATGTGCCTGGGAAGGTGGGCCGACAAATGATCACCCTGCCGCCTTCCGAGGCGCGTCGGTTCTGACAGCCTGCCGTCGCCTCGCCAGCTCAATCGAACGGTTGGCCGGTTACAAGCGGTGGTTTCGAAGACGGTCGTTGGTGCGCGGGTAATCCGCCTTTGTGCTCCGATGGATCGGATCGACGACCTAGACTATGTCGTAGCTTTGGCCTTTCGGAAAAATGGTGACCGCAACATATGACGACGTAGCGCAGCTGCTGATGCGGGAGCACGCGAGCGGCACCCGCTACCACCCCCTCTCGCCGGAAACTGGCGTGACCAACCTCGAGGCCGCCTACGCAGTTCAGCGGCGCTATGTCGAGCTCATGATTCCCGCGGCCGGATCGCCCGCAGGGTACAAGATCGGACTCACCTCGGCGCGCATGCA
>AR_comb_assmDRAFT_10032325_pt1 | contig 11957 bp, 12 predicted proteins | sample ArasoioldDNA_FD_10543 | JGI IMG/M metagenome (IMG submission 10543) | reverse complement strand
AGCTATATCTGTAAAACTTTATCTTGTCTTTCTTGTTATATCTTCCAAATCCTTCTGCGATATTCGCCGAGATACTGTCCACGGCCTCTACAAATTGTTCTCCCACTGTACCTCGGTCGAAGTGGTTCCATTTGGCTACTGTATTCCACACATAGTTACTTAAACGGAAAGCGATTTTGTAGGCCTCAATATCGTTCAGCTTCAAAAATTTCTTTTGTTCCATGTTATAAGACAATTAAACAATTTAACAATGAAACAATATAGTAACTATTTATAGCTTCGTTGACTAGGCTTGACCTCCTCGTACCTCAACTCTTCCTTGTGCAATTCCCACTCATGTTCACTCTTCCACTCCCAGGCTGCGACATACATAAATTGGTCGTCTTGTCTTAATGCTTCGCCATCTTTGGTCTGATATTCTTCTCTAAAATGTCCACCGGCGCTTTCGTTACGGTGCAAGGCATCAATACACATCAATTCAGCCAGCTCCAGAAAGTCGGCTACGCGCTGTGCTTTATCCAATTCGGGATTCATTTCATTTATTTGTCCTGGAATCTTCACATCGCTCCAAAACTCTTCTTTTAGCTGTTGAATTTCATTTATAGCTTCCTTCAAACCCGTCGCACTGCGGGCCATGCCGCATTTGTCCCACATGATTTTTCCTAAACGCTTGTGAAGACTTTCAACCGATTGTGCGCCCTTGATGCTCATCAATTCCTTAATACGTTCAGCTACTCTTTTCTCAGCTTCATCAAACGCTGCATGATTGGTAGGCACAACGGGATTCCTGATCTCATCAGCCAAATAATTTCCAATTGTATAGGGGATTACAAAATAACCATCAGCCAATCCCTGCATCAACGCAGAGGCACCGAGGCGATTTGCACCATGGTCCGAAAAATTTGCCTCACCCAGAATATATAACCCCCGCACAGTGCTCATCAATTCATAGTCAACCCAAAGACCTCCCATTACGTAATGCACCGCCGGATAAATTCTCATGGGTGCTTCATATGGATTTTCGCCGGTGATCTTCTCATACATGTCGAAAAGATTTCCGTACTTTTCTTTCACCACTGCTCTGCCAAGCGAAATAATTGTTGCTTCGTCTACATCTCCCAAACCTCGCTTGCCAGTTTCCGTAACACCAAAACGCCTGATTGCATCAGCATAATCGAGGTAAACGGCCTGCCGTGAGGTGCCCACTCCATACCCTGCATCGCATCTTTCTTTTGCTGCCCTTGACGCTACATCTCTTGGCACCAGGTTTCCGAAGGCCGGATACCGTCTTTCTAAATAATAATCCCTCTCTTCTTCCGGAATTTCATTCGGCCTCCTGGTGTCTCCTTTTTTCTTTGGTACCCAGATGCGACCGTCGTTGCGCAACGATTCTGACATCAACGTTAGCTTACTTTGATGATCTCCTGTAACCGGAATACAGGTTGGATGAATTTGTGTGAAACAGGGATTACCAAACCAGGCTCCTTTCTTGTGAGCTTTCCAAATGGCTGTCACATTACAGCCCATGGCGTTGGTGGAGAGATAGAACACGTTCCCATATCCGCCAGTGCACAACAACACGGCATGTGCAGCGTGTCGTTCCAGTTGCCCGGTTATGAGATTGCGCACAATGATGCCGCGGCATTTTCCGTCAATGTTTACAATGTCCAGCATCTCGTGGCGTGAATACGTTTTTACGTTCCCAAGTGCCACCTGTCGCTCCAATGCCTGGTAAGCACCGATTAATAATTGCTGGCCGGTTTGTCCTGCAGCGTAGAAAGTTCGCTGCACCTGTGTACCTCCAAACGATCGGTTGCTTAATAAACCACCATACTCCCTGGCAAACGGCACACCCTGGGCCACACATTGATCAATAATATTTACACTTACTTCAGCTAAGCGATGAACATTCGCTTCTCTCGCACGGTAATCACCACCCTTTATCGTGTCGTAGAATAAGCGGTAAGTGCTGTCGCCATCATTCTGATAATTTTTTGCAGCATTAATCCCTCCCTGTGCAGCAATAGAATGCGCCCGTCGTGGCGAGTCCTGGAAGCAAAATGCTTTTACTTTATAACCTAACTCAGCCAATGACGCAGCTGCAGAGGCGCCTGCCAGTCCAGTGCCCACTACAATAATCTCCAGCCGGCGTTTGTTGGCGGGGTTCACCAGCTTACAATGCCCCTTGTAATTCGTCCATTTTTCTTCTAACGGCCCCGCAGGAGTTTTCGAATCTAACATAGACCCACTGATTACACAGATTGAATGACTATAATACAACTTCTCATTTCTTTCCTTATGCTTTTCCTCTTTGTTATAACAGTTGCTGACAACTTACCACCAACGATTCACCACTCACTATTTAACCCAGCCTAAATACATGCTCACCGGCATCATGGCAAATGCCAGGCAAACGACGATCGAAAATGCCCATCCTAAACCATCTAAAAAGCCTACATATTTTTTATTTGACACGCCCAAGGTTCTAAACGAACTTTGGAAACCATGGATGAGATGATAAGCCAGGGAAATGCAGCCGACAATATATAAGGCAACTATCCATGGATTCTGAAATACGATAATCATTTTTCCATAGAGTTCGTGATATGTTTTTCCAGGCGCGTCCTCATAATATACTTCATTTAACCCGCCAAATCTTGAGGGGATCCAGAAATCAGCGATGTGAACTATGAGAAACAAGAAAATCAATGTGCCAAGCAAGCCCATGGACTTACGATACCAGGCACTTCCTCGTGAGCCCATTTTCACAGCATAGCCAATTTCCCTCCGTTGCCGATTTTGCACTTCCAACACATAGCCCTGTATGATGTGAATAATAAAAAAAATGAACAAGCCTATTTCAAGTACGCGGGGAATTAGTGTTTGTCCAAGCCAGTGAGCCGCTTTATTAAAAACTTCTCCATTGTCATTTGGAACAAAAAGCACCGCCCAGATACAGGCATTTACCGTAACATGAACGATCAAGAATAAAATCAGGGTTAACCCTGTCACCGCCATCACAAACTTTTTTCCAACGGACGACGTGAGCAATTCAGACCATTTCATAATTCAAGCGAGAACTGTCAAAAATTTTGTGCAAAAATAGCATGGGAATGGCAAATGAAGGAGAAAAGTTCGACATTAATTAAAAAGTCAAAAGCAAAACTTTAAACCGCATTGCCTGGAGTCGATTTGGACTTTTTACATTTTTAATCTCGCCATTAATTCGTTGTCTATTTTCTTGAAGAGATGGAAAGGCTTGTACGTTCTCCAATTGGGAAGATCATACAATTCAATGTATTGATTAAGCTTAGCTTTTTTAAAATCATGTTGCGTTGCTTCAGGCATTCCCAGCACGACAATCCAACCATTTTCGTCGGTTACTTCTTCATACCATTCCTGGTAATAATCTTTGCAATCGCTATGGAAATTCAAAACATTTTCGGCAATTAAGACAAATTTGTAAATCCCTTCGGCCTCGAACACATCAATCACCTCCCGTTTCAGCTCCATGATGTCATTTTCAATGGCATCGTTCCACTCGCCAATTAATTCTATTACTGCATATTTTTCTTCATAATCGGCTATCAATACTTTCAGGTAAAGTGTTCGTGAACCGAAATCATCCCACTGTGGGTGGATGTAATAGTTGTAAATAGTTTTAGAATACTCGAATTCGGAATAATCCCTCCCAAAAAACGGCGATCGTTCATCCTCCTCACTAATATAGATATGTCGCCAATTATAAAAGGGTTCAATGTTGTGCATAGATTAGATCTTCAGGTTCTCTACTGCTTTTTTAACACTTCCAGATTTCAATAATATTTGCTTTGCCTTAGTGTAATCCTTGAGGCCGGTTCTTTCCATCACCATTTTTGTTCCTCTATCAACTAATTTTTCATTTGTCAATTGCATATTTACCATTTTATTATCTTCTACCCTGCCCAGTTGTATCATTACCGTCGTTGAAATCATATTTAATACCAGTTTTTGCGCTGTGCCACTTTTCATTCGGGTGCTGCCGGTTACAAATTCAGGACCCACTATCACTTCAATGGGATATTCGGCGGCTGCGCTCATGGGTGAATTCGGGTTACATGCGATACTTCCAGTAACAATATCTCTTTTCCTGCATTCTTCGAGTGCCCCGATAACGTATGGAGTAGTGCCGCTGGCGGCAATTCCTATTACCACATCCTTGTTCGAAACATTATGCATTTGCAGATCTTTCCACCCCTGTTCTTTGTCATCTTCAGCAAATTCTACTGCCGTCGTGATTGCTTTTTCTCCGCCTGCGATAACAGCTACAACAAGCCCATAGGGGACACCGTAAGTTGGAGGGCATTCACTGGCATCCACAACCGCAAGCCTGCCACTCGTGCCCGCGCCTATATAAAATAAGCGTCCTCCCATCACCATTTTATCAGTAATAGCCTGGACTAAAGCTTCAATCTGCGGTATGGCTTCCCCCACAGCTGCCGGCACTGTTTGATCTTCCTGATTAATGTGTTGCAGAATCTCAAGAACGTTCATTTTCTCAAGGTGATGATACTCTGAAGCTTGCTCCGTGATTTTTAAAAATTCATCCATATGATTCGTTATCAGCTATGAAAATCAATTAATCCCTCCATAGGATTGCGGATAATTTTGCCTGGTTCAAACTTATAAATTTCGCAAAGGTCCACAATGACGTCTTTAAATCCATAAGCTATACCTCCTACAAAACTAACAGGCAGCGACGATGTTTCCTTATATTTAAGTAAATGATTAAAGAAAAAATCATTCAGTCCATCTTCGACTATGTTTTCAATCATGTAGTGACCACGGTTCTCGGCAAGAAATATAGCAAAGCCCGCCAGGTACCGATTAGGTAAAGGCTTTTTATACACGCTTTCCAGTATCTCTACGGAGGTGGTGTTATACTTCGCATCAAATTTTTCTTTCAATTCGATATCGAATGTATTATACAAATAGTATTGCACTACTTTTTTACCAAGATAAGCCCCACTGCCCTCGTCACCCAAGACGTAGCCAATGCCCGGACTGTTCTTGACTATCTTTTTTCCGTTGAAATAACAAGAATTAGATCCCGTTCCTAAAATGCTTGCAATACCTTTTTGATTACCGCAAAGTGATCGTGCAGCAGCCATTAGATCATGCGTTACCTGCACTGAGGCCTCTGGAAAAGTTAATTGAATTGCCTGTTTTACAATCCTCGCATTTGCTGGATTTGCGCAACCAGTACCATAATAATACACTTCATCGATTTGTACTTTTCTTAAAATTGGGCATAATTCTTTCAATAAAACAGAATGGATTTGTTCGGTATTTAAGAAATAGGGACTAATTCCTTGCGTGAAAATTGTCTTTTTACGACTGTCATCAAGCAGGCACCACTCGGCTTTAGTAGCACCGCTGTCGGCAATTAATTTAGTCAAGGCCATCTGCGAAAATATGGGTAAAGTTTTGTTGTAATAACTCAAGGCCCGGATTCGTTTAATCACAAATCCAGTATTTTGCGATCAAATTACAAAGAAAAGAGATGGGGAATAAAAAATTACAGGTTTGGCTGCCGTTGATATTTTCGATTGTTATGATTGCCGGAATGTTTTTCGGGTTCAATCTTCACAAACAAACGGGAAATAATAAGGGTTTTTTCGCCGTCAACAAACGGAACTCGCTGGAAGAGGCGCTCGATCTTATTAAATTAAGATACGTCGACTCCGTACATCTTGATACGCTCGAAGAAGGCGCGATTCAACAGATGATGAATGGACTCGATCCTCATTCAGTTTATATTCCTGCCAGCAGCCTGAAGGAGGTAAATGATGACATCGCTGGAAATTTTGAGGGCATTGGAGTTGAGTTCAACATTTTTTATGACACAGTTCACGTGCTCTATGTATTGCCAAATGGCCCCAGTGATAAAGCCGGGCTCAAGGTGGCTGATCGCATAATTAAAGTGAACAATGAGCCGATCGCAGGTAAAAAGCTGAATAGCGATGCGGTGAAAAAGTTGATTCGAGGGCCGGGGAACAGTACAGTAACGTTGACGATTTTACGCAATAACCAACCGATGAATGTATCCATAACGCGGGGAAGGATTCCGGTGCCCTCAATGGATGCCGCTTACATGGTCGATAAAACCATCGGCTACATTAAGCTGACTAAATTTTCGGAGAATACTTACGATGAATTCATGCAGGGTATGGAGAGCCTGCAAAAACAAGGGATGAAAAAATTGATTCTTGATTTGCGTGGCAATGGTGGCGGATTGATGAATGAGGCGGTTCAGATCGCTGACGAGTTTCTTGATGATCGTAAATTAATTGTCTACACCCAGGGTACCAACACGCCAAAGCGTGAGTACACCGCAAAGCGGAATGGCATTTTTGAAGAGGGTAAACTCGCCGTGCTGGTAGATGAATTATCGGCCAGCGCCACCGAAATTCTCTCCGGAGCTCTTCAGGACTGGGACAGAGCGACCATCATCGGTCGCCGGACATTTGGCAAGGGATTGGTGCAGGAGCAGTACGAATTAAGTGATGGCTCTGCTATACGCTTAACGGTGGCCAGATATTATACCCCCGTAGGGCGTAGCATTCAGCGATCTTATGAGAAAGGGAAGAAAGTATACATGGATGAAATATGGCAGCGTTATAACAATGGCGAGTTGCTACATGCGGATTCCAACAAGATAAATAAAGGACAGGTCTATAAAACTTTTATTCAAAAAAGATTAGTCTACGGGGGCGGAGGTATTATGCCTGATGTTTTTGTACCAATTGACACCAGCGACCTCCAGAAGAATGTTACACTGCTTTACCTCGAAGGAACCTTTAGCAATTTTGTTTATAATTATTATATGCACAACTTCTCTGACTTTAACCAATATAAATCAGCGACAGATTTTGCCCAACGATTCCATGGTATCGACGAGGCCTGGAACCAGTTAGTTGATTATGCACTGAAGGATACAATCTATTTAGAAAATGTCTCTGCACGCGACCGGGAGGGCATTAAGGAGCGGTTGAAGGCCTACCTGGCCCGATATAAATGGAGAAATGAAGGCTTCTATGAAGTGCTGAACCTGGGAGATATTGCTTTCAAAAAAGCCGTCGAGGAAGTGAAAAAATAAAAGCAACCCCAAGGGGTTGCTTCTACGGATAAGGTAACTTTATGTTTATCGATTCTCGATTTTGTTTTCATCCCACCATTTCTTTTCCATGCGGTAAGAGCCGAAAAGTCCGAGGCCACCACCTATCGCAATCAGGGCAAAGTAGATGGGTACGTTCTTGTCGTCATTATAAACGTCACTTTTAGCCGCATAAAGAACATAGTTATCCAGGAGATAGGCGACAAACAATCCAATGCCAGAGCCTATCAGCAATAAAGCCCATTTCAAATTTTTGTAAGGTGCGGGACGGTGGGCAAACTCCTTGGGATTCATGCCTTTCTCAATCATAGCCAGATTTTGGCGGGTTTTCAGGTAGACAATTCCAAATATCATTGCAAAACCACCTGCAAACATTACAATAGGTATTAAAAATTCGCCGTGCATAACTTAATTTTTACTGTTAATGAATTTTGTTCGTTTCGTTCTTTGACTACCCCTTGTTTTCCTGGGTTACAGTCCAAAAGAACTTTTTTTATCGGTTACAATATCTAAGACTACAGCTAATTGACACAGGTTACCGAATCGATGGTTTTTACTGAGGCAATCGAAAACCGCTGGATTTCAATCCCTTCGGCGAACCCGCAGTCGGATAAGCTCCCGTGATAGGCAATAAGTGGCCGGCAACCAGTAACTTGCATGTAACCATAAATCTAATTGGACAGTCATATAAGATAGAATGTCGACCGGACCTTCCGATACTGAGATCATCAGCCAGGTGCTGAAGGGCGACCATAATGCCTACGCGATATTAGTAGAGCGGTATAAATCATATGTTTTCACGTTGACACTTCGTTTTACTAAGAATAGAGAGGATGCTGAGGAGGTTTCGCAGGACATTTTTGTGAAGGCTTATCGTTATTTGGCAGATTTTAAAGGCACAGCGAAGTTCAGTACGTGGCTCTATACGATTGTGAATACGACCTGCATTACTTTTTTGAGGAAGAAACGACTGGAGGTTCACTCTTTGGATGATGAAAGAACTTTTGAAGTTGCAGACAGTCAGGATTCAGGTTTTCAGGCGAATCAGGTAGAGCAGAAATCGAGGCAAAATATGGTGAACCAGGCCATAGCTCTTCTAAATCCGGATGACGCCGAGATCATAACGCTGTTTTATAAGAATGAACAGAGCCTGGAAGAAATCGGGCAAATTTTGGGGCTGGAGGCAAATACAGCAAAGGTCCGGTTACACCGGGCCAGAACACGTTTAAGGGAAAAAATGGAGAAACATTTCGCCGAAGAAGTGCGGGATCTTTAATTAATAAAATAGTAGCTATGAATACACAACTTAACATGGAAGAGCGTTTATGGGAATATATTGATGGACTGGGTTCCCATGAAGAAAAATCAACCATTGAAAAATTGGTGGATACGAATCAGCAGTGGAAAGAAAAATATCATGAGCTGCTTGAACTCCATCAACTGGTGCAGGCTTCCGCCCTGGAAGAACCTTCACTGCGCTTTACCAAAAATGTAATGGAGGAAATTGCGAAGTATCAAATTGCGCCGGCTACAAAAACCTACATCAATAACAGGGTTATTTGGGGAATTGGGACCTTCCTGGTTATAATGGTTGTTGGTTTTTTAATCTACGGTTTTGGGCAAATGGATCTGACGGGGGGCGGCAGCTCCAATCTGAATTTAGTTGACTTTAGTAAAATCGACTACAGCAAGTTTTTCAACAATACCTATGTGAATATTTTTATGATGATCAATGTAGTACTAGGGCTGGTTTTGCTCGACAGGTATCTCGATTCAAAAAAGAAGAAATTTCAACAAGAAGCTTGATGGTCTTGTATCATCAGGTCCGGTAAGCCCTCTCCTATCGGGAGGGCTTTTTTTTTTGCGTCTTTTTTTAACATTTGAGTCAGAGAGATTTTTAGTAACTTTTTATTCGCTTCTCAGCAACTAAAACTTGTTTTATGAAAAAAATTTTACTCTCCGTTATTTTAGCCTGCGTTTCGATTTTCGCAAATGCCCAGTTGGAGGCCAATTTTAGTTATTCAATGGCTATACCGGTCAAAGAGATGGGCCACAATATTAATTTAACACACAGCGGAGTAGCAGACGTTCGCTATCACTTCAAAAAAGCGGCGGACAAGTTGTGGGTGGGTGCCCAATTCGGTCTTGGTGTATACGCCATCACCAACCAGGACCAGACGTATCAATTTGCAAATGGGTCAACAACCCAGACGAATGTAAATTTTACCAGCGATGTTTTTAACAGCCACGCGATTGCAGGAATAGATTTGGTTTCAGGCAAACCGGTTACTCCCTACATTACTGCAAAAGGCGGTTTCAGTAAATTTTATACTCGGATTTATATAGCGGATCCAAATGACCAGGACGGTTGCAAGCCCCTCGAGAGTAAAAGTGTGTATAAAGACTGTACTTGGTCAGCAGGTGCTGGTGCCGGCCTAAAAATTTCTGGAAGTGCGATCGTTAAGAAAGGCTGTTCTAATAACTGGTGGATTGATTTCTCGGCAAACTATCTAACAGGTGGCACATTAAATTATTTGAATGTAGCACACCTAACGGAGCATAATGACAACACAACTCCAACCACCGATTCCAAGGGTTATAATGTGACCTTTGTAAATGTTACCACTAACGAAATTCATGAACACCAGGTTGCAGAATTACTTACAAGTCGTATTAATCAAATAGATTTGAAATTGGGCGTGCTGTTTAGGTTGTAATACAGCCTGCAGCGTTCCGTCCTTCTGCCCGCGATTTTTTGTGCTACATTTGTTTCACAATAACTAACATGGATATTAAGAACAGTATTCTTGAAACTATTGGCAATACGCCTCTTATAAAACTCAATAAGATTACGAAAGATTTTCCCTGCGCCGTGTTAGCAAAAGTGGATTATTTTAACCCTGGCAATTCGATAAAAGATCGAATGGCCGTGAAGATGATCGAGGTCGCAGAAAAAGAAGCCAAACTAAAACCAGGGGGAACTATCATTGAATGTACATCTGGTAATACGGGTATGGGATTGGCCATAGCTGCATGTGTAAAAGGTTACAAATGCATTTTCACAACGACTGACAAACAATCAAAAGAAAAAGCAGATATTTTGAAGGCGTTGGGGGCGGAAGTGATTGTTTGCCCTACTAATGTAGAACCTGACGATCCACGCAGCTATTACTCCGTAGCAAGACGACTCGAAAAAGAAATTCCTAATTCCTTCCTGTGTAATCAATACGATAATCTTGCCAATCGACTGGCGCATTACGAGACCACCGGCCCGGAAATTTGGCGGCAAACAGACGGGAAGATAACTCACCTTGTATGTACTGCCGGCACCGGGGGAACTATAACGGGTGTGGCTATGTTTTTAAAGGAAAAAAATCCAAACATTCAGATCTGGGCCGTTGATGTGTATGGATCATTGCTTACAAAATTTTTTCGCACGGGTGAAGTGGACATGAATGAGGTTCATCCTTACATCAGCGAGGGATTTGGTGAAGACTTTGTACCCAGGAATTATGACATGAGCGTGATTGATCATTTTGAGCAGGTAACTGACAAAGCCGGCGCCGTAATGGCGCGCAAACTTGCCAAAGAAGAGGGAATTTTTTGTGGGTACAGTGCGGGGAGTTGCCTGCAGGGATTGATGCAACTGAAAAACAAGTTGAAAAAAGATGACCTAGTCGTTTGCATTTTTCATGATCACGGAAGCAGGTATGTCGCCAAGATTTATAATGATCAATGGATGATTGAGCGGGGTTTCCTGGATGTAAAGACTTTCAAAGACATTGTCAGCGCAAGAGGAACAAAAAAATTGGTAACGGTTGGGCCGGGACAGACGGTTTCCGAAGCTGTTGACTTGATGAAGAAGTATGATATTGAACACATACCCGTCATGAATGGTGACGGCCCCATAGGAGCCATCAGCGAAGGTGGCTTATTTCAAAAAATCTTTGATAATCCTGAAATAAAGAATTCAACAGTTGAAGCTGTTATTGAGCCGTTGTTTCCTATTGTTGATTTTGATACGCCTGTAGAAAAATTGAGCTCGCTTATTAATAAAGAAAACGGGGCAGTACTCGCAAAGGATGAAGCGGGCAATTTGCATATTGTTACCAAGTACGACGTAATACAGGCCCTTGGCAAATAACTTGACGGATGCATGCCCTTCGGTCCTTGCTCCCCTTGAGCAGCCGTAGTTCTACTAAAATTTTCTTCGGGATTTCCTCCCGGCATCTTGGGCGAATTACGTCTTGCGTGGTAATTACTGATGCCCGAAAATAGAGCAATAGTGCTCTATACAATTTAACAGTCCGTATATACTTTTGTTACAGAAGTTGATTGATAGCATCAATCTGTCCAGTGTCCAGAAAACCGTCCTAAGAAATTATCCAGATCCCTGAAAAACCAAGACCCAAAAAATCCAATATCGATCAACTTCTTCCTTTCCAGGAAATGATGAAAACCAAAAACCGGTCGATCCTAAGAAAACCAAAACCAATCGATCCTAAGAAAACCCAAGCCAATCTATCCTAAGAAAACCTAACCAGGAAAAGACCAAACCTGCAGATCCTTGAAAACGTCGCTAAGATCCAACGTCCTTAGAACATCCAATTCCCTTGGAAAAACAATTAAGGTTAAAGCCAAAATTGACTTATCCAGCCGCCGAGTCCAAATCCATTGAAAGATTTTCAAAAGTCCGACCCGCCTGTTAGCAACACTAACAGGTGGAGTCCCGGTGGCTCTCAAAGCTCCAACCCCTAAACTTGTTACAAGCCGAATTTATTCGGCTTTTTTATTTAAACAG
>AR_comb_assmDRAFT_10119362_pt1 | contig 11961 bp, 12 predicted proteins | sample ArasoioldDNA_FD_10543 | JGI IMG/M metagenome (IMG submission 10543) | reverse complement strand
TGGCCGGTGATCGTGCACGGCATCAACTATCCCGGCACGAAGATCGGCGACGCCATCGTTGAGAAGGCCGGATTGGAGCAGCCGCGCTACTACTGGGATCCGATCATCGCGCCCTCGGCTCTGGTGTTCTATGAGGGGAATCTTTTTCCCCAGTGGAAGTCCAGCGCACTCGTCGGCGCCTTGAGCGGGCAGGCAATCTTCCGCCTGGAGCTGAGCAAGGACGGCAAGGTTGTGAACGAAGAGCCGTTGTTGATGGATCTCAACGCGCGCATTCGTGATGTGCGCGTGTTTCAGGACGGCGCGGTGTATGTGCTGACGGAAGGCGCCGGGGGCAAGCTGCTCAAGCTGACACCGAAACCGTAAGAACTATTTGGTGTGCACACCGCCAGCTCGGACGAGTGACAGAACGGGCTGCTTGGCGATGAGTCGCAGCTCGAGACGAATCTCAGTTGCGGTGACCCAGCGGTTCATGCCCACATTAGACGCGAATACGGTTGCGAAGGATCTATTTCTTCGGCGGCGGCGCCGTTTCGACGTAACCCTTGAGCCTCGGTGTCTTCGGCTTCCAATCAGGCAGCGACGCGTAGTCGTTACCGATCGGCATTTTCACCTCCGGCAGCGTCTTGGCGTCGAGGACCACGTCTTCCTTGATGACATCGTTGATGAACAACAAGTACGCAGTCAGCGAGTAGACCTCATCGGGCGTCAACGTTCCCTCTCTGTTGAGAGGCATCCCGCGATTGATGTAGTCCCACACCGTCGTCGCGTGCGGCGCGCGCAGCGGCAGGATTCGTCCGCGTGCCCAGACATCAGCGGTCGCGGGCGCTTTGCTTTTCAGGTTCGGAGCCTTGCCGTCGATGGCGTTCGCGCCGTGACATCCGGCGCATCCCTTCGAGCGATACAGCTGCGCGCCCTCTCTGACCGTGCCCTTCCCTTCCGGGAGTTCCTCTCCCGTCGGACCGATGGAGATATCCCACGCCTTGATTTCATCCGCGGTCGGCGTGCGTCCAACGCCGAACGTACCCGACTGCTGCGCCAGCACGGTGGCGCCGCACATCAGCAACGCCACCGCGAGCACTTTAAGCGAAGCCATTGGTGACGCTCCCATCGCCGGCGATCTTCCAAGGCTGAATGCTGTTGTCGAGACCCTCCACGCTGAATGTCTGGTCGTAAGGCTTATTCCAGTATTTCGCGATCTGTTCTCTCGACGGTTGAACCTGGCCGATTTCGTCCGTGCAGCGCGACAGGATCTCGGTCTCTTTGCCGTCCCAATTCCACATCAAGCCAAACCGCGCGTGCGCCATGCGCTGCGCCGTTCCCTTGATCTCCGCCTTCTGCCAACGCTTGCCGCCGTCGGTGGAGATCTCCACCAACTTGATCGCGCCGCCACCGGACCAGGCGAGGCCGCTGATCTCATAGAAACCTTTGCCGGGCAGCTGTTGTCCGGCGGACGGGAACGTAATGACGGATTTGGGACCGATCTGATAGCTGAGGGCCGCGGTCTTCGCATCGCGATCGAGATGCCCGTAGTCGTTGTAGTTCATGTAGTAGCGGTCGACCACCTTGATGCGCCGCAGCCACTTGGTGTGAAAAATTCCTTCGAAGCCGGGAACCATCAGCCGCAGCGGAAATCCATTCTGCGGCCGCACGGCCTCGCCGTTCATGCCGTAGGCCACGAAGCAGTCCTCCATCGCCTTGGCAATCGGCATGCTCGACGCGCCCTTGATTTCTTCCGACCCTTCCGCGACGAACCAGGTTGCACTGCCCTTCAGGCCGCACTCCTTGAGGAGCGTCGAAAGCAGCACGCCGGTCCATTCGGCACAACTCGTCATGCCGTGCGTTTCTTGAACGTTCTTTGCCCGGCGCGACGATCGGTTGCCCGCGCACTCGATGAAATGCAGGCGCGTCACGGACGGAAGCCGCTTCAAGTCCTCCATGGTGAACGTCAGCGGACGGTCCACCAGGCCGTGAATCATGAGACGGTGCTCCTTGGGATCGACGTCCGGGAGGAATGCGCCACGCGTCGTCCCCATATAGTGGAGCGACGATGGCGTGATTACACCGACCGAATCCTGAAGCGGGGCCGCCACATGAAACGTCAGCCCCCAGTTATCGGGCGAGGGCCTGCCGCCGTGGGCGATGCGTACCGAGGTGACGTGAGCTGAGCGCTCGCCGTAGGCGATCTGATCTTTGCCTTCCTTGATCATCGGCGGCGAGTGGTGTTCCTGGCCGCTCGCGGGTGCCTGGCCGCTCGCCGGCGCTGCGGCTCCCAAGGTGAAGCCACCGGCCAACGCGGCGCCGCTTTTCAGAAACTCTCTACGAGCCGGTCGTTTCGCACCCATGGGTCTCTCCTTCGTGGATTCTATCTGGTTGTCGGCGCCACGCCCCTCACGTCTCAACCCACGCCGTGAATCACGTTGCCGAGTATCTGCACGACGTTGGGCTCATTGACCGTGACCCGCAGGATCAGCTTGCGCTCGTATCGCAGCGGCGCCGGGAACCCAATCGTCACCGTCTTCAGCGCCGTCGAGTGCAGCAGAACGAGCCCATAAGGATTGTGCTGTGTCAGGCCTGCATTGGCAGCAGCCGCGTAGGACAGGTTGGTCACGTTCCGGCCATCGATGTCCAGGATCACGAAGGTCAGATCGTTGGTGCCGCCCTGTTTGGTCACCGCGGCGCCGAGAAAGACGCCAGGCCCCTCCAGTGTCACAAGCACATGATTGCCGTTTGGTGCTGGCGCCCTGAGACCCTGTGTCCGCTGCGGGTCGCACACGCCGGTCGAGCATGCGCGTGGGGCGGCAATCTGCTTGGCTCTCTTCACCGATCGCTTTTTCGCCATGGTGCTGTCCTCCCGGGGGGCGGCGCGGTCGGTTCGAGCGCTGCGGGTTCTGCGTGAGTCCGGTTTTGGCGCGCGCGGCCCGATGCCAGATCGCGAAACACATCATACGCCGATGCGGTGGGCCGCGACGACGCTGTCACTCTTCCCCTTCAATCCGGTCCGTTCTTCAAGGATGGGCTTGAGCAATAGCCAGCTTGCGTGTACTGTCGCCAGCCACGGGAGGAAATCGTGGCGCTACGCTCTTACGGCGTCCTAAAAGGGAAGGCAATCGAGGTCCGTGTGGGCGCTGGGAAGAGCCCTCACTACCAGGTGCGCATCGTGGACGATACGACCGACTACCGCATTGCGGTCAACGTCAAGTCGCAGTTATCTCCCTCCGATCTCGAATTCCTGGTCATCGAGCACTTTCAGCATCCGATCACGCCGATCGTCGAGGCGCTTCCGAAAGGCTTCACCCCGCTCGAGCGAAAGCCCGGCTCAGGAGCGCTCGACTTCATCAGAGGCAATCTCTTCGACCGCGCGAAGATGCGGCCGCTGCCCTTCATTCTCCCTGGCTTCGACAACGACCTCAACGAGAAGCTCGATCACGTGATGCAGCGCGCGGTTGGCGACGAGAACGCCCTGGTCTACGCCTTCGGTGAGCGCTGGGGACCGGAGCCGGGCACGAAGGACAAGTACTTCGGTTTCCTGCCGGGCAATGGCATCCACGATATCCACATGAATCAGGGCAATGCCGGCCAGTTTGCCGCCGATGACGGAGTGTTTCAGGATGGCGGCGTCCTGGTGCACTTCCCGGACCAGCAGGAATGGACCGCTATCTTCCTGAAGTTCCAGTCGCAAAGTTGGCACACCGACGACAAGACCGGACATACCATCACCGGGCCTGTGCCTCCTCTACCTCCTGGTCCACCGCAGCCGCCGGAGCCACCCACCTCCACCGATCCGGATGGTCTCGTACGTATCGTGGCGGCGCTCGTCAATCCAACACAGTCGCCGGAGGTCGAGATTGTCACGCTGCTGAACACGGCTCCGCACAACGTCGACCTGTCTGGATGGGCGCTGCTCGATACTCAGAAGAAGCGACTGCCTCTCTCGGAGATGTTGAGCGCGGGTGCCACTCGAGTCGTGCGCCTCAGCCGGCCGTTCGCTCTCTCAAACCAGGGCGGCATCATCACGCTGGTGGATGAGAAGGGACTGAAAGTGCATGGCGTGTCTTACACGAAGGAGCAGGCACGGAATCCTGGTTGGACGATCGTGTTTTGAAGCCATCACTACGACGCCCTGGCCGCCGTGGTCGCCAAGGTCCCGTTGGCCAAGTCACTGCAGCCGAAGGCCCCCGCGTTCTACAAGACCACTGGCGCGTCCGTGGCCTCCAGGCCGGCGCACAGCAATACGGCTACGCGTTGTTCCTGATGAACCAGGGCGCGGTCGCGCAGCTCGACGTGGCGAAGGGGTTCGAAATTTGTGTAGCCGAGCTACGTGCTGATCGATGAAGGCAAGGGAAAGTCCACGACCCCGACCACGATCGACAAGGACATCTACGCGTTCATCTTCAGCCAGGGGGGCCTCATGGCCGGCCTCGGGATCCAGGGCAACAAGATCACGAAGATTACGCCGAAGTAGCGACCGGCCAGGCGCGGCCTCATAATGATCCTTGCCTGCTGAACGGAGGCGTCCCGTGGCTCCTCACTCGCGCGCGTCTGTACTCGTCACCGTAATCGCACTTACTGTCCTCGCCCACGGCTGCAGCCCCGAAGAGCTGCCCATGGCGCCGACGCCATTCACCACCGGCGTCATCCTCTACGAACACGCCAACTTCCTCGGCAACTCGGCGCACCTGACCGCGGATCTCCCCGACCTTCGAGACTTCCGAGGGCCGTGCTTTCAAGGCGACGACGCCTCGTCACGCGATTGGAATGACTGCGTATCCTCGGTGCGCGTGGCGCCGGGATGGCGCGCTACGCTCTATCGCGATCCGGACTATCGCGACGACGCGCTCGAGATCACGGAAGACGTGGCCAACCTGCAGTTGGTGCGGCAACACGATTGCGATAAGGGCGGTCTGAACGACTGCGTCTCGTCCGTGCGCGTACGGCAGCGGTAATGACACAGCCGGGTGCCTCTCGTGTATCAGCCCGCACGCACCCAGCTGCTCCCGTTCCACGTCCACCACGCGTCATCAATGCCGAGCGTCCAGAGCACCAGCACGGAGTCCAACATTCGCCACCAATAGACCGACCCGTAGCCGCCGCCGACTTGGACACCATTGCGCAGCGTCTCGCCGTGTGATCCGAGCGTCCATCGCGCGCCGCCGGCGTCGCATACCTCGCCGCCCTGGATTCCGGCCGGCGATACGCTGCATCCAAGCGTGCCCGGTTCCGTCCCTCCGGCGCGTGCCCAGGCGGCGCCGCTCCAACTCCACCACGCGTTGTCGCTACCGAGCGTCGAGAGCGTCGGGACGCCATTCACCGTCTGCCATGAGTACACTGACCCATAGCCCCCGCCGGCCTGCGCACCATCTCGCAGCGTCTCGCCATACGTTCCCAACGTCCACAGGGCGCCGTTCGAATCGCAGACTTGGCTGCCGCGAGTTCCAGCCTGCGTTGGCGTGCACGCGCCAGGCGGCGGTGAGGTCTCACCTCCAAGCTCGTCGGCGCCGATGTCGGGACGGCTGTCTCGCGGCGCCCCGTCGATGTCCCAGGCGATCGGCGTGGTCAGCGCCGCACCCTGATCGATGGCTGCCGTGGCAGTCGGCCTGAGGTGAAGATCGCCGCTCGTCAGCGCATCGACGAAGAGCGAGGCCGGCGCGTTCGTCAGATTGCTCGCCAGCGTCGCGACGCCGCCATCACGCTGGCGCAGGTTGTGGCTGACGATGTTGTTCGCAATGGTCGCGAGCGTATTGGGCCATCGCCACTCGATCGACGAAAACGGCGGCGCCGTCGAGAAGACGGTATTGTGCAGGACGTTGGTGGCGCAGGCCTGCTCGAGTGTAATGCCGGCATCGAAGCCCGAGCCACTCGCAAAGAGTCTCGGATCGTTTGCGACGATGACCGTGTTGGTGATTGATCCGCCGTAGTGGCCGAGCGCCGGCTTCCCGTTGCACGGCTGGTCTGGATAGCTTCGGAACACGGGCCAGGTCTCCGCAAGCCCGAGCCCCACTCCGCGCGCCGAATTGATGATCACATTACGGTCGATCATCGTGTCGCGACTGCTCATCCAGAAATGGATCGCGTGCTCCGAAAGACCCGCACTGCACCAAAAGCCGCTGAAGTCATTGAGATAAACCTGCCAGCCTTGCGCCTGATGGCCGTCGATGCCGCCGGTGTAGCAGTTGTCGCGCACTTCGGCCCGGCCCGCGTCGGTCATCTCGAGCGACGAGCAGCGGACCACGCCGTTGTCGGCGTAGAAGCCGTTGTTCGCGTTGATCTTGATGAACTGCTGCGCACCGTCCACGATGCGCACGTTGTGGACCAGCGTTCCGGACGTCGTTCGCCTGTCCGGCGAGACGTGCACGGGGTGGTAGAACGCGCGCATGACGGTGAGATCGGCAACGGTAATGTCGGATTCCATGACGAGCAGGAGCTCGCCGATCGCATACTGTCCGTCCAGGATCACCGCATTGCGATTGCCCGACTTGGAGCGGATCGTCACGCCAGGCTGCAGGAAGACCAGCGTCTGCGGCACGACATAGGTGCCGTCGGTCAGTTGAATCGTGTCGCCGGGCTGTGCCGCCAGGACGACTGACGGCAGGCTGGCGGACTGCGCCGGTGAGAGTTCGATGACGTTGCCCGTGGGCGCCGGTAGCGGTGCGCAAGAGCCCTGGGCGAAGGCGACGGCCGGCGCCATCAGACAGGCAGCCGCAATCATTCCCGCAATCGATCTTGAAAATGTGAACGCCATAGCGCCTCGCTGGACTGGCCCGCAAGACGCCGGGGAGGAAGTAACCCGCGGAGACCGACACGAACCTTACAAAGCCAGCGAGCCGTCTGTCAACCTCGAACCGATGCGCGATACGGCCCGTTGACAGCGTACCGACGCGGGCGTAGAGTCGCACTGCTGCCCTCAGCAGCCTCCTTGCGGTTCATCAGCGCTCGACGCAAAGGTGCGCATGGTTCCAATCGGGCGGTACGCGTCCACCTGAACCGCCGCTCTCGATCGCCTCGGGTGGGCGACTGGCGTGGCGTTTATCAGCTACCACGCGCGAATTGGCATTCGCGTGAACGATGGGCGCGCGCTTCAACGCATCGTCGATCTACTTCCCGCCGGATCCGTTCCTTCGCCGACGCCTGTGGTGCCCGATCTCTTCTCGGTGATCGTCGCGCCTGCCACACCCGATCGTGGATCCAAGCTCCTGACGTCGCATCTCAAGCGCTTCAACCTGCTGTATCTCGGGGCGGCGCTGATCGTTCGCACTCTCGATGCAGAGGAGCTCTTTCAGAGCCTCGAGGAGCACGTGCAGCGACTCGTCGCGTTGCAATCACCGCGGCGGCTGTTCATTCGGGGACATGTCCTGCGACGGCACGATCGCGCGACGCTCGTGGCGCCTGATCCCAATGATGCTGCATTGATCGACGCTCTCCTACGCGACGGCGCCAGCGAGTTTTCAACCTCCTATGCGGTGCTGGACGCCCGCGGCAACGCGAATTGGTATTCGTCAGCAAGGCCTGGCTTCGCCTTGTCGGCGCGTTCCGTGCTGCGTCCGAGCGATGGTCCCGTCTTCCTGCCCGTGGACACGGTTCTCTTCCCACGACTCACGACCAACACCAGCGTGCCGATGCGCGAGCTGACGCGCGCGCAGGCAAGTCTCCGGCTCCTGTCGCACACGCCCGTAGGCCGTATGCGTCCGCGCTTTGCGCTCGCCATGCTCGCGCGATCGCTCCGTAAGGCAGTCGCGTTCGAAGTCGCCGTCGACGCAGTTTCCGCCGGTCCACTGGAAGGAGGCCCTCATGTTTCCACGTGCGCGACGTCATTATTTGATCGTGGAGGAGCTCGATCGTGAGCTGCTCGTGTATGACGAGGAGCGTCACAGGGCGCATCGGCTGAACGAGTCTTCGTCGCTGGTGTGGCGCCTCTGTGATGGCGAGCGATCCATCGACGACATCACCCGGATTGTCACCGCCACTCTCGACGCGCCGATGGACCGTGAGGTTGTCTGGCTGATCCTCGCGCGCCTGGAGGAAGCGCACCTGCTCGAGCAGGCGCTCTTGCGGCCGGCCGCGATAGGTGCCATCTCGAGACGAGAGGCGCTCGCCATGGGTCTTGCCGGAGCCGCGGCACTGCTCGAGGGGTGCGGGGTCGACTCGGTGACCGCGCCAAGCCCCCGCGGCGCGTCTGCGCCAGTCGACTCTGCGCTGTCGTCATCCGCAAGGGTGTCGCCGATGGCCGATCCGTCGCCCGGTCCTTCTCCGTCACCCGAACCTTCGCCTTCTCCCTCTCCATCTCCACCTCCGCCGGACTGCGAGGGCGACCACCCGGCGACCGGGACGATTACCAAACGCACCTGTGTGCAAAAGAAAGATAACAAGGACGCGGAAAAGAAGACGGCAGAGAACCAGACCCAGGGCGACGCCAAGGAAGAGGCACAGAGATTCGCTGATCAGGAGTGCGAGAAGCTCAATTGTGGAGACGAGAAAAAGGCCAGCTGCGTGCGCAAAGGGGTCGGCTACAAGCTCAGGTTCGACGGATGCGCCGCAAACCCGGGAGCCACGACATGTCCGGTGCCGCCTCCCTTGCCTCCCCGTCCGATTGGCGCCAACGAAGTGGCATACACCTGCACCTGGACGGTGGTCCAGATCTCGTGCACATGCAAGCGAAGTTGACGATTAGGCCTCGCGGCACGGCCACCGGAGGTTGAAGTACTCCGCGTACCAGTACTCGTCGCGCATGCGGCGATCAAGTAGATACGCGCGCTCCCGCTCGAGGCTGTCGGCCTCCTGCGCGAGCGCGCGTGACGCGTCGCTCCACAGTTCCGGCCATGCCTGGTAAGCGCGTTGGCGCGTACTCAGCCATTCAAGCCACACGGACTCGGTGAAGTGCTTGCGTGCCATCCGCAGCTGATTCGCAAGCGGGTGCACGGCGCCAACCGTGTAGTTATCAAACGCACGCCGGAAGCGGTGGCCGACGAGCGCCTTGGGGTCGTTGAGGACCATCGATCCCATCAGCCACGCTTTCAATCCGAAATCGAGATCCTCGACACCCCACTCTTTCATGCCGGTATCGAAGCCAAGCAACTCGTCGTAGAGTGTACGGCTGATCGCGAGAGCGCAGCCGATAAGCGCCGGGCTTTCGTAGAACTCGCCGCGCGGTCGAAGAGAGTCGGGCGCCAACCAGCCGCAGCTGAAGCCGAGCAGCTCCAGTCGGTAGCCATGCCCGACCTGCTGATGCTGGTTCTGCCACGTGGCGGTGTCCAAGGCACAAACCGCGGGCGTCATGATGGCGCGGCCGTCGAGCCGCGCGACGTTCTCAATCAGGCGATCGATGGCACCCGGTTCGGGTTTGCAGTGCCCGTCCAGAAACACAAGAACGTCTCCAGACGCTCGGCGACCGCCGAGATCTTTCGTCGGCGACACGCCGCGCCGCCGATCGTGGGCGGCAACCAGCACTTCGGGAAAAAGACGGCGAACCTCTTCGACCGAGTTGTCCTCGGAGTGATCGTCAGCGATCAGGATCTCAACTGACGGCGTGCGAATGGTCTCCAGGCACGATTGCACCGTTCGCGGGAGAGACGATCCTTCGTTCAGCGACGAAACCACGACAGTGGCGGTATGGCCCATAGTCCACACAATCCAGTCCTTGCGCCGCCTGTCATCCTACTCCGGTGCGGTCCTCGTGGCGCGCGGATGATCGTACGGTAGCATTCCGTCCCAGGCGAAATTGCTTGCCGCTTCCCCTCCCAAGATTCAGACGCGCAACACTGGAGGAGCTTCAAGATGCGGATCCTCGGAATCGCCTCGTTGGCCGTTGTCGTAACCACTGTTGGGTGCGGAGGCGCCGAGCACAAGAGTGCCACCCCGACCGGTCCGACGGGTGCGACGTCGGGACGAATCGAGAACCTCGATACCGTCGCCGACCTCATTACCTACAACCAAGCCGCCAACGTGGGACTGTCTACGCCGGTCGAGGGTGTCATCCAGCGCACGCAGGGCATCATCACGCGTTGGGAGCTGCCCATCCCTGTCTATGTCGCGCCGTCGATCGTCGGGGCCTGTGCAACGGAAGCCATGAACTATTGGCAATCGGTGACCGGTCTGCCGTTTGTCGTCGTCGGCGCGGACGCCGAGCCGCGAATTACGGTGCGAGCGGCCGGCTCGGACGAGTTGAACATTTCCGCGGGTTCGGGCTTCGTCTATCGCACCTACGACAACAATCGAGCTCGCCTGGCCGTGGTGAAGATTCTGACGAGCAGCGCCACCTGCACGCCGCCGTCGACGCTCTTTCGACATGAGCTCGGACATGCCATCGGCATTTTCGGCCATCCGCCAGGCGGCCTCATGAGTTCACCGATCGTGGGGACGACCGCCAGCCAGCGCGAGCTCAACCACCTCCAGCAGCTGTACCGCCTTCCGCATGGCGCACGCATCGAACCCGATGGCACCTGGAGAGTCGTCCAACCATAGGAAGCAGCCTTCCGGTTGACGGGTTCACCCATTCCACCTGGCGATCACCGGCTGTTCACGCACGTCGTACTCGTACTCGAGCACGCTGATAGAAGCCGTGTCGAACAGCAGGCGTCGCGCGTAAGCCACGGACAGCCCGATCCAGCGGGCGCCGAGCACGCGGCCGAAGTGACCGTGCGTGAAAACCGCGACCGTCCCTTCAAGCAGCCGCAATCGCGCAATCACGCGATCCGCCCGAACAGATACCTGCTCAGGAGACTCGCCACCCGGACACCCGTCTTCGAAGATCGTCCATCCCGGTCTCGTGGCGCGAATATCCGACGACATCCGGCCTTCATAATCGCCGTACTCCCACTCGGCCAAGTCAGGCTCGACGATCGCCTGCGGCAAGACGCCCGCGAGCTCGCACGTCCGCCGCGCCCGCTGTCGCGGGCTGGTCAGTACGGCGTCAAACACCACCATAGAGAGACGCTCGGCCAGGGCGCGCGATTGGTTCTCGCCCCGCGCCGTCAATGCGATGTCGGTATGACTGGTGTGCTTCCCGGCGGCGGACCATTCGGTTTCGCCGTGACGAATGACGTAGATACGATGCATGAGTTCACAATCGTACGTCATGCTTGGAACGATGACGATCAGCCCCCTTGCCGGCCAGCCCGCTCCCGCCTCATTGCTCGTCAACGTGTCGAGGCTCGTCAGCGCGTATTACGCGGAGCATCCCGACGTCGCCGTCGCCGCCGAGCGCGTCGCCTTCGGAACTTCCGGACATCGTGGTTCCGCGTTTACGCGCACGTTCAACGAAGCGCACATCCTGGCGATCACGCAGGCGATCTGCAACTATCGCGCGTCGCACGGCATCAGCGGTCCGCTGTTCCTCGGCATTGACACTCATGCGCTGTCGGAGCCGGCCGCGATCAGTGCCCTCGAGGTATTGGCGGCGAACAATGTCGACGCGATGATTGATCGCGATCGCGGCTACACACCGACGCCGGTCATTTCGCACGCGATCCTTCGATATAACCACGGCCGCACCTCCGGGCTGGCGGACGGCATCGTCATTACGCCGTCGCATAATCCACCGGAAGACGGCGGGTTCAAATACAACCCGACTCACGGCGGGCCGGCCGGCACCGACGTGACCGGCTCGATCGAAAACACGGCGAACGCGCTCCTTGCGGATGCCCTTCGCGGCGTGCGCCGCATGCCGCACGCCCGCGCCCTTCGCGCCTCCACTACGCACGTTCACGACTACATCACTCCCTACACCGACGATCTGGGAACGGTGATCGATATGCCCGCCATTCGCGGCGCAGGGGTCCGGATCGGTATCGATCCGCTCGGCGGCGCCGGCGTGCACTACTGGGGCCGCATCATCGAGCACTACGGCATCGATGCCACGATCGTCAACGACCAGGTCGATCCGACGTTCCGCTTCATGAGCGTCGACTGGGACGGCAAGATCCGGATGGACTGCTCATCGCCGTATGCGATGGCGCAGCTGGTCGGGAT
>AR_comb_assmDRAFT_10107366_pt1 | contig 11961 bp, 9 predicted proteins | sample ArasoioldDNA_FD_10543 | JGI IMG/M metagenome (IMG submission 10543) | reverse complement strand
TGGTTGTGCTGGTAAATCGCAGCAGTGCGAGTGCCTCTGAAATCGTAGCCGGAGCAATTCAAGATCAGGATCGCGGAATCATTGTTGGAACTACAACCTGGGGAAAAGGCCTTGTACAAAGCCTTTATCGCTTGAGTGCAAATACAGCGTTAGCGTTGACCACTGCCCGCTATTACACGCCTAGCGGACGCTTGATTCAACGTGATTATTCGCGTTCGATGTATGACTATTACTACACCGATATCGGAGTTGATGAAGATGCATCGCATCGCGAAAAAGCCTACACCACAACCGGTCGCGAAGTTTATGGTGGTGGTGGAATCACCCCGGATGTGAAAGTAGACACAGTTCAGCAAACGAAATTCATGGATCTGCTGAACAGCGAATACGCTTTCTTCAACTTCGCCAAAAGATTTTCAGCAGCAGATGAACGTAAAGTTCAAGCTGCGGAGGCATCTAACGAACCGCGACCAACAAGTCTTCATGTCATCGATAGAAATTTCAAAGTAGATGAAGATGTCATGAATGATTTCAGAGGATTTTTAGAAAAAAGCAAAATTAGTTTTACGGACAAAGATCTACAGGACAATTTACCTCAGATAAAAGCTCAAATTCGTTCAGAAGTATTTGGAGCTATTTGGGGCTCAGAAGAGGGATATAAGGTCGCATCTGATCAGGATCCTCAAGTTCTGAAAGCGCTTGAATTATTACCAAAAGCGGAAGCGCTTCTGAAGTCCAGGAAAGAAAAGCTGGCCAGTGCGGCGTTAGACTCAAAAAAATAAGATGGCGCGATCGAATTATGAAATCGAATGGCAGACCATCTCCGTTCGTACTATTAAGGTAGTAATCGTACTGTTTCTTGCCGCCGTTTGCGCTTTAGTATATTGGTTTTGGCTTAGAAACCCGGTCGATTCCAACCAAAACGATACTCCTACGCTCGCAGAAAGTACTGCACGTTTCATTGATTACGAAGGAAAAGTTGAAGTAAAACCCAAAGATGAATTCGTGTGGAATCCTGCCAGCTTCAAAATGGATCTCCAGGTAGGAGATCGCATCCGTACTGCTCCCGATTCATTAGCAAAAATAAAATTTGAAGATGGTACCGAAATTACGGTTCAATCTGATTCTATCGTAGTCATCAGTAAGCAAATGGGTGCCAGTCATAAAGAAGAATCGCCGTTGATGGTCATTGAAGTTGGTGAAAGTGATGTCAATGCCGAGCGTTCGGCTTCAGCACCTTCGTTATCAACTTCCAAGATTTCAAGATTCAAATTGGCTCCGGGATCTACCGGAAGTGTTCGGGCTGACGATCAGACTGGTGAGCATTCCGGAACAATCAACAAAGGATTTGGTGAAGTAACAACTGCGCGCGGTGAGACAACTCAGTTAGGTGAGCTGGAACAAATTAAAGTTGATAAAGATTTTGTTACCAGCAAAGTGAAATTGCCTTACACGCCGCCATTATTATCACCACAAAACGGACAGATCTTTGATTTTCTCAGCGACCAGGGTTTAACAATTGAATTAAAATGGCGCGATGTTTCAAATGCCGCGCGCTATCATGTGCAAATTTCGGAGCATCCATTATTTGGAAAGTTGTCTGCTGAAAATGCAGCCCTTACTAAAAATGCAATTTCAATAAAAATTCCAAAGAGCAATAAGAAGCAGTATTTCTGGCGAGTTCGAAGCATCGATAAGCAAGGGAACAAAAGTCCGTGGACGATTTCGCATCAATTTGTTGTGCAATCGCCGGTGACATCGCAAGCGGTTCGTAGCATGGATAAACAGCCGCCAGCATTAAGGATTACGTACATGCATCCATTCTTTCCTTTTGTTCAAGTGGAAGGTACCACCGAGCCTGATGCATTCCTGACTTTGAATGGTGAGATTATTGATGTGAAGGAAGATGGATCATTTGTTTACACGTACAATCTACAGCAAACCGGTGAAAATAATCTGGTGTTTGTAGCGGAAGATCCTGCGGGCAACAAAAACACAGTATCGAAGAAGGTAGATTATCAATAGGTTGATAGGGAATACAGCCGAGCGGTTATGGGGATGGTGAAGGCCTTCCATATATAAAGCTGGAGAATGATGAAGCAAGTGGAATTGCCTGCCGCTGGCAGATCCGAGAAAAAGGGTGTCGTTACTAAGGGAAAGCTCAGTGAATCGGAAAAGTATCATATCCTGCTTCGGATCATAAGAACTGCGAATGACAAACTGGATCCGTCCAGTGTAATGCGGATCATAATGGACAATATTCAGCAATTAATTCCATGTGAAGCATGGTCGATCCTGGTTTTAACACCAGAAGGTGAAGAATTGGAATTTGAAAGAGCACGCGGGCAAGTTGCCAATGCATTCGTTCGTGCGCGTTTGAAAGTAGGTGAAGGGATCGCAGGTTGGGTAGCTCAACATCGAAAACCGCTGCTGGTTAATTCGCCACAAAAAGATCGGCGCTTCAATCGAAATTTTGATAACAAAACGAATTTCACCACACGTTCCATTCTTTGTGCTCCGCTAATCAGTAGAAACCGGCTGCTGGGAGTTGTTGAGCTGATCAATAAGAAGTCGAAAGATTATCGTTTCACCAATGCTGATCTTAAAACTCTTGCAACACTGCTGGGGCCGATCTCAGTATCGCTTCATAATGCTTTGCTGTATCGCGAGGCTCAAGCCTTAACTCTCAGTGATGATCTAACCCGTTTGTACAACAGCCGTTATGTTTTTCAGTGGATCGGAAATTCAATTCAACGTTATAAGAAAATGAACAAATCATTTAGCATTATTTTTCTGGACCTCGATGGATTCAAATCGGTAAATGATCGATACGGTCATCTGGTGGGTGGCCGAACGCTTATAGAAATTGGTAAGATCATCGCACAGGCTGTCCGCAAACGTGATCGTGTTGCGAGATACGGAGGAGATGAATTCGTTGTGATGTTACCTGCGGCTGGAGAGGTAGAATCTTTGGGAGTTGCGGAAAAAATTCGCCTTGCCATTCAGAATTACGATTTTCAAACTGCGCTCCAAAAGGAAATTCATTTGTCGGCTAGCTTTGGAGTTGCCGTGTTTCCGGATCATGGCGAAACTGCCACGGACTTGATTCAAAAAGCAGATCAAGCAATGTACCGGGTAAAATATTCAGGGAAAAATGCAGTGTGTATCGCCGGCGTCTCGCCGGCGGACCTTGAGTCAACCACGAACGTCACGAAATTACACGAAGGATCTTTATAATGATAATTTCTTCGTGCTCTTCGTATACTTCGTGGTTAGAAAAAGCCATCTTTGTCGGCATTCATAAAGGAGTGTAAATGGGCATTGGTTCAATTTTTAGATTTTTTTCAAGTGATCTGGCGATTGATTTGGGGACCGCAAATACGCTTGTATTAGCGAAGAATAAAGGTGTTGTTGTACATGAGCCTTCTATTGTTGCAATCAACAAAATGACAAACCGTGTGGAAGCTGTTGGCCGCGAAGCAAAAGAAATGGTTGGACGCACTCCAGGAAATATTGTTGCGATCCGTCCGATGAAAGATGGCGTTATTGCAGATTTTGAAAGCACTGAAAAAATGTTGGACTATTTCATCAAGAAAGCTCACAACCGCAATATGTGGGTGCGGCCGCGAATTGTTATCGGTGTTCCATCCGAAATTACACAAGTTGAAAAGCGTGCGGTTCGCGATGCTGCTTATCGTGCCAGAGCTACTGAAGTTTATTTAGTAGAAGAAGCAATGGCAGCTGCAATCGGAGCTGGACTTCCTATCACTGAACCAAGCGGAAATATGATTGTAGATATTGGCGGAGGTACAACTGATGTTGCGGTCATTTCGCTTGCCGGAATTGTTTACAGCCGTTCAGTCAGAGTTGCTGGAAACGAAATGGATGAAGCAATCATTCAGTACATCAAAAAGAAATACAACTTGTTGATTGGTGAACGTACTGCAGAACAAGTGAAGATTGAATTAGGTTCTGCATTTGCTATGGACGAAGAATTATCGATGGAAATCAAAGGTCGCAATTTGATGGAAGGCGTTCCAAAAACAATCGTGATCACGGACGCTGAAATTCGTGAAGCATTGAGTGACACCGTTGCAATTATTGTAAACACGGTTCATGAAGCGCTGGAAAAAACTCCACCGGAGTTATCAGCAGATATTTTGGATAGAGGGATTGTTTTGACTGGAGGCGGAGCGTTGCTCAAGAAATTGGATGTGAGATTACGCGAAGAGACGGGACTCCCGGTAACGGTAGCTGAGCAACCTTTATATTCCGTTGTGCTGGGGGCAGGGAAGATGTTGGACAACATCGATTTGCTCCGAAAAGTAACATTGTAATGAAACGTCCGCCGCGGCGGACGTGTTTAGTATTTTCAAATGGCAGGCGCTGGTCTGACAATACAAAAGCCAATTACAGTTTTTATTGCAGCACTCCTGACGCTTTTAATCCTGATGTCCTATCAGGTCGCCGATAAAATTACAGGACGCACCGTTTTAGGAAACGTTATCTTCACACTTTTGACACCCATCCAATCAGGCACGGCATCGACAGTAAATGGTGTTTGGAATACTTGTGTCCGCTATTTCGATCTGGTGAATACGAATCAAAAGAATCAACAACTCACGCAGGAAGTTGATGAACTCAAAATCCGTTTGCAAGCAAGTATGCGTGAGCGTGATGAAAATCAGCGCCTCCGCGAAATCTTGAATCTGCGCGAAAAGCTTCCATTAAAACTTGTTGCCGGTGAAGTAATCGGAGGTACAGCAAAGGCACCGCTCTCCAGGATCATTTCAATCAACCGCGGTGCAAAAGATGGAGCCGATGTACAGATGCCTGTGGTAACTCCCTCCGGCGTTGTAGGAATGATCATTGATGTTTCACCGGTGAGTTCGAAAGTGCAATTGATGTCAGATGTATCATCATCAATCGGAGCAATGTTATCCAGAAATAGTACCGCTGGAATTTTATCCGGAACCGGAACCGAATTGTGTTTGTTGAAATATTTACCATTGAATGCAGATATCAAAGTTGGTGATGCAGTGGTAACTTCCGGGCAGGATGGGATATTTCCGGAAGGTTTTCCAATCGGTAAAGTTACAAAACTTGTGAAGGAAGAATTGTATGTAAGTGCAGAAGTAACGCCGTATCAAAGTTCTGCAGCTTTAAAAGAGATTGTGGTTTTGTTGCAAAGTAAAAATCAAAATCCCGGACGAGCCCAGTGAATCTGCTGAAATTACTGATAGCTGTTGCGGTAATTTTTGTATTACAAACCATGGTAATCAACCGCTATCCGTATTTTCACCTGATGGATCTTTTCTTGTTGCTGAACATTTATTGTGCACTTAATTTTAATCAGATGGTTTGCATGGGAATTTCGATTCCCACTGGTTTAATCCAGGATGTTTTCTCTTCAAAAGGGATTATCGGCATTAACGCGTTTTCAAAAACTATTATCGTGTTTTTCATCAGCGGGCTGAGTTCGAGATTAATGCTTAAACATCCATTGGTAATTTTGCTTTTAATCGCGATTTCTACGAATCTCGATTATTTGATTATCCTTGGGTTGCACAAACTTTTTGGTCTGGATACTTTTCCGCTATCAGGCAGAACGCTTTTGACAGCTTCAATAATTAATAGTGTGATTGGTACGATTAGTTATCAGATGACTGACCGTATCAGAACGAAAAAGGAATATGCATAATACGCAATTCGATCGTGAACGGATCGAAATCAGGATCAAGATTATTTTTTGGATAGTTGTCGCTGTTTTTGTAACGTTCTTTATCGGGTTCTGGTATTTGCAGGTAATTCGTGGTCCTTATTATGTAGTTCTGGCGCAGGAAAATGTGCGTCGCGAATATCCGATTCCTGCACCGCGTGGACTGATCCTCACCCGCGACAATCAGATCCTTGCTCAAAACCGTCTCAGTCACAATTTGTTTGTAACTCCATGGCTGTCAAAAAATCTGGATCATACCCTTGAGTTCCTTTCGAATTCGCTGGGTACAACTCGAGAAGATTTAAAGCGGATGATCTTGAAAGAAGGAAATATCCGTTCACGTCAGCCTGTACTTGTGTATCAGGATTTGAGTCTTGCTCAGCTTGCTTACATCTCAGCGCGCAAAATTGAATATCCTGAAATTGATATCAAACAGGAAACGAAACGGAGTTATCCGCATGGAGATTTATTTGCGCATGTGCTTGGTTATGTTGGTGAGTTAACTGAAGAACAAGCTGCGAAAAAAATATTCCCGGAAGCAAAGAAACGTGAAATCGTTGGCCAGGCAGGAATTGAGCGCTATTACAACCGCTACTTAATGGGTGAAGCTGGTTACGAAAGCAAAGTCGTAAACAGCAACGGCATGGAGTTGAAGGAATTTGGCGTGACTGAACGTCCGCCAAAACCGGGTGAGGCTTTGCGACTAGGTCTGGATTACAACATGCAACAAGCGGCACATGATGCATTTCTGGAAAAAGGCCGTTATGGATCTGCAGTGGCAATCAACATCAAAACGCGTGAAGTAATGGTGATGTATAGCGACCCGTATTATGATCCGAATGATTTCGTTCCGCGAATTCCTCCGCAAATTTGGAAAGACCTAATTAACGATCCGCGTCATCCATTACAAAATCGGACGATCCAAAATAAATTTTCCCCGGGTTCAACTTTCAAATTGATTATGACTCTTGCAGCGCTGCAGGAAAAGAAAATTACGCCTGATACGACTTTCTTCTGTGGCGGATCGCAATTCATATATAACCGCACGTTTCGATGCTGGAAGCCTGGCGGCCATGGCGCCGTAAATCTACACAAAGCAATTGTTCAATCGTGTGATGTGTATTTTTACAACGTTGGAATGCGAATGGATATCGATACGATTGCTCAGTATGCGAAAAAATTTGGTATAGGCAGTTCAACTGGAATCGATTTGCAGAACGAAGCCGCTGGCCTGATGCCAAACAGAGAATGGAAACAAAGAGTGGCGCATGATAAGTGGTATCCAGGTGAAACGATTTCGGTAGCAATTGGACAAGGACCGGTTCTGGTAACTGGTTTGCAAATGGCATCAGTTCTTGCAGCGATTGCCACTGATGGTATTCGCGAGCAGCCGCATCTCCTGAGTGCAGTTCTGGATCCGGATGGAAAAGTTCGAGATGTAGATCATGCAAAAAAAGAAGAAATCACCGGAATCGATCCACAAAATTATGAATTCTTGAAACAAGCCTTGTGGGGGGTTGTAAATGAAGGGGGAACTGGTGGAAAAGCGCGCATAGATGGCTTTGATGTTTGCGGAAAGACTGGCACTGTGCAAGTTATCGGATTTGAGAGAGGGGGCAATTTATGGAAAGAACAAAAGGAACGTTTTGGAGATCATGCCTGGTTTGTTGCGTTTGCTCCTTTTTCGGATCCGCAAGTTGCAGTAGCGGTATTTGTTGAACATGGCGGTCATGGATCGGATGCTGCTGCACCTGTAGCCAAGAAAATTTTTGAAGCATATTTTCAGAATCGCAAAATCCCACCGTACGATCCGCCACCTTTTGCGAAAAATATCCGACGTGCGACAGCTGCACCTAAGGTTCAAGAGGAACCTTCCGACAATATCGAATGATTTATGGTTGATACTCGTCTTTTCCGGCAATTCGATTGGCTGCTTTTGATTTCAATCATGTCGCTCGTTGGCCTTGGTGTGTTGATGATTTACAGCGCAACATATCAGAGTCATCACGCAGATCTTTATGTACGACAACTCCAGTATTTTGTAGTAGCCATGGTTTTGTTCATCGTAATTTTGCAAGTTGATTATCATTTTCTTACTGATGGAGCCGTCGTTTTTTACATCTTTTCGCTCGCATTGCTGGTTGCAGTTTTGATTTTTGGTAAAAGAATTTCTGGATCAAAAAGCTGGTTTTATCTTGGCTATTTTAATTTTCAGCCTTCTGAGATTGCCAAAATTGCTTCCATATTATTTCTGGCACGTTTTCTCAGCGCCGAAACTCGCAGCACAGAATTGACTCTAAAAGATCTTGGTACAGCCGGCGCAATTATGGGACTTCCGATGTTCTTGATTATTCTTCAGCCGGACATGGGAACAACTCTTACATTCCTTCCGCCGTTAATTATTCTTCTGTTTTTGGCAGGCATGAGATTCAAATGGATGCTGCTTGCGATCATCAGTGGTCTGGCAACACTTCCATTTGCGTGGCTATTTCTAAAGCCTTATCAAAAAGCGCGCATTTTAACTTTCATCGATCCGACCAAAGATCCATTAGGTTCGGGATATCAAATTATTCAATCCAAGATCGCAATAGGATCGGGGATGATTTGGGGTAAAGGTTTACTTTCCAAGGAGACACAGGCGTACCTGGATTTTATTCCTGAAAAACAAACCGATTTTGTGTTCTCGATTCTGGCGGAAGATTTTGGATTTATTGGAGTCCTTGTCGCCCTCGGGTTATACTTTCTTCTGATTTCCAGATTGCTGAATGCAGCAACACAGGCGCGTGATCGTGTCGGTACTTATGTGATCATGGGGATCATGGCCGTTTTCTTTTTTCATGTAATAGTGAATATTGGAATGGTAATCGGATTGATGCCGATTACCGGTTTGCCATTGCCATTGATGAGTTACGGCGGTTCCTCATTGCTTTCAACAATTGTTGGTCTGGCAATCGTGATGAACATCCGCATGCGCCGATTCGTGAACTAAAGGATGACAGCGGGCGCTACAGATGACCGCGGACCTCTGGTCCGCATTGATGACCGCGGGCGTCACGCCCGCAAAAATTGATAATCCGTAATACGTAATCCGTAAATCGGCTAACTTAGCCGGAGCTGATTACGAATTACGTTTTACGCATTACGCGTTTTATATATGAACATTGAAGATCGCTTACTAAACATTCTTCCTTACGTAGAAAAGCCCGCCCGTTACATCGGCGGCGAATTTAATCAGATCCGAAAAGATTTGCGTAATGTGCGGGTGAAATTCGCGTTCGCATTTCCGGATGCTTACGAAATCGGAATGTCACACACCGGAATGCGTATTCTTTACGATCTCTTGAATAAACGAAGCGACATCGCAGCGGAACGCGTTTTTGCTCCATGGACCGATATGGAGCAAAGATTGCTTTCAGAAAAAATTCCACTTTATTCACTGGAAAATAAATTGCCGCTCCGCCAATTCGACATCATCGGTTTTTCTTTGATGTACGAACTTTGTTACACCAACACCCTGGCAATGTTGAATCTTGCAGGCATTCCACTGCGAACGAAAAATCGCACCATTGATGATCCTCTAATCATTGCCGGGGGAACTTGCACCGTGAATCCTGAACCGATCGCAGATTTCATTGATGCTTTCGTGATCGGTGATGGCGAAGAAATTGTTTTTGAAATCATCGAAAAATACATGAGCCTGAAAGGAACTGGCTTATCGCGCGAACAGATCTTATTTGAGCTAGCGCAAATTCCCGGAATTTATGTCCCATCTCTTTACGATATATATGAAGATCCACGAACCGGAATGGTGTTGGCGAAAAAAACTTCCGGACTGCCATTTCCTGTACGCCGCAGAATTTTGATGGACATCAATCAATATCCATTTCCAACCAAACCGATTATTCCTTATACCGAAATTGTTTTTGATCGCGTTTCGCTGGAATTATTCCGCGGATGTGAACGCGGCTGCCGATTCTGTCAGGCCGGTTATATTTATCGTCCGACACGCGAACGCAACCCGCTTCAAGTTTTTCATGCTGCGGTGGAACAGGTAAAAAATTCCGGTTATGAAGAAATCAGTTTGAATTCGCTAAGCTCCGGCGATTATTCACGACTTCCGCAATTGTTAACCTGGTTGAATCAGCAATTTCAAAGCGATCGTGTAGCGTTGTCACTATCTTCATTGTTTGCATCTTCAATCACCAAAGATGTAATTCGCAAAATTAAGCAAGTTCGTAAAACAGGCTTCACTATTGCTCCGGAAGGCGGAACTGATCGCATGCGAAAAGTGATTAATAAATACATGAGTGAAGCGGAAATTTTGCACGCAGCGGAACTTGCTTACACCGAAGGCTGGGAACACATCAAACTATATTTCATGATCGGACAACCCACCGAAACAATGGAAGATGTGGAAGGCATAGTTAATCTGGCGAAAAAGATTTCAGATCTCGGACGCCAACAGCATCAACGATCCGGAAAAGTGAATTTAGGCGTTTCATCTTTCGTACCGAAACCTCAAACTCCATTCCAATGGTGCAAGATGAATTCGCGTGAAGAATTGCAGGAAAAACAAGCAGTGATCCGGCGTATGACTCAAAAAACGCGGATTCAATTTAAGTGGCATCATATTAATATCAGCATGCTGGATGGAATTTTTTCGCGCGGTGATCGCAGGTTAAATAAAACGCTGGAACTTGCCTACCAAAAAGGTGCGCGTTTTGATGGTTGGTCTGATTGTCAGCATTATCCGCTGTGGGAAGAATCATTCAAAGAATCAGGTGTGGATCCGAATTGGTATTGGAATGAGATTCCGTTAGATGCAACTTTGCCCTGGGATCATCTTTCAGTAAAAGTGGCGAAGAAATTTTTGAAGAAAGAGTGGGATAAAGCGCTGGCAATGGATACGACACCACTTACCGGGTTCGATAACTGCGTGTATTGCGGATCATGCAAAGCCGCTGACCTGGTGAATTTAAAAGGACAATCCATCGAAGCGCGCAACAGTAATCCGGAAGAAATTCAACCGGAGAATAATGATGTCGAACGCGAAAAGAATTTTCGATTCCGTGCAAGTTTCAAAAAAGAAGGAGCACTGCGGTTCATTTCACATCTGGATATTACCAAGACATTGCGTCTTGCATTTAAACGCGCCGGCATTCCGCTAAGCTACAGCCGCGGATTTCATCCACAACCTCAAATTTCATTCGGACCTGCATTGCCGCTGACTGTTGAATCAAAAGAAGAATTCATTGATTTCAATACTTACCGTTATTTTTCACCAGACGAATGTTTGCAAAGATTGAATGAATCCCTTCCGGCGGAGATGGGCTTTTTGAAAGTGGTTCAGATCTCGCGTGATGCTGCATCTCTATCAGCACTTGTCACCGGATCCGATTACAGTGTCAATCTTATTGATCCTGCAATGGAAAGTGTATTCAGGAATTTTGCCTCACGAAAAGAAATTTCGGTGGAGGCATGCCATCAATTTGCAATTGATGCTTTTCATGCAAAGCCAGAAATTATGATTCGAAAACATAAAAGCGAAAAATTGGTTGATATCAAAAAATTTATTCGTTCACTGACTTTGGATGGTCAGCGATTGTTTATCGAAATGAAAATCGAAAATGGTGCAACGATTGGAATTCAACATGTTTTAAAAGCGCTGTATGAAATTGATGTGGAATTTCCAGTCACTCGCGAACGGCAGTATCTCTGGGATCAAGGAACCAAACAGTCACCGCTAAACTTTGAATCGGACCAAGCCGCAGTCAATCGCCAGCTTCTGGATATGATGATCTAGGGCCCCTCGTCATAGTTGCATACACTTGCAAATTACGTATAAAATCCTCTAATGATGTTAAAACCTAAATCAATTACAGTTACTGTACTGTTGTTTCTACTTTTCTGTGCAGTGAATTTATCCGCCACTGAGACAGCGAAAAAATCAGGTAAAACAAAGATCCTGGTTGGTGCAGGTCTGATGGCGGGCGGTGCAGCTTTGGCTATTCATGGTGGTTCAAATGTTTTTGAAGAAGGTGGAGATGTTGAGTTCATAAGCGGCATAGCCATATTTGGAGCAGGAGCGGTGTTAACAATTTTAGGTATCCGCGAAAATTCACACAGGAATTCGGCATCGGCATCCATGAAAGAACAAGCAGAACCGCGCCTGGAGATGCAATTCATTGCGGGACCAACACGAAAGGGGATTTCAGCCGGTATGATGATCAAATGGTAGTTTC
>AR_comb_assmDRAFT_10025816_pt1 | contig 11966 bp, 8 predicted proteins | sample ArasoioldDNA_FD_10543 | JGI IMG/M metagenome (IMG submission 10543) | reverse complement strand
TCCGCGTCGTACGCGCCGACCATCGTGGCCGGGAACCGCGCGCGGAACGATTCCGGCGCGTCGTACGGCGCGTGCGGCTCGTACATGTGGACCCACGCGAGAAACGGGCGCGACGCGTCTTCGTCGAGCCAGCCGATGGCTTTCGACACGACCTCGCTCGCGGGACGCTGCACCGCGTCGAGGCCGATGTCGAGGCGGTACTTGGACAGGTCGAAGTTGTCGAAGTACCGATCGAATCCCTGGCCGATACCCCAGCGCCCATCGAGGACGAACGCGGAGACGAAACCGCCGGTGCGGTAGCCGCGGGCCTTGAGCGTCTTGGCCAGCGTTGCCTGGTCCTCGCCCAGGTAATAGCCACCGTTGTCGCGCACGCCGTGGAACGCGGGAAATGTGCCCGTCATGAGCGACGAATGCGCGGGGAGCGTGAGCGGCGCAACCGTAGTCGCCTGCTCGAAGCGGAGGCCGCGGGCCGCGAGCGCGTCGAGCGCCGGGGTCTGCGCGCCGGCATAGCCGTAGCTGCCGAGGTGATCGGCCCGCAGTGTGTCGACGGTGATGATGAGGACGTTCGGACGCGAATCGCGGCGCGCGATCGAGACGCCGAACCAGATGGAGGCCGCGATTGCCGCGGCCAGCGCGGCGATCCAGAGCGTTTTTCGGGGCGCGGTGGCCGCCACTTTGGGCACCGGTGCCCATTGTAGCTGACCATAAAATCTCATACGGAGCGCGCCGCGTTCGCGCCGCAGGCGCGACGGCTTTAGCCGTGTGAAATGGCTTCAGCCAAGCGAAAAAGTGAGGTACGGAGCGATGATTTCGCATAGACTCAGCGGCAGCCAACGTCCCAGGAGGCACGACATGAGACTGTTCCGGATCGGCGTCGCGTGGTTGCTCGTTCTCGGATTGAGCACAGCAGGTTTTGCCGGGGACCTGCGAGACAGCGTCGCCAACGCGACATTCGATCAAGCCACCTCGCAAACACAGCAAGGCATCAAGATTCCGTCCGGCTATCTCTGGCCCGGTGTCGCGCTGTTCGCCGGCGGAATGGCGATGACGATGTACGGGTTCCTGCACACGAGCGACGGCCAGTACGTCGCCGTGCCGCCGCCGGGCGGAGAAGGTGTGTCGCAGGCGATGAACACGGCCCTCGGGGTCAGCGGCCTGGCGGTTGCGGCAGCCGGCGGCGCCCTCTTGTTCGTCGGTGCCAAGAAGGGCGGCGCGGCACCGTCCGTCACGTTCGGCCGCGACCGCGTCTCGGTCGCGAAGCGCGTCTCCTGGTGATCTAACGCCGCGGCGCAGGCTGGCCGGATGTGAGCCCGGCCAGGTTGCGCTGCAGATTGGCGTCGCCTGGATGGTCCGCGAGGGCCGTCTTCAACACGGCGACGGCTCCCGCGGTGTCGCCCACCTGCACGAGCGAAAAGGCGAGCGCGTTCGCCACCTCCGGATCCTTCGAGCCGCCGTCGATCGCCTGACGGAGCTCGCCGGCGGCTTCGCGAAACTTCCCGCTTCGCATCAGCACGATTCCGCGCGCTGCGCGCGCGTGCAGCCGCTTGGTGTCGAGCGCCAGCGCGCGCGCGTACTGATCGGCCGCCTCGTCGAGCCGGCCAGCCTGCGCGAGCCGGTTACCCTCGCGCTCGGCGCGCGCCGCCTGTAGGAGCGCGAGATTCTGCCGCGCGAGCTCCTGCTCCGGAACGAGCGCGAGCGTCCGCTCGTACCAACCGATGGCCTCGTCCTCGTGCCCGCCTTCTGCGAGTGCAATCGCGAGGTTGTACGTCGCGATGTCATTTCGGGGATCGAGGTCGATCACGCGCGTCCACAACGCGACGGAATTGCTCCAGTACCGCGTCTGCTGCCACGTGAGCACGCCGAGCGCCAGCGCCAGCACGCATCCGGTCGCGGGCAGCGTGCGCGTCGTCCACGATCCGCCTGACGCGTGCGCGCGCGCAATGGCCGCACCGAACACGATTGAGAGAACAATCCCGGGAATGTACATGTAACGATCGGCGGTCGCCTGCACGCCGCTCGGCGTCAGTCCGGCGACAGGCGCGATCATCACGAGGAAGGCAAGCCAGCCCACCAGAAGTGCCGGCCTGCGCCGGCGCGCGATCCACGCGGCGGCCGTCAATGCGAAGAGCGCGGCGATGCCGGCGGTCAGCGGCAGCCAACTGATCACGGGATCGATCGGCAGCGCGTCAAGCGGCGTCAGCCTGATCGGGAACAGCGTCCGCGCGAGATACGTGAACGGCGCAGTCGCGGCCATCGTCAGGCGGGCGCCGGCCGGCACGTCGGACAGGCTGGCGGCCTCGCGCGCCCATAACTCAGCGGCCGCCGCTGCTGCGGCAAGCGCGACAAAAGGAATCTTTTCGACCACAAGTCGACCGATGGTCGTTCGACGCAGCCGATCGAGCGGATAGAGATCGAGCAGGAGCAGCACGAACGGAAGTCCGATCGCGCTCGCCCGCGTGAGCAGCGCCAGCGCATAGAAGACGAGCGAGAGCGCGAGCCGGCCGTCGACGTACGCGATCACGGCAGCGACGAGCGGCACGGACGAGAAGACGTACGGCGCCGCGCTTGCCCATGCGACGGGTTCGACGCGCAGCGGATGCAACGCGAAGGTGAACGCAGCTGCAATCGCGGCGGCACGAGCCGCGCGATCCGTCAGTCCTCCAGCGCGCGCTAGCCGCACCATCAGGACGTAGACGAGGGCGGCAGTCGCGGCGTGTGCGATGAGACTAAGGCCATGAAATGCCGCAGACGAGAGGCCGAAAAGCGATTTCGTCGCGGACCAGGTCAGCCAGGCGAGCGGCTGATAGTGGCCGATGAGCGTGGTCGAAAACGCCCACGACGTCAGGCCGGGTGCTGCCAGCCGCGCGTTACGAACGATGACATCCGGATCGTCCCAGTTGACGAACTGACTGCCCACGGCGGGCCAGAACGCGACGGCCGTCGCGACCGCCAACACCGCGAGATCGAACATCGTCTGGTGCCGCTTCGGGCGTGAGCCCGGCGGTGCGCCAGGCGGCTTTTCAGCGCGAACCCGGGGCTTAGCTGGCATGACGGATGGAATGGGTCGTTGACACGATTCCCGGCGCTGTAGAACATAGCCTCAAATGAATCGACCTTTCATCCTGACGGCTCTTCTGGTGCTCGGCGCGACGCTGTCGGTGTACACCGCCGACAAGCCCAAAGTGTCGGCCGGCCACGGCACCCTGATCATCGGCGCCTATCCAAAGCAGTTCTGGATCATCGACGAGGCGACGGAAAAAGTCGTCGGCTCGATACCGATCCAGTCGGGCATTCCACGCCGGACGGTCCTGTCCCGGGACCACAAGCGGTTCTACACGATTGAGGCCGCGATGGAGAAGGTCGAGATTCTCGACATCGCTGCGCGGAAGACGCTCGACACGTTCACGCTGAGCGAGGGCAACAAAAAGGTGCGGATTCGCAGCCTCGAGCCCGATCCGCAGAATCGCTTTGTGATGATGGTCACCGGGTCGGCCACAAAACTGGTCGACCGCTTCGAAATCGGCTCGCCAGCGATCGTCCAGTACGACCTGCAGACACACAAGATCGTGCGGACGATCCCGTGGCCCAAGGGCCAGGAGCGCCAGAACGCCAACATCCAGTTCTCGCCCGACGGCAAGCTGATGTACCTGTTCACCGACCAGGATGTGCTCATCTACGAAACCACCGACTTCAAACAGGTGGACACCTGGGAGTTGTCCCAGCCAATTGAAGAGGGTTTCGGCCGCGTCCAGCTCGGACCGCCCCGCGACTCGTTCAACGACGAGCCGGGTTTCTATACGAACATCTTCACGGTTGCCGATCCGGTCCAGCACCGGCGGATGATGGGCATCGCGCACGTCAATCTCGCCGCGAAGTCGGTGGACTTTTTCACGCTGGGACCAGCCAACCGCGTCAGCTTCGCGATGGCTCCCGGCCGGAAGGTCGCCTACGGGCTGTTTGAGGAGATCGGCCGCTACGAATTCTGGCGCTTCGACCTCGAGCACAAAAAGCTCGCCAGTCGGGTCGAGTTCAAGGGCCGGCCGCGCATGGGACTGAAGACCAGCTCCAACGGCAAGGTCCTGTACGTATACGTCGCTGGCAACACGATCGACCTGTACGACGCCGAGACGTACCAGTTCCTGAGAACCATCGCGCTCGACGGCGATCAGACGTCGGAGCTCTTCGTCTTTCCGACGCCGCCGGACGTGACGACATCGTCGCAGTAGCGCGCCGCATGTGGTATCAACGCCGTCTGCCTGACGGCCTTGTCGTCATGCAGACCCGGACCGAGCACGCCGACCAGCTCGAGGAGCTGCAGCGCGTGTGCTTTCCAACGCTCGACGATGACGAGCGCTTCAAGGCGCAGCATTACCGCAAGCACGTCGAGCTTTTCGAGGACGGACAGTTCGCCGTCCTCGACGGTGATCGCGTCGTCGGCGCCACCTCGACGATCAGGCTCGACTTCGACTTCCAGCACGTCGACCACACCTTCGCCGACATCATCGAGGGCGGCTGGCTGACGTCGCACCAGCCGCACGGCGCGTGGCTGTACGGCGCCGACATGGGCATCCATCCGGCGTACCGCCGCCGCGGCCTGGGGATGGCCCTCTACGCCGCCAGGCAGGAGGCCGTGTGGCGGCTCGGGTTGAAAGGGCAGGTGACGGCCGGCATGATCCGCGACTACGGCGCGGTCAAGGATCGGATGTCGGCCCAGGACTACTACGACGGCGTCGTCGCCGGCCGCATCACGGACTCGACGCTGTCGATGCAGCTCGCCGTCGGCTTCGCGCCGCGGGCGCTCCTGGCCAACTACCTGCACGATCCCGCCAGCGACAACTACAGCGTCCTGCTTGTCCTCGACGCGGATCGCAACGTCCCGGGCGCGTCGCGAACGCACGCCGTGTCCGTGTAGCCGATGCTCGATCTGGTCCTCCACGGCGGCGTCGTGCTGACGCAGGCGAACACCGCGGACGCCACAGCCGTCGGCGTGCGGGCGGGCCGCGTGGCGATCGTTGGCGACGATCGGTCCGTGCTGCGTGAGGCGGGATCAACAACACAGCGTGTGGACCTCGCGGGGCGAACGCTCATTCCAGGCTTCAACGACGCGCACGCCCACATCTGGAAAATCGGTCATCTGCTGACGACGATGGTCGACTTGCGTCGTGTCGAGAGTCTCGACGCGCTTGCTGCTGCGGTGAGGCGAGCAGCGGATCGGCTGCCGGAAGGCGCCTGGATACTCGCGCGGGGTTACAACGAAGCCGCGCTGCGCGAGCGGCGGGCGCCAGCGCGCGACGATCTGGATCGCGCCGCCCCCGGCCGTGCCGTCGTCCTTACGCGCACGTGCGGGCACATCTACTCGGCGAGCAGCCGCGCGCTCGAAGCGGCAGGCATCGGGCCGGCGTCGGAAGCCCCGCCGGGCGGTGTCATCGAGCGCGACGAGGCCGGCCGACCGACCGGCCTCCTGCACGAAACGGCAATGGGGCTGATCAACCGGGTGATGCCGCCGCCGACCGCGCGCGACTACGCGGCCATGATCTCGGCCGCGCTTCACCATCAGCTCTCCCTCGGCATCACTTCGTCGGCCGATTGCGGCGTTTCACCGCAGCTGCTGTCGGTCTACCGATCCCTGGACGCGGATGGTGCTCTGCCGTCGAGAATCAACGTCATGCCACTCCGGCTGGTCGACGGCGCGACGGCGCCCGAGCCGCTGCCCGAACGCTTCGTATCGGATACGCTGCGCGTCGACACCGTGAAGTTTCTGGCCGACGGCGGGCTGAGCGGCGCGACGGCGGCCCTGAGCGTGCCGTACCGGCACGCCGACACCAGGGGCGTGCTGCGGTTCGCGACGGCCGAATTGCAGCGGCTCTGCGCCGAATCGCATGCCGCGGGATGGCGCATTGCGACGCACGCGATCGGTGACGTGGCGATCGACCAGGTACTCGGCGTGTACGAGTCGCTCGGCCCCCATCCACGCGGGCTCGCCCACCGCATCGAGCACTTCGGGCTGCCGGATGCGGCGCAGCTCGCGCGCGCGGCGAAGCTGCGCGTTATCGCTGCGCCGCAGACGATCTTCATCCGCGCGCTTGGGCGTAATTTCAGGAACTACCTGCCGGATTCGTTCTACCCACGCACGTATCCCGTTCGCGCCATGCTCGACGCAGGCATCGTCGTGGCCTTGTCATCCGACGCCCCGGTCGTGGAAGACGACAGCCCGCTGACCGGGATGGCTGCCGCCATCGCACGCACGGACGCCGACGGCCAGACGATCGCGCCGGGTCAGTCGATCACGGCGCGCGAAGCGCTTTACGGCTACACGATGGGCGGCGCGCTCGCGACCGGCGACGAAGCGAACCGCGGCAGCATCGAAAAAGGGAAGTGGGCGGATCTCGCGGTGCTCTCCGGCAATCCGCTGACACAGCCGGCCGATCGCCTCTCGGACATCCACGTGGACGTGACGTTTGTTGGCGGCCGTGTCGCCTTCGAGAGGTCCGCGTGAGCGGCAATGGAATCCCGCGCGCGCTCGGGCGATGGGATCTCGTGCTGTTCAAGATCGTCGCCGTCGTGAACATTAATAATGTTCCGCCCGTAGCCGTCTACGGCTGGGCGTCGCTTGCGTTGTGGACGCTGGCATTTGCGACATTTTTCGTCCCCGAAGCGATCGCCGTCACGACGCTGAGCCGCCGCTATCCCGGAGAAGGCGGAATCTACCTCTGGACGCGGCAGGAGTTCGGCGACGCGCACGGGTTTCTGTCCGGCTGGTGCTACTGGACGAACAACCTGTTCTACGTTCCGGTTCTTCTCGTCTACATGGCCGGCATTCTCGCGTTCGCGGGGGGCGAGGCGCGCGCGGCCGATCTCGTCAACCAGAAACCGTTCGTTGCCGCCGTCGCATTCGGGTGGCTGATCCTGATTGCGGGCGCGAACATCCGCGGCCTCGCCGTCGGCAAATGGATCCAGAACATCGGCGGCGTCAGCGCGTTTCTGAGCGTCGGCCTCGTGCTGGCGGCCGCTGGCGCGGTCTGGATGCGCGGCGCCGGCGTCCACGCGCCGACGCTCGCGGGTGCGAGCTGGGAGATGACCGCCAGCTTCGCGGTCATGTGCAATGCGCTCGTGGGCATCGAGCTGGCGTCGACGATGGGCGACGAAATTCGCGATCCGGCGCGCGATCTCGGTCCGGCCATCGCGATTGCGGGTATCGTATCGGCCGCGTGCTATCTGCTGGTCACGGGCGCGGTTCTGACGCTCGTTCCGGTGCAACAGCTGGGCATCATTCAGGGGATCATGCAGGCGGTCAGCGCCGGTGCGAACGCCGCACATCTGAGCGGCATCGTCGTTCCGCTGGCGATCGTGATGGGGCTGGCAACCGGCGGCGCAGCATCCGCGTGGTTTGCCGGATCGTCCCGAGTGCCCTTCGTCGCGGGCCTGACGAGCGCGCTGCCCGCCTCGCTCGGCCGCGTGCACCCGCGATGGCACTCGCCGCACGTGGCGCTCGCCACCTGCGCGGTACTGACGGCACTCCTGACGACCGTGTCGTTCATGGGATCGAGCGTGGCGGAGGCGTACCAGGTGCTCCTCAAGTCCGCGGTCATCATCCAGCTGATCCCGTTTGTGTACTTGTTCCTCGCGCTCACGCGAGCGACAGGTGCGACGGTCGCGGCGCGAGCCTCGGGCTGGGTGGGGCTCTCGGCGACCGTCATCAGTCTGTGTGCGGCGTTCCTGCCGACGGCGGACGTGACGAGCGTTCCAGTCTTCGAGTTGAAGCTTGCCGCCGGCGTCGTGATACCGACGACGATCGGATGGCTATTGTTCCGGCGAGCGAAGCGGCACGAGTTCGGGGTGACGTCAACGATTCGGCAGAACGCATAAGAGGACATCATGGCGGACGACAACAATCGAAAGCGCGAGCGGGAACTCGGGATGGATCGCGTCATCACCCGCCGTGATTTTCTGAACGGCGTGGCAGTCGGAACCGGTGCGTTCATGGTGTCGTCGTGGCTCCCCGAACAGGGTCGTGTGGAAGCCGCGGAGGCCGCGCAGTTCGCGCAGGACACGCCCGGCTACTATCCGCCCGCGCTCACGGGCATGCGCGGCAGCCACGATGGGTCGTTCGACGTCTCGCACCAGCTCCGTGACGGCCGGTTCTGGACGACCGCCGGAACGCCGGCGGACACGGGCGAGTCGTACGACCTCGTCGTCGTCGGCGGCGGCATCAGCGGCCTGGCGGCGGCGTACTTCTACCGCGCGCGAACGGGCGCGAAGGCGCGCGTCCTCGTCCTCGACAACCACGACGATTTTGGCGGGCACGCCAAGCGGAACGAATTCCATCCCGGCGGGAAGCTCTGGATCGCCAACGGCGGGACGGCGAGCATCGAATCGCCGTTTCCGTACAGCAAGGAAGCTCTCGGGTTGATGCGCGCGCTCGGGATCGATCCCGAAGTGCTCGCGTCGGAAGCGTCGAAGAACGCGGACCGGTCCGTCTTCCAGGGACTGCGCGGAGGGTTCTTCTTCGACAAGGAGACGTTCGGGACCGATCGGCTCGTCGCCGGCATGCCCGGGGGCGGGCGCGGACGTGGCGGCGCCGGCACGACCTGGGACGAGTTCCTCGCGAAAACACCGCTCCCGCCCGAGGTCCAGAAGGATCTCGCGCGCCTCGAGACCGCGAAGGTCGACTACATGCCCGGACTCTCGTCCGCCGAGAAGAAAGACCGGCTCTCGAGAATGAGCTACAAGGACTTCCTGCTCAACGTGGTCAAGGTCGATTCGCGCGTCGTGCCGTTCTACCAGACGCGGACGCATGGCCTCTATGGGATCGGGATCGACGCCGTGGGCGCGCTGGAATGCTGGGCGTACCACTATCCCGGCTTCGAGGGGATGAACCTCGATCCCGTGGCGAACGGCCGAATGAGCTTTACGGCGAAAGGCGACGCCACGCCGAAACCCGACTACAACTTCCATTTCCCGGACGGCAACGCGTCGATCGCTCGAATGCTCGTGCGCGCGCTCGTCCCGGACGCGATGCCGGGCACGAGTGCCCAGGACAGCGTGCTCGCGAAAGTGGACTACAGCAAGCTCGATCGAGCGGATGCTCCGATTCGGATTCGACTCGGCAGCACGGTCGCGCGCGTGCGGCATGCCGGTCCGGCGGGGTCGGCCAGGGAAGTCGACGTGGTGTACGGCCGGGACAAGAAGGTCTATGCCGTGCGCGCGAAGGGCGTGGTTCTCGCGTGCTGGAACAGCATGATCCCGTATCTCTGTCCCGAGCTGCCGGACAAGCAGAAGGAAGCGCTCAAGTATGGCGTGAAAGTCCCTCTCGTCTATACGAGCGTCGCGTTGAAGAACTGGACGTCTTTCCAGAAGCTCGGCGTGAACGGCGCCTCGTCGCCCGGCATGTACCACAGCGGAGTCCGGCTCGAGATGCCGACGATCATCGGCGGATACAACCCGACGCCAAAGTCGGCCGACGATCCGATCCTCGTCCGGATGACGCGCACGCCCTGCAAGCCCGGGCTGCCATCGCGCGATCAGCATCGCGCGGGGCACGTCGATCTGCTGAGCACACCGTTCCGGACATTCGAGCTGAAGATCCGCGATCAGCTCGCGCGCATCCTGGGCGACGGTGGATTCGATCCGGCGCGCGACATCGATGCGATCACGGTCAATCGCTGGCCGCATGGCTACGCGTACGAGTACAACCCGCTCTGGGATCCGGACTGGCCCGATGGGCAGTCGCCGTGCGAGCTCGGACGCAAGCCGTTCGGCCGGATCACGATCGCCAACTCGGACGCTGCCGCGGCCGCCTACACCGACCAGGCGATGGACCAGGCGTATCGCGCGGTCAACGAGCTCATCGCCGCGAAGGCGACGTAGATGCGGATTCTTGCCTGCGTGTTGGCGTTCGGCGCCCTCGCGGCGCAGGGCCCGAAAGCGGACCTGGTGATCGTCAACGGGAAGATCTATTCGGCGGGCGGCAGCCGCACGTTCCACGAAGCCCTCGCGATCGTTGGCAACCGGATCACGGCTGTCGGGACCACTGCAGATATCACGCGTCTGAAAGGGTCGGATACCACAGTGGTCGATGCGCAGGGCGCCGCCGTCCTGCCCGGTTTCAACGACATCCATACGCACATTCTTAGTGGTGGGCTGGCGATGGAAGACGTCGACCTGCAGGGCGCGCAGACAGTCGACGAACTGCAGTCGCGGATTCGGACGTACGCGGCCGCGCATCCGAATCAGTCGTGGATTCGTGGCCGCGGCTGGGGCTATGGACCGTTCGGCGAGGGCCTGCCGCTTCGCGCGCAGCTCGACGCCGTCGTGCCCAATCGCCCTGCCGTGATGCGGTGCTACGACGAGCACAGCGTGTGGGTCAACTCGAAGGCACTCGCGGCCGCCGGCATCACGAAAAACACGCCCGATCCGCCGAACGGCACCATCGTTCGCGACCCGAAAACAGGGGAGCCCACCGGGTTGATCAAGGAAGCGCCGGCGATGGCGCTCATCAACAAGGTGGAGCCCAGGCCGAGCCCGGCGGACCAGCGCCGCGCGCTCAAGGCCGCGATTGCCGAAGGTCTGACGTTCGGCGTGACCAGCGTGACGGATGCAGCTGGCAGCATCGCCGATTTCCAGGCGTACGACCTCGCGCGGGAGGCGGGCGAGCTGTCAGCGCGTGTGCACTATTCGCTCCTCGTGACGCCAGGATTCAGCGAGAAGGACGCGGACCGCTTCGATGCGTTCTGGAAAGCGCACCCCGATATGCCGCTGCTCAAGAGCGGCCTGATCAAGATGTTCCTGGACGGTGTGATCGAGACGAACACCGCGTACATGCTCGCACCGTATGCGAACGATCCGTCGACGCGCGGCAAGCCAAATTACACCGCGGCGGAGCTCGATCGCATCGTGCAGATGCTCGACCGACGCGGCTGGCAGATCATGGTGCACGCGCTCGGCGACGGCGCGGTGCGCATGGCGCTCGACTCGTTCGAGCGGGCCGCGAAGGCGAACCCCGCGCCGATGCGGGGACGACGTCATCGTCTCGAGCACATCGAGACCATCGATCTGGCAGACGTTCCGCGGTTCGGCAAGCTTGATGTGATTGCGTCGATGCATCCCGTTGGCGGATTCTTCGTCCCGCAGAACCGGCCGTCGCCGCCTGCCGGCAGTCCCGCTCCTCCCGTGGGCGCGTGGGCCGGCAACCTCGGACCCGAACGCGCGGCGCGCGGCGGCATGTGGAAGTCCATCTCGGAATCGGGCGGCCGGGTCGTGTTCGGCAGTGACTGGCCGGTCGCGACGCTCGACGCCATCGGCCGCATCGTCGGCATCGTCAATCGTCCGACCCGTGTCGGAGGAACCGATCAGCGCCTCGCGCTCACCGCTGCAATCGACGGCTACACGAGTGCCGCGGCGTACGCGTCATTCGACGATGGGCAGAAGGGCACGATTGCCCCCGGGATGCTTGCGGACATCGTCGTGCTTGCGACGGACGTGTTCTCGCGCCCGCCGGTGGCCCGTACGGACGTCGCGGTCAAGGCGACGATCTTCGACGGAAAAGTCGTCTATCGGGGTGCCGGCGCGAGTCCGGTCCAGGCGTCGGCGCCCGCCGGTCGAACCGTGAATGACCAGGTCTACAGCGACGCGCAGGCGACGCGTGGAAAGGCCGTCTACGACGACCAGTGCAGCAACTGTCACGAGGGCGGCGCCATGGGCCCCTCGCTCAAGGGCGATGAATTTCTGGCGTCCTGGGAGAACAAGACGATGCGGTCGCTGTACGACCGTGTCCTGAACACGATGCCTTCGGATGCGCCCGGGACGCTGCAGGAACGCCAGGTGCTCGACCTGATGGCGTACCTGCTGCGCGCCAATCGATTTCCAGCGGGCGCCAATGCGATCGCGGCGGCCGACGAGTTGAACGACGTCAAGATCACACGGCCGAAGTAAGCGGATCAACAACATCGAGGTGACGACATGAGGCG
>AR_comb_assmDRAFT_10070193_pt1 | contig 11967 bp, 13 predicted proteins | sample ArasoioldDNA_FD_10543 | JGI IMG/M metagenome (IMG submission 10543) | reverse complement strand
GCTTCCATCAGGATGCCCGGCTCGTCTTTCGGCGTGATGGTGATGCCGTGCGCGGCTTCCGCAAAGGCCTTGCTGTCGAACTTGCCGATTTTTTCGGTGACATGCTTGATGAAATAGACCGCAGTGTAGCCTTTGATGCCGTTGTGGTCGCAGGCGTAGTTGAATCGTTGCTTGAACCGCGCGGCGAATTCCTGAACCGCCGGGATCGGCGCGTCGATGGTGAGGCCAACATGGCCACGCACGCCGTTCGCCGCGCCGCCCGCAAGATCGATCACTTTCTGGCCGAGCAACGTTGTCTCGCCGATCAGCGGCTTGTTGATGCCTTGTTTTTTGGCCTCGCGCAGGAAGCGCGCACTTTCTTCTTCATTGAGATAAACGAAGATCGCATCGGCGTTTGCGCCCTTGAGCTTGACAACATCGGCTGAGAAATCGGCCTGACCGGACTCGGTCGAGATGTCGGCAACCACCTTGATATCGCGGGAATTCGTTTCCTTGATGAAGGTGTCGCGGCCGCCCTTGCCGAAATCGTTGTTCACCCATAGCACCGCAACGGTTTTTGCCTTGATGCCGTCGCGCATGTAGTTGGCGATCTTCGGCATGCTGAACTGCTGGCCGAAAGAAGTGCGGAAGACGTAAGGATTGCCCTTCTGCGTAATGGCCGCTGCCTCACCGCCGACAATCTCGGGAATTTCCGCCTGCTGGGTGAGCAGCATGTCCACCAGCACTGAGCCGGAGAAAACCGGGCCGAGAATGACGTAAGGCTTGTTGTCGAGCACCTTCTGCACCTGGGCGCGTGACGTACCGGCGTCGCTCTGCGTGTCGAGCATCGGCGTTTCGATCTTTTTGCCGAGGATGCCGCCCTTGCCGTTGATTTCATCGATAGCCATCAGCATGCCGTCGCGGAAATTGGTTCCGGACACCGCGCCGGCGCCCGACAATTCGAGAATGGCCGGGATGTAAACAGTCGATTGCGCGAAAGCCGGGCCCGTCGGGCCGAAGCCCGCTGCAAGCGTGGCTGCGAAGAGTGCTAGGCGAAACATGGGTGTCCCCTCCGTGGATGCCGAGGCCCGTTGGATCGGGCGTTTGCGTCCGAGGTTGCTGACCCGCTCGCGCAAGGTCAATAACCAAAACGTGCCGCAATTTGGAGGGTTTTTGCCTGTATTTGCCCGCTTTAGTGTCGCGCCCGCGCCGCAGCAGGCTGCGCCGCGTGCACCACGTCGTAGACGAGGCCGAGCTTCTCCATGCCGAGAATGATCAGACCGTTGAGGTCAAACTCGTACCAGGCATGCGACAGGTAAGCGTCACGCGGATAGCGGTGATGATTGTTGTGCAACCCCTCACCGAAAGTAACGAGCGTCATCACCAGCTGATTAGTTGACTGGTCCTTGGTGTCGTCGAAGCGGCGGTAACCAATGCGGTGACACACCGAGTTGACGGTCGCCGTGGCCATCACCACGAGGTAAGCGCGGAAGAACCCGGCGAACAGGATGGTCCCCCACATGGCGTGCAGGCCGCCAAAGGCATAGCCCCACGCGCCCGGAATGGCGACCATCGACATGAAATACCAGAACCAGCGCGTGCGGGTGAAAAACATCACCATCGGATCTTCGAGCATATCCTTGGCGTAGACATTGTTGTCCGTCATCGTATCGTCGAACAGCCAGCCATTGTTGGCGTACATCCAGCTGCGCAATCTCGAGGTGAAGGCGTTGCCGTGGCCGTCGAGATACGGACTATGCGGATCGCCGACTTCGTCGGTGTAGAGATGATGCCGGCGGTGATTGCCGACCCATTTGAGCAACGAGCCCTGGCAGGCCATCTGCCCGATCGCGCACAGGAAGAACTTGACCGCCGGGCCGCAACGGAAGCTGCGATGCACGAGATAACGGTGCACGGTGAGGCCGATGCCGACCGTCGTCAGCGAATACATCAGCGCGAACAGCGACCACTCTATCCAGCCGACGCCCTGGGTGATCGCCCAGGTGACGCCGGCGATCGAGCCGGTGACAAAGACACCGAAGAGAACTGCGCTTTCGAGCTGCTTGGCGCGAACCTGCGGGCCGCCAACGATGATGCCGCGCGGCAAATCGGGATGCGTCTCACGCACCCTCTCGGCGCTGTCGCGATACGCGGCGACGGCCATAACTGGGCACTCCGCGAACACAGCCACACTGGTTAACGCGAAGTTAATTCAAGCATGTGCCCGGAGGCTTTGCAACCGCAGATAGATGGAGGCGGCGGCCCGCTTCCGGGTCGATCCCCTTCGCCCTCTTCCAATGCTTGGTTGCATGAGGAAGGTGACACATGTCCGCGCCGCTACCGGCGGCACTGCCGCTTTTCGTGACCGGCCTCGGCACATTGGGTCTGCTTGGTTGGCGAAGGAACCGAACGGGGCGGCCGCAGCCGCGTGAACCCAAATCCCTCGAATTTCTCCGAGAGGCCGATGTAACGTTTCTTTACGTTACCCACGCATGGCGAGGTTTATTCCGAAGCAACTCAAGCCTCCGGTGACGACAAGGCCGATCCAGCTTAACCACATCGGCACCGTCCAGCCGGCGATTACGGCCGGCCAACCAAGGAAAATTCGTAACACATGGAACAGCGCTACTAGTGCGAAGATCACGCTGGCTAATATCGTGAAAGTTTTCTGGTTCATGGCTCAATCTCCTCCGAAGTTATCCGTGGCGTCTATTAACTTTAATCATTCTCCATTTTTGTCGAAATTACTCTGAGCGCCATAGAGATAGGATATTGGATCGGTTGTGGCGTTGTGTTTCGGGATTCCCCATGACTTATTGTCTGTCCGCTTCAGCGCGCCAGTTTATAGCCGCGTTTTCGTTTGGAGCACTATTGGCAGCTCCGACAGTTAGCGGCGCCACAACGCTAAACGCCGCTCAAAGTCTCGGCACTTATCAGTTTTCGCTGTCCGATGCCTTCGGCTCGGGCAATTTCGGCACGGTGACTGTATCGACGGTTAGCGGCTCGACGGTTGATATCGCGGTGAACGTTGCTCCCAATTTCTTTCTCGATACTGGCTCTCATGAGTTGTTCACTTTCAGCCTTGTGGCCGGCGGCACTGTCGATACAAGTTCGCTGACCGGCACTGGCGTCTCACATTTCACCGTTACTGGGCCAGTCGCCGGAGTTAGCAATCCTCCATTCGGCAATTTCACGTGGGAAATTACCAGCAACTGCACGCAGGGAAGTTGCGGTTCAACAAATGGCCAGAGCTTTGACTTCCATGTTCTAAATTTTGCCGGGCTCGCCAGCGCTACCGACAAGTACAATAATCAGGACATTTGGTTCGCCGCGGATATTTCTAAAGGCGGCTGCACGGGCGATGGTTGCACCGGCGTGGTCGGCGCAACACTCCTATCGGTAACCCATCAAGGCGAGACACCTCTCCCCGCAGCTGTCTGGCTGATGGGCACCATCCTCGGCGGTGGCGCAAGCGTCGGTGCTTGGCGCAGACGCAAGCAGAGAGCAAAGCTCGCCTAGTTAATTTAGTTTGTGATCAATCAAACCCCCGGGCTCGATGCTCGGGGTTTTTTTGTTGAGCCCTGTCGCTCACGGTGTCCGCTTTTGGCCCATTGCGGGCTAGTTGCACCGCAAATGTCCCACAGTTCATATAAAAAAGACCGCCGGGAGGCGCCTCTAAGGGTCTTGCTTGTCGGGCAAATCAATCCATTCCGAGGAAGTGCAGCCATTCGCTGCCCATGTTGTCGTCGGTGACGATTTGCTTGCCGGCTGTGCGCGCCAGCAGGTCCGGGCACGGCTCGATCGGCCGCTTCGCCGCCTGCGCCGCCTTCGGATCGAGGCTTCTCTCGAAGCCAGAAAGCTCATCAAGCAACTTGCGGTCCGCTACGCGGCGGATATCGAACACCGGAGCGCCGTCGATGCGATAGGTTTCCAGCGTGCGGCGCCAACGGCGGAAGTCCCAGGCAATCGGCTTCTCGGAAACCACCATGTGATTGGTGAAACGCGCGCCATAGGGGAAGACGAGACAGCCAGTGCGCTGCACGCGGGCTGAATCGGTCGTGTTGTAGAAGAACACACCGCCGGAATTGAGGTGCCGCCGCACAAGGTCGAGAAATTCGACCGATAGCAGGTTGGTCACGCTGGCGCGGAAATGCCAGGTCGTATTCGACACGACGGCGTCGAAACGCCTGCCCGGATTGGCACGCAGCCAGCGGCGGCCATCGTCGGTGACAATCTTCACCTTCGGATTGGCCAGAACGGAAGTGACCTCCGGCTCCCTTTCGATCAACGACATATAGCCGGGGTTGATCTCGACAATTGTCAGCGAGGCGACCGCCGGATTGCTGGCGATCACCTGCGCCCACGATCCCGAGGACAGGCCGATCATCAGCACGTCACGCGGCGTGGGATGAAACAGACTCAGCGCATAGGGGCGTACGATGCCGTTGGTGTCGTTCTTCAGGTCGGTGTTGAAGCGCCCGTCGTACATTCCGTGGCCGTAGACGGTGCCGTCCTCGGTCACGGTGATGATGCCGCTGCGGTTCTCAATAACATGGACGAATTTCTGCGCCGATGCGCCCTTCCACTGCAGGCTTTCCAGCACACGCCCCGACCACTGCGGAACCACAGCGACCGCGGCAATGCCGATGACCGCAGCGAAACCGAAGTGCCGCAGCTTCTCGCGGCGCGGCGCCGCGAGCGCCATCATCGGCACCAGCGCGCAGGCAACCCCGGCGATCGCAAGTCCGGATGCGATGGTGACAAGACCAAAACGATCCATCAGCACAAAGCCGGTCAGCACCGAGCCGGCGGCGGAGCCGAGAATATTGGAGAGATAAAGAAATGCGGTGCGCATTCCCGCGCGCTCGTCGGCCTCGATCGACAGTTCGGCCAGATTGGGCAATACGGCGCCCCAGAACCGGGCAACGATGTAGACCATCAGCATGCCGACGCCGACAACACCGCGCTCGAGCCAGCCCAGATGATCGAGGATGGGCAGAAATACGAGGCCGATCAGGCTGGCGATCAATAGGGAGTCGGCCAGACGTCGCAGGGTCTGCATCTGCGTTGCGGTCCTGCAAAGTTCGCCGGCGCGGCGCGAGCCTGATGCGATACCGACCAGGAACGCGCTCAGCGTCACGGCGAAGGCGGGAGCGCTCGATCCGCTGGCATAGGAAATCGTGCGGAAGAAAAAGATCTCGTATGACAGCGAAACGAAACCGCCGGCGGCGGCAAGCAACATGACGGGCGCCAGTGCAAGGGCGGGTTTACGGGTTCGCGCCACCGCGGTCGCCCGGCGCGGCGCGGCCAGCGAACCGCCATAGTGCTGCGCCGCCAGCGCGCCGGCGGCGACGGCAAAGTTCATCGCTACCGCCGCGTAAATTGATCCGCTCATGCCGAGGAAGGGAAACAGCAGCAGCGCGCTGACGATGCAGGCGGCGCCGGCGCCGAGCGTGTTGACGTAGTAGAGCAGCCCGACGGCGCTGCCCATGTTGCCGGAACGGCGCGCAAGATAGCCGACCAGAATCGGCAACGTGGCGCCCATCAGCAATGTCGGCACAATGACCAGCGCGAGCGCCGCGGCGGCGGTCGCCGGCAGGCTCAGCCCGATCGTCAAATCGCCGATCTTGTCGAACAGCGTCAGCGATACCAGTCCGAACGCGCCGGTAAGAAATTCGATGCCGGCAAGCAGCGGCAACAGCGGGATCGCGCGCCGTTTCGACAGCCAGCCGCCCGCCAGACTTCCCAGCCCCAAGCCGAGCATGAACGCGGTGACCACGATGGTCACCGACTCGATGTTGACGCCGAAGATCAGGAACAGCGCGCGTTGCCAGGTGAGCTGGTAGATCAGCGCGGGAAAGCCGGAGAAGAAGAACAGCACGCAGAGGATGCGTGTCTGCTGCGCAAGCCAAACGCCGCGCCGCGATCGACTGCCGGCCGTCAGTCCGAGAGTTGCCATGCGCCCTGCCCGCTGAAGCGAGCCGGCATGCTAGGCAGAGAATCTTACCCAGGTGTGAACCTCGGCCACGGCCCGTTTAAGGCAGTGTTTACGAGTGAAGAGGGGCGGAGTATTCGCTCCGCCCCTTTCCACTCACCAGTAATGGCGATGGCGCCAGTAGCGGCCGCGCCAGTAGGGCCGCGGGTAATAGCCGTAGCCGTAGTAGCCGCCGTAGTAGTTTGGCCGCCACCAGCAACGGCCGTATGGGCCGCAGACCCACCGCGCCTGCTCGACGTTCGCCGCCGGCGATGAGAGTGGCGCAACGGGCATCGCAGATGCAGTGGTTGCGACGAGCGCTCCACACAACGCAACACCCGCAGCGAGCAATGTGACTTTGCTCATGGGCATTCCTCCGAAAGCGCGCCCTTGCCCGGCAAGTTAGGAAACATTTTTGGCCGGACTGCGCCGATTTGCTGAACCGTTATTCAGACGAATAAAAATTTTGGTGATGCAAAATTTTGGCGATGCAAAAGGGCCGCCCAAATCGAGGGCGGCCCCACACTACATTCCTGCGGAACGACTACCACCCGACCCAGCGGTTGCCGCGCCAGTAACCGCGGCCTTCGTGCTCACGGAAATGGTGGTTCCGCCCCCAACGCCAGTTGTCTTCGTGAATTACGACACGGGCGTGCGACGGATAGTCATGTCTTTCCGTAACGTGCCAGCATGTGTTGCCTGAACAGGCAATGTACGCCGAGGCGCTCGCCCCGGAAACGGCCAGCATGCCCAGGCCGATTGCACCGCACATAAGGGAATTTCTGATTGTCGGCATTTCTCTGTTCCTCCTTGGACCTATGCAAAGTGAACATCTAACGGCATAGCCGCCCCGCGGTTCCACGAAGCCACGCAAAATCGCGAAGTTCCTTCGACTTGCTCGCTTGCTTGCGCTGTTGCAAAACATCGTTCCAGTAAGGGACCGGCATGCCAGAAACGATCGTTCGCGGCGTCTGCATCAACTACGAGATCGTCGGCAGCAGCGGCCCCTTCATCGCCCTCACGCCGGGTAGCCGGCGCTCCTATGGCGAACTCGTCGATCTAGCGAAGAAAATCGCCACGGCGGGCTATCGCGTGCTTCTGCATGACCGGCGCAATTGCGGCGCTTCCGATGTCGCTTTTGACGGCTCCGGCTCCGAGCACGATGTTTGGGCCGATGATCTCTATGCGCTGGGCAAGGCTCTTGGCGCGCTGCCAATGTATGTCGGTGGCTCTTCCGCCGGCGCGCGATTGGCGATCCTTTACGCCATGCGGCACCCGGACGGTTTGCGCGGGCTGCTGCTCTGGCGCGTCACCGGCGGCCAGGAAGCCGTCGATCGGCTGGCCGAAAATTATTACGGGCAATTCATTACGCTGGCGCGCGCCGGCGGCATGCCGGCGGTGTGCGAGAGCGAGCATTTCAGTGAATGCATCAAGGCCCGGCCGTCGAATCGCGACCGGCTGCTGCGGACCGATGCCGAACACTTCATCGCGGTGATGGGCCTTTGGCGCGATTGCTTCCTGCAGTCGGCCAATCTGCCGATTGTCGGCGCTACCGAAGCCGATCTTCGCGCAATCAAGGCGCCGGCCTGCCTGATTGCCGGCAACGACGTCATCCATACGCCGGCGACCGCGCGCAGGGCCGCCGCGCTCATTCCCGCGAGTGAACTTCACGACGACGTGGTCGAGAAGCGCGCGGATAGCGATCTGCTGAAAGACTGGGACCGGAAGGAATGGCGCGATGCCGAGCCGCGCATGGCTGCAATCTTCACGGCATTTCTCAAACGCGCCGAACGCAAATAACGGGAGCGAAAGTGCCATGAGCCTGCAAATCCGCCGTGTCGTGACCGGGCATACCGCCGAAGGCCGCGCCAAGGTCGAGGTTGATGAGATCGCGAAAAACGTGATCTCGAACCGGCCCGGCGCATCGTCGAGCGTTATCTGGTCGACCAAGGGCTTCCCGGTCGACAATGACGGCTATCACGATCCCACGTCCGGTCCGTTCAAGACGACGGTCGAAAACGGCAGCGTGTTTCGCGTCGTGAGGTATCAACCGGGCGTCGCGCCGCGCAATCACCGCACGGATTCCATTGATTATGCGGTTGTCATCTCCGGCGCGATCGATATGGAACTTGACGATGGCGTCGTGGTGAAACTGAAGGCGGGTGACGTGCTGGTACAACGGGGCACCATGCACAACTGGGTCAACCGCGGCAGCGAAGATTGCGTTATCGCTTTCGTGCTGATCAGCGCGCGGTCGGTGACCGCTGCCGGCAAGCCGCTGCAAGCGGCCGGATAGCGGCGCCTCAGTTGGGCTCGATACCGGCAGCTTTGACCGCCTCGCCCATCAATTTTACCTCGTCGCGGAAGTAAGTTGCGGTTTGTGCGGGATTCCGATTGTCGGGGATGTAGCCGTCGCGCTGCATGACTGATGCGACCGCAGGTGCCTGCAGGGCCGCGCGCACCGCTGCATTCAGCTTGTCAACGACCTCGGGCGGCGTTTTGGCGGGCACAAAAAACATGCCCCAAGAACCGATAGGCTCAAAGCCGGGCACCATGTCTTTCAGCAGCGGCACATCCGGGAATGCAGGGAACGGCTTGCTGCCGGTAAACGCCAGCGCCCGGACGCGGCCCTCCTTGAGCAGACCCAATACGGAGGGAGGCGTCACGAACATGACCTCGATGCTGCCACTGAGCATTCCGGTCATCACTTCCGACGCGCCCTTGTATGGAACGTGCTGCATCGTGATGCCGGCCTTCTTGCTGAAGATCTCACCAGCAAGATGCAGACCGTTGCCGACACCTGGCGAGCCATAGATGGCCCGGTCTTTTTTTGCGTGGTCGATGAATTCCGCCAGCGTCTTGTAGGGCGACTTCGCGTCGACCAGCATGAAAAGGCCGTCGAGAACACCGATGGTCGCGACCGGAATGAGGTCGGTGAAGATGTCATAGCCAAGATTCTTGTAGATGAAGGGCGTGGGCGCGATGCCGTTCGAAGTAAACAACAGCGTGTAGCCGTCGGGCTTCGCTTGCACCACCGCGCGCGTGCCCAGCGTTCCATTGGCCCCGGTGCGGTTTTCAACGAAAAATTGCTGGCCAAGATCGATGCTGAGTTGCGTTGCCAACGTCCGAGCCTGCAGATCGGGGGCTCCGCCTGCTGCATAGCCCACGATCACCCGAACCGGATGGTCGGGATATTGCTCCGCCTGGGCCGTTGCCGAGGCCAGCAGCGGGATAAGGGCGAGAAATGAAAGCACGCGCAGCACGGTGTTTCTCCCGCATCACATAATTATAGCGGGGCTATTCTAGCCCGCCCGCGCGTAGTTGCCATCAAGCAAAGAAAGTAAGGAGACAGCTATTGCAGGTGCGTTTCACGCGTCCTGCGCGAGATCCTGTGCCTCTGCGGCTGACGATAGCGCTCCATGACCACGCGGCAGAGAGGATTGAGCTTGCGCCTGTTGTCCATCAGACAGTGGAATACCTGATCGCGGTCTGGAATGGCCGACCAGCACACCCGGAAAGCATCATTGAAGCAGGCGCTTCGCTCCTCGCTCGTTTCGGCCAGAGCCGCCGAGCCCAGGAAAACAGCCGCGACCGCGACGGCGATCGAAACAAATGGCAGCCTTCTCGTCAGCGCGCTGAAGTTGTGCCCAGCCGGCATCCGGTGCTCTCCCCTTGTTATAGGATGCACTGATTCGCCGCCCGCTCAGAGCGGCAAAAGCATCCACGGACAAGGATGAAAGCAAGCGGCTCCAGCCGTCGTTGTTGTGGCGTCAACGCGGCTGGAACCGCTCCAAGCAGAGCGCCCCCCTCGTCCGGCTGCAAGCCAGAGCGCCCCAGCGCCTGACAGCATTATAGGAATCTTGCGCGCTGCCTATGACCGCGGAGCAACAGTGGACAAAAAACGAATGAAAACGACCGCCAGATTATGTCTTATGACATATCGGCGATTGGTGAACGGACTGGCCTGCAACGAACACCGCGATGAAAATGACAACCAGATAGAAAACCAGCCAGAGCGTCGCAACAGTGATGTCGCCATTGAACGTACCTTGTGCATGGTCAGCGGGCAGTCCAATCTTTTTGACAGGCCTGCGCATCAACCGGTCGATTGAGGCGGCAAAATTGCTCCACCGGGCGCCGAATATCGGCGCGCCGTGAAAGGTCAGGCGAACTCGTTCTCCAGCCGGCGGAAGGCCGCCAGCGATATACGCGACAAAGTTCCCGGGTCTCTCAGGCCGCGCTCGGCCATGACGATGATATGGCTGGCGATTGCTTGCTGCACCGAGTCATTCGGAAGCTCGACAAACAATTGCAGTGACCGGTCGTAGGCATCACCCATCGCCAAAAGATGCTCGGGTTCGAATACGAGTGAGCGAGAAATGTGGCGAGCGATATAGGGCATACCGATCTCCGTTGTCGGGTTTGCCAGGTGGTCAAATAACTCGCCCGGAACCAATCGGTTCAGCGCGCTCGGGACGCGGACGCCCCCCGCAGGAACATGATCGTTTTTTGAAAGAAAATAGCCGGGTTGCTGGAACGGATGCCCGGTTCCTCAGTTTTGGATTATGTGTGAAAAGACGTATTTGTAGTAAAGGCCGTCAATGCCTGCCGCCGCTCAGTATAGAAAACTTGCTGCCCAGCTTCGCGCCAAGGCGCGGATGGAACCCAGCGTCATGCTGCGTGCCGAATGGGAACATCTGGCCAGTTGCTACCTCCGCCTGGCGCAGCAGGCGGAGCGGAACAGCGAAACCGACGTCACCTACGAGCCGATTTTGCGGTTTGGCAATCTCGACGGGGAGCCCGCCTAGGTCGGGCCGGCGTCTTCAGCGGGTTGAAACCCTCTAGATTCAACCTCTGGATTCCTGGCGGCGGGAACGCAGACGGCTTGCGGGCGTTATGGTAGCAGCCGCGCGCTTATCCCCACCCCCCGAAACGCGCGGTTGTCTTTAAAGGACCAGGCATGTCCCCTTGCCTGGTCCTTTTTTGTTGCCAAGTTGTGGCGCGTGAAGTGCATCACCCGCTTCGTTCGGGTACTCGCCCCCTCACGGCATTAGCGAATGACTCGTAAAAGATGTGTCCATCCGGAGCAGTGGGCAGCTGTTCTCGCAGCCGTGAGCGGAATTGCTCGCGCGTATCCGGCGACATACCGGCGATCACTTTGCCCTGCGGACCAATGGGTACGGTATTCGAATTCCAAAAATCATCGAAGTTGGCAAACCTCACAGGGATGCGGATGACGCGCGTCTCTATAGCCTCCAGACCAGCCATTTCCCAAAAGCCGTGCATGGCTTCCAGCCGCGACGCTGCCGGGTTGGGCCGGACCGGAAGCGTCGAGCCCAATGATTCTATCGCACTGTATATCGGCGTGGTCGGCGATCCGCCGTTCATGACATCCCACATGTAAGTGGCAACCCAACCGCCGGGGCGTACCACGCGTGCCATTTCCGCAACCGCCTTCTCTGGCTCGCGCAGGAACGCAAGTACCAGCGCCATGATAGCTACATCGAAAGTACCATCGCCAAACGACAGTTTTTGCGCATCGCCCACTTCGAATTTTGCCATCTTCGCTGCGGGCCGTGTCCGCGCGAAAGCGAGTTGCTCTTCGGAGGGGTCAATGGCCGTCACTATGGCAGGGGTAAAGCGTGCAATAATCTCCTCTGTGAAGACGCCGTTGCCACAGCCGACGTCGAGCCATCGAAGTCCCTTTGGAAGATCGAGCCAGGCAAGGAAAGTTTCGCCAACAAGACGGCTCCAACGGCCCATCATGCGCTCGTAGGCCTCTCCGTCAGTGAAAAGTTTGTCAGCACCGCTCATGTAAACTCGTTCAGTTGTGCAGCGTGAAGGTTTTATACCGGATGAAAAATGTCCGCTTTGGGCCAGAAGCGGACATTGATGCCCCGCGCAAAACTGTGGTCAGTGTCTCAGACCGCGCGGAGCAAGCTCGCGCTCTGCAGAATAAACGTTGCTGTAGAGATTGGCGATCCACTGTCGCCCGCTCGATGTAACATTGAGAT
>AR_comb_assmDRAFT_11618744_pt1 | contig 11970 bp, 9 predicted proteins | sample ArasoioldDNA_FD_10543 | JGI IMG/M metagenome (IMG submission 10543) | reverse complement strand
GTGCTGGTCATGGCTAATGGCAAGTTCGGCATTCGGGGCGGTTTTCATGGAAAAATCCACAGGAAAAACACTCCTCACTTGGACAAGCAAGGAGTGTAATCTATGAAAAAACAAGTGCCCCAAACCTACACAGTCTGGGGCTGTTAACTGAAAAAACAACACGAAGAGCAAACAGAAGACCAGATAATTAGTTGTGGTTTACACTCGTCTCCATAGATTTAGTTGATGTATCAGTTGGTTCTGGTCTAACACTTGTTATTCTATCATATTGCTCGCAAATATTTGCTATATAATTATAGGCATTAGCAGCATCAATTACTCCTTCTATACTTCCAAAGATGCCACCTTTCATTACTGATACATCTACTATACGTTTAATAGTATTCAATGCTTGTTCAGATTGCTGTGTCATATTCCTTGTTTCCAATTAATTATGAAATTTTTATAAGCCTGTCCAAAAGAAGTTAAATTTTTTCCGCTATTTAATGGACAATCTCCACCTGGAGTTCCAGTAAGATATACGGTGAACTCAACTCCTGCCTGAGCCCAACCTGTTGCAATCTTAGTTAATAATTCTTGGTTATTAGTATTTTCTACATGCCACTCGTTAGACCAAGATTCATGTCCGGTGAATAGTTTAACTTTATCAGTGCACTTCTTTATCTTTGAGGAATCAAAATCGCCGCCTATGTTAGCAGTGTGAAGATTTACTGCCGTTAAATCTAAATTCTTATATCCTTTTAGTAATTCTGAAACTTCTGATGAACTTCCTCTATATTCTTCAATAGAAGAGAATGAAGTTAAGTACATATCAGTTTTAGGAATTCTAAACGGTTCTGGAATATCATAGTCCCAATCGTTTAAATTAGCTGCAACTTCATTATCTAATAAATCTTCTACATTCTCTTCCTTAGCTGTTAGTGCCTTTATTGAATTAACTCTGTCCACGTGAACTGCTCCATCAGTTACTTTGTAACCATATTGTTTTGCTAATGCAACAAACACTTCCAGTATTTTAAGATAGTCACTCATAGGCCCACTATGAAATCCCTTAGTTGTTGGTTCGTTTTCGCAAACCATAATAATTCTATCCTTATTCTTGTGCTTATCATAGAATTGAAATATAGGCTCAATATCTTTCTTGTACTTAACTAGGTCTTTAGGAAATGGATTAGGGATTTTATCTCCTGAACCAGTCTTTCTAACGCTCTCATAGTTAATATTATAGAAGCACGTATGACCGCCCTCTATGTACTTTGTAACTGAAGGATTACCTTTTCCTCTATATGAACTTACTGTAGTCATTGCCCTTGTTACTGCAGATGTAAAACAAATATATTCCAGTGTACTGTTATCCGGAATAGTAGGTCCACTTGCTCCAAATGTTGTTCTTGCCATAATTGTTAATTTTATAGTTAAAAAATAAATGCCGATGCTGATTGTCTTCCAGTTGGTGCATCTGTAAAAGAAACAATATTATTACAATTACTAAGTACACCATTGAAAGTAGATATAGTCCTGCCATTTGCAGCTATATCTGTAAAATCTAAATATCCTAATGTCATATCTCCAGTTATATTTAAGTTCGCTCTTGTACCTGGAGTGCCTGAAATAATCTTAGCATGAGTATCTCCTCTTGATAATAAATCAGTAAACTTATTTGTTTTGTAATTTGTTCCTGCTGCAAGATTGATTGTTCCAGAACAATCCGCTGTTGATAATTTAAGTTCATTTCTTACGTCAAAGCCAAATGAACCGAGTATAGTAACATTGGTAGTTCCGAATGCTAAATTAAGATATTGACATACCATAGTATCTAATAGAGTTACACTACCAGTTCCACCGTTAAATTGAACTGGAACTACCATTTGATAACCATTAGTCTGTATTGAAGTTGCTGAATTTCCAGATAATATCCAAGAACCTGTACCTGTATAATTAGTTGTCATTGTTGGACTTAATGTAAGCGTACCTGAAATAGTTAAACTGGCTGTTGTTCCCCATGTTATAGTTCTTGTATATCCTGTAAAATTAGCATTTAAACATACACTACCGATACCCATAGTTAAATTACCGCTTAATGCTGTTATCAAACAAGTATCTGATGCAGTTGGAGCAGCTCCGGCCGCACCACCAGATTCAGAAGTTGTACTCCATGTTGAAGCTGTTGTCCAAGTTCCACCAGCTGTTCTTGCGTATAATGTAGCCATCATCTTCTTTTGAGGAATTTAATAATAAGTAATACCAGTATAGTAAAAATTATTGCAACTATAATCATTAACGCTATTAGTCTTGGGTAATTTGTCATGCTGCAAAACTTCTTGCAATAGTTTTATTTACTTCTGTAACAATAACTACGTTATTACAATTTGTAACTACTCCTGCAAAAGTTACTATTGACCTGCCACCAGAAGCGTCTATATCTATAAAATTCCAATATCCCACGTTACAGGTTGCTCCATGATTTAAAGTTAATCTAACCTTTGTTCCAGGAATAGCTGATTGAATAGTTCTTGCTTTAGCATAAGTTTGATTAGAGGTGAAATTATACTTAATTATATATGGCTCTCCTGAACTTAATGTTATTATAGGTGTTCCATTTGTTGTAGTCCATATTGCTTGGTCTGCAACTATTGCGAAATTTCCTAATAATGTAACATTATTATTAGCAATAACCCAATTAGTTGTATTAAGAGTAGATAATAAAGTTGTTGAAGATGTTGATGTTGGATGAGAAACCGTTTCCCAAGTTATAGGTGAAGTATCTATTTGACTTCCATTACCTAAAATTAAACTAAATCCAGTTGATATAATTGTTGCTCCAGTTTTGACCTTAAATAGTCCTTGCGGAGTTATATTGCTTAGCAATGTATATGTTCCAGTAGTATCTACTATTATATTTTCATTTTGTACATTAATTCCATTAATAGTTCCAGAACCATTTAAATATAAGTTATAATTTCCTAAACCAATAGCCGAAGTTGTAAAATTACCACTACAGTAAATATTTCCACCATTATATGTATTAGTTGTTCCATTTGATATAGTAAATGTAGTTCCATATAAATCTCCATCCCAATTAGATGTTGTACCACCGTTACCATTAAAAACAATAGCCGCAAATTGTAAAGATTGAACTGTATCTTTGAATACGAGATTTCCACTACCAAACGTAAATCCTACTCCAGCGTTTACTGTAACGCTACTCGCTCTTTTAATCCAAAGTGTTTTTCCACCAGCAATAGATATACTACCAGCTAATGTTATACCTCCGGCTGTATCTATTGTTATATTATTCAACCAAAGGTTTGTACCATTTAATGTAAGCGTGCCATTATTTCCCACTCCACTACCATCCATTACTATAGTTGCAGTTCCTGAAACTCCTGCTATAGTAGCTGAAATATTAATATTAGTACAATATAATGTAGCTCCATTAAGAATTTTACCATTAACGCCACCAGATACAGCAAACGTAAGACATCTAATATCGTTATTAAGTTGAATTATATGAGCCATATTACCACCCATAGAAAGAGTTCCACTTATAGCAAAACCTGCATATGATTCTATTGTAAGTGTACCAGATGTTGTACTATAATTATGAGCTATAGCAGTGCAGTTAAATGTTCCACCATTAGTATTTAATATAGTAATTTTATTATTGCTCATACTAAGCGCACCTGCACAAGTTAATGTTCCTATTGGATTAACAATAAATGGGCTTCTAAGATTACCAGCACCAGTGATTGAACCAGTAGTTTGAGTTTGCATATACAATGTAGCCGTTCCACTCATATCATCTGTCATAGTTAAATTACCGTCTACATACATAGTCTTACCTGAACCATTTAACGCCTTAGTTCCAGAACCACCGGAAATAAAATGTTGAACTATTCCATCATCATTTAAAATTAAATTAGAAGCAGTACTCAATAATATTGTACCAGTCCACTTTTTACCATTAAATGTTGCAGTTAAATTAGTTCCTGTATTTGTAAGTGTACCTGTAACAGCTATTGTCATTGTTGGACTGAATATAATATATGGAGCAGCACCTGCCATATTTAACGACGCACTTCCAGAGAATGTTCCATTATATCCAGTAAAATCTATATTATTCCAAGATGTAGTACCAGTAAGAACACAATTACCAGAATTGGCTGTAAATTTTGCTATATCTGTAGCCGTTGGCACAATTCCATCATTAGTACCATTATCAGTAGTGCTCCAATTTGCCGCCACATTACTTGCAGATGTTGCAGCTGTACCTGGAGATGTAGGTCCTCTAAAATAGTAGGTTGCCATTACTCTATCAAGGTTTTAAAAATAATTGAAGTGTTAGTCTATTTCCTGCATTGTTGTTATCCAAATTCCAACCTATAATGTCGTTAGCCTGAATTGTTACATTAGACCATGCGGTAAGAACATTACTATATCCTGTAGTTGCTCCTGTTAAATTCGGTTTACTACTTCCACAAATTGAGTATGCCGCATCTGGAAGCACTGATTGTCTTTTCCAAACGTCAAATTGAGCAGTGGTTGCTACATCTGATAAAACACTCCAAGCATATATAGTTGCATTATATGGAAGTCTAATATATCCTTTCTGCCCAGTTGACGCTAATGTACCACCACCATCTACAGCAACACCTATACCAGTGTTAATAGCAATTTGAGGAGCGTTATTAGCATTATAATATCCAGAGTCATTATTGAAAGAGGATATATTAGTCGGGACAACCGGATAGGCTGGGAGTGTGCCCAATGTGAGATAGTTAACATTGTTACTGAACACACTAATAGGATAATTATTGAGGACACTTTGTACTCTTTGAGGTGTATAATAAAGATTTACGCTTCCTTCAGGAACAGCATCTGAACTTCCAGGTGAAGGACTTAATTCAATATAAGTAGAACCGCTCCATCTGTATTGTTTATTTGTATCAAGAGCCACATATACAATACCAGATGAACCTGTACCTGGAAATGATGCTCTATTAGTATATTCAACTACATCATCAACATAAGCCGGTAAATAAATAGATGCAATTTTAGTATCAACCCCTAATGGACAATAGCCATTAGCCGCACCTTTATTTGCTATATTTTCTGGAGAATATCCAAGACCATTTTGTTTGCTATTCCACAAAGAGGCAGACGCAATGTACGCATCCGCTATCGGAGAACCATTCCAAATCTTACTTGTGAGAGTATTAGCAGAATTGGCAGTTATGTATCCTGCATCATTTACGAAGGCTGAAATATTGGTAGGGACATTAGCATCATTACCCTTCGGCCCAGCTGGTCCGGGCGGGCCTTGAGCACCTCTCGGCCCCTGAGTTTCCGTAGTAGTTATAATCATAGTTGTTATTTTATCTTGTTATATCGGCTGTAATTGGAAACAAGCCTTTTAATATTGTGTCTACAAAGCCATCAGAATAAGTTAACTGTATATCATATAGATACTTAAAATCAGGTATATCCATAATAGAGCCTGGTCGCTCCTTAATGTAAATATCATTAGCGTATATTTCCATAGTACCATCAGCGGTACTCCATTCTACAATTACTTTATTGCCTGGAGTTCTCCGTAATTGCATTTTAGCAGTACAACCTGTAAAATCAAGCGAAACATTATTATCGTCATAGCAATAGAAATGTAGGCCTAAGAAGTTATCACCTCTTGGCTGTGCTTGAAAATCGTATAATATAGGATGTGTCATGTTAAAGTAAATGTTTTAGTTACACCGCCTACCCTCATTTTTAAATTAGTGCCATCATACCAGATAGCTCCATCAAGTGTACTTATTCCAGTTGTCGGAACTAATCTTAAATGGACAGCATTATTTGAATTGCCTACTTCTATTGCAACAGTTCCACTCGGTGAACTAACTCCATTGCAAACTATATTATTAATTGATTTAAGATAAGTTGTTGCTTGCACATATCCTAATCCTATAATATTTGCACTTGAACCTATAGTTCCATCCACATGAAATGTTTGTCCATCTCCAGTATCACCTAATCTTATAAAATTACTACCTTGTGTAAACGTAACAGCAAGAGTAGAATTAATTGTATGAGTTCTATTTGAAGTAAGTGTTTGGTCTTGTGAGAAAAAGTTAGGACCGAAAGATTCTGTCACTGCCCCATTTCTAAATTTAAGTGTAGTTCCATCATACCACATATCACCAGTTACAGGAGAAGTTGGCGCTACACCACTTTGTATTCTAAGAGATGATGCAGCCGTTGTTCCTGCTGCACTTTGAATTTGCCCATCAAATCTTGAAATTCCAGCGTCTATCCATAATGAGTAGTTATTTGTTGCACCAGAACCAGCGGCTTCAACATATAATGTTGCAGTATTAGTTAATGCAGCCGCAGCACCAGTTATTGTGCCAATAGGTTTAACTGCAAGATTTGCGAATATAACATGAGTTCCAGAACCGGCTTCAGTAACAGGCGAACTTCCAACAACAACATTAGCGTAACTATTGTTTGCTCCAATAACTGTAGAATTAATACCTCTCATACAAACTCTAAAAGATGTCAATGCAGCTCCACCAAGAGCTACATCTGTTGTAGATGTTGAACTTGCGTCTAATGCAGTTGGAACACCTAAATTAGAACCTGAAGAACCAGTCGAATTAGTGCAAAAACCACCAGCCAAAATTACACCATTAGAAAGCGCATTTGTATCTATTGTTAACTTTCCTGCACTGTCAACAGTAAATGAAGTATAATTGGTGCTATCGTATCTTAACCTAAATTGCTCTGTTGTCTTATTTATCGTCTGATTATTAGTCCACACATTTGCATTAGCCAAATTCAAAGATGCTACTACAGCACCTGTTGATGGAGCAATAGTTAACCCAGTGTTACCAGCAGATACACTTGATACAGTACCACCTACACCAAGCAATGAAGTTATGTTAATATCACCTGTACTACTTGCAAATACAGGAGTTCCACCTGTACTTACACTAATTGGTAAATATGCCGTACCACCAGAAGCAAGACCACTACCAGGAGTACCCATCTGAATTATATAGCTCTTTGTTGCAGTTCCAGACCTTATACTATGTGTGAAACCACCACTGTTCAGAAGCAATAACATACCAGACGAAGAATCTGAACTTAGTGTTCCATTAACACCAGTTGGCGTACTTCCACTGTAAGCTGATATTGGATTTCCACCAGTATTTATAATTGAACCTGTAGAAGAAACACCACCAGTAATCTGAAGTTTTGCTCCAGTACTTTGGTCTGTTGGACTTCCTATATATGTAACTCCACTCAAATAATTTGGAGCAGAACCTTCCATGTATAAATTCCAATTACCAGTTCCAGCTACCATCATCCCATCAAATGCTATTCTACTTGTTGCTGGAGCTGTACCAATATTCTCACAATAAAATCCATAAACAGCACCTATTGTATTAGAAGTATTATTTTGTGGACTTGAAAACCTATAACCAACTATATTAGTTAAACCACTTGAACCTACATAAACATTTGCACCAGCTCGATAACATGTTAAAGATGTAAGCGCATAGGATGAAGCACCTAATTGCGGCCAAGCTTGTATAGTTGCAAACATTCCACCACCAGCTGCACTTGGTATTATCGAAGGATAAAAATTTGCAACAGCAGCCTGAGAACCACTTAATGGAGTTGTAGCATCGTAATATAACCAATTGCCACTTGAAGATGCTCTTGTTCCAGTCATATTTAAAGCTCCACCTGTCATATTTATACCAACATCAGAAGTATTGCCAATGCTAAGTACATCATCTAAATCCTGTGTTGAACCAACTATAGAGCTTATATCAACGTCTCCTGTTGTATCAGCATATAAACTTACCCCACCAGACGTTATACTTATAGGCATTACTCTCGTACTTGATGTAAAATTCGCTAATTGAAGAGTTTTAATTCCACCTGTAATATTATCCCATCTAATAGCCTGTTTATCGGAAGCGTTAATAGCAAGAGTTAATGAATTTCCTGTTATAGTTGAAACAGCAACACCAGATGTTGAACTAATGGCTTTTGTTGTTGTGTTATTAGAATCAGTTACATTCTGTAATGTTGGAACTGGATATGATATTATTCCAGTTGAATCTGCACTATATATTGTTCCACTCGTTACAATACCATAAGCAATAGTCTTTTGTGTTGGGCAATTTGGAATATACAAGGTTTTAGCTCCACCACTAAGTTGACTATAATCAAGAGTCATTTTATCAACACTATTTTTCCCACAAACAATGTTGCTGCCTGCAATTATAGTAATTGCAGTTCCAAGAGTTACAGACATTGGATTTGTTGTACTCGAACCCTGGTCTGTAGTTTGTTGTAGATTAGGAGTACTTATACTTGGCAATGTTATATTACCATCAACTCCAGCAGCTATCCCATTCACTGAAAACGGAATATAAGTTGGTACTGTTGGAGAGCCTGTAAAGTTACCAAACTTGACTAATTTAGTTCCACCTGTAAGATTATCCCATTTAATAGTGACTTTATCAGTTGTTGTATTCTGAAAATCAAGATGATTGTACCCATAAACAGAAGCTATATTTCCCACAATAAGGGAGACATCTGTGCTAGAAGTTGAACCAGTATCTACAACTTGTTGAAGTGTAGGAGTAGTTGCAATGGCTGATGAAAACTTCTTCATAGTGCCACCATCATTCATCCAGATGTCAAATGTATTTCCAGCAGTATCTTTATATAGGGTAAATAAACCATCAGTTAAATCAGTAGCAATGGGAGCTCCAGATTTACTTCTAAATGCAATTCCTCTCAATGGTAGACTCTTAATGCCAAGCGATATAGTATCAGTAGTATAGGGTATGATATTATTCCTCAAAGTGATTGCATTGGCTACCGCAACAGAAGAGTAAGAGAAATCTATCATTGGAGTAAAAGCAAACGCTACATCTATTAACCCAAGTTGCAATTTTCTATTTGCTGTATTTGAATAATCATTTGTAAATAACATAGCACCACCAGCAGCAGAACCTGAAACCATAGCACCCCAAGCGTTATTGGGCAGTTCGCTACTATCATTCTTGAGTACTAAAAACATTGGCGGAGCAGATGCAGAAAAGTTATGACTATATCCAGAAGATGCTTTACTCCACACCTGCAACCTTAACGGAGAATTAAATTCAGAAGTACTTATTAATCCAGTCTGCAGTTCTCTTTTCCAATAGCCCGGCCCACTTGCATGTATTTCTCCAGAAGTTGGATTATATGTATAGATTCCATTTACGTTATCATAGTAATCATCTGGCTTATACATTATCAAGTGAGATGCTGATGCCCCAGTTATACCTTGAGCTTCTGTTACAGATGCTACAGTAACTATTTTTGCCGTACCTATTGTTCCAAGTGATATATCTCCAGTACTACCAGCATAAATTCCATTTACACTTCTTGGAACTTCTCTTTTAGTTCCACCATCTTTAGCCATTGTAAAAGTAGAAGCTGTAATTTCTAAACTCATTTTACTACTACCATCAACAGTTTCGATGACAGCTTTATTTACTCCAGTAGAATTAGTATTAACAATGCTTTTCTTTGTGGAAGAAAGTTGAGATGATAACTGAACTAAATCTGCTTTTTGAGTATATGCTCCAGTTGTTCCACTATAATCAAATGTACCAGACACCATTTCAAGCTGGTATGAAGTCCCTACAAAGTGCTTCATATTTCCAGTAAACGTCAATGGAGTATTAGCAAAATTAGTATCTGTTATTTGTCCACTACCAACAGGAACTGAATAAAAGCTCCCATTAACATAGTAGCGAAGCTCTGTTCCCACAAGAAAGATTTGTGGGCTTGTATCCACGCTATCTACTACATTACTCGCCTTCTGTGGAAGATGTAGCGCATTATTAACTTTTAATCTATTTTCAGTCCTGCCATAAACAGTGGCAGGAGTAGGAGTGTAAATACTCATACCAATATATACTTATAAATTGAATAATTTTTAACCGTAGTTTCAGTGCCCATATTAGTTCCAGTATCAAATGTCTGCTGAGGAAAGCCCTGTGGGTCTACCCCACCACTACCAGCAATAGAACTTGTTGCACCTGTAAATGAATTAGCGTGAATTTCTGTATAGTCGTGCTTATGTTTTCCTACTGCATCTGGCTCATAGCTTCCAACAACTCTTGGTGTAGCATTATATCGCTCAAATAATCCACGTCTATCTGGAACATGAAACTTATCCTTGTTTGCAGGAACCGAACTATTTGCAAGAGAGTAGAATGTTGGATTGTTAACCCAGTCATCAAAGTTGACTACTTGTGAAACTGGAAGCCTAAGAACAAGTTCATTATATAATCTTGCATAAGCAAATCTATCTAATGATGCTCCATCAAGTGGAATTCTATTATAAACATTTGCTAAATCATTTGCTACTATTCTTCCAACTTCCTGAAAATTGCCCATCATATTATAGATTCTCCACTCGTTTCTACCTGTTACAACAAATCTATATATAGTTAACGCTTCATTCATCATCAAGAAAAGTTTACCAAACTGAAACTTAATAAGATTTGTACTGTATGGAGCTATTTGAACGCATCTATATTCTTGAGCACTTTTTGTTTCTATCATCAACGGACGACCAGTAGCAACAGTAGTTATATTAGGGAGTGTTAGAGTTATAAAATTTCCAGAAGGTTCAACAACTATTTTAGTACCAAAATCAGCAGTAGTGATTGTGTAATTGGCAGTAATCAACTTCATCGTGAAATCCTGAGTTGTAGGAACTGATAAAGCCCCACCACCTGCTTGTGGTTGAAATTCTATAGTTAACCATTGTCCAGAATCAAAGGTTTGACCAGCTGTTAGAAAAGCAAATGTTCCAGTTGCAGAGTCCCAAGAGTAATCTGTACCTCTTATAAGAGTTCCTACTCCACCATACATTTCCGGACTTATCTCCCAAGTCTTATAATTTGGTTTTCCAGAAGTACCATCAAATACAAAGTTTGTAGCACCAGCAACTAATCCTGGAGTTACACCTACTTTTATTTGTTCTTCTTGTCTATAAATTCCATCTGTCAAGTCTCCAGGCACAATATCGAAAAAAGCCAATTGTCTAAGTATTGCTCCAGAACCATCTATTTCACTCATTGTAAAAACGTAATTGGTTCTCGTTAAGCCTGGAAAACTCCATATTCTTTCTGGATGCGGAGACACCTTAGTTTGGGTTGCAACAACAGCCGTAGGATTTGCTTGTGTAGCAATATCGACCCTAATACTATTTGTTATAGTAGGAAAAGCTATGCTATATGCGTTTATTACTACTGTTGCCATAAAATACTTCGTTAAAGGTATATTTCTTATCTGGATAAATAGTCTTGACCTTTGGCTTATAGTCTTTCCAATTAGGTCTTATTTCTGGAAAAAATATCTTTTTCATAATAATTTAAATAGCGACAGGATTCTCCCGCAACAGACAGATTGCTCAGCTTCAAAGAGCTGTAGGTCAAATCACTGTCGCTTACTTTTCAATTCTTCTATTATTAATTTCAACTGTTATAACTCTTATTAGCCAATTCATTTCTTCAGTGTACTGTAACTGTGCCTTACGAAATGCAGCACAAGCCTCCATTACTTCAAAGTCTAACTGTAACAGTTCTTCGTCTGTTAATTTTTTTATAGACTCTATATCTTCATACTTCCACTTTATCATTCACCTTTTACAGTTATATCTATTAATTGACTACCACCAGAACCAAATGCTTCAGCGTCAACTGTTATTACAACACTTGTTATATCAGCGCCACCAAGACCAGCATCAAACACTACACCTTGATTATTGTCTGCCAACTCTACTTCAAGTTCGTAACGATACATAGGATGTCCTAAAACTCTATCCTGCTCCTGTAGTTTGTTCTCTTTACTTGCAACATAGTTAACTCCCTCAATCATCAAATTATCAAGTAT
>AR_comb_assmDRAFT_11837607_pt1 | contig 11972 bp, 11 predicted proteins | sample ArasoioldDNA_FD_10543 | JGI IMG/M metagenome (IMG submission 10543) | reverse complement strand
CTAATGTTCTTCAAATGGCTTTTGTTCCTTCTCACGCTATAACTGAGAAAAGTTGTTTCTTTATCTAATGACTACCTTCAACACATTTTCTGGAAGATACATTTATAACTTGAAAGATCTCTTCTCTCCAACTTTTCTGGAGCAAAACGCTCCAAAATCTCTCATTTCTCCGAGTTTATGGAACAAAACCTATCTTTAATCTTGTGAAATTTCTCTACTGTCCACAACATTGAATGGCTCTATTTCTCCAAATACCATTCTTTCTTTGGCCACTATAAGTCTATTCATTCATTATTTGACCGGATGACAAAATGGCATACGCAAAACAAAACACAAGTCAAGCTCAATTCAGTACAGATAGTACCTACAAAACTCTCTTGCTAAAGTTATAGATAACTTGTTGACCAAGTGGTATTCAAGCTCTAGCTTACCAAAGCTGGTGAAGATGACATTTGGTGAAATAAGTCTTCAGGTTCAGATTTTAGGAAAAACAGACACCCTAATAAACATTTTTTCTACAAGACTTATCAACCTAGACGTGTCCAATTTGTGCCTTGTCATTGTATTATCCACACACAACTGACAGACAATCTAAGTGACTAGGAACCAGTGCCGTTTGCATTCACATGAGCGAGTTCCAAGAATAAATAAAGAGCCTTATGAAACAGAGAGTCATCATACACTATTATAACAAATGCCTAATAGATATAGATGAGAATCAAACCTTGACTCTCGCCTTGGAGGCGAACGCGAACGTGAATGAGCTGATGACAAGAAAGGACATAGTTAGTAAACATCACAGGGTACATAGGTATTGTTCTAACCATACACTGCAGTTGTCCTGAGACATATCAAAAATGTTAAAAGCAAACCAAAAAGCTACTTACAACGATATCTGCGCCTTGGTGATCTGTGTGAAGTCCTCTTGTAGTCCCCGTGTCGACCACTATATTAAACGAAATAGGATTTGGAAGTAACTAAGATAATTACTTACAAAACATTTACATTCATATAAAAATATGATACAAACACAAGAAAACGGACTCTTCACCTTGTACCGTTAGTAGTACGCATTTCTTGTGGAGTTTTCCGGTTCTCCTCAGCGAAAACAATGGCTATCTCACGCCCACCAATAACTTTGTGATTCATTCGTTTCATTGCCTCAGCTGCATCTTCAGCATAACGATACTTAACAAATCCAAACCCTCTCGGCTCCCTAAACCACAAAATAATATCACATTAAAGTTAAGAGTTCCTACTCAACAAACAACTACTTGAACTGACACCAAAAGTTACCAATCAAATTAGTCAAGAATCCATACACATTGACAATGTGACATTGTTAAGAGAAATAACCAGTAAGCTAAAGCTAAGCTAGGAAATAGCTAAAAGCATCTGATTATAAAAGACAAAGCTTGACATATACCCAGTATAATAATTCCTAGGCAGGTATATGTCCTTGAGTGGACCAAACCGTTCAAACGAATCCCTAAGATCGTTCGGCCTGAAAAACAAGAAAACATTCCAAAACTCGTGTCAATTAATCAACATTAGAGAACTTGTGATGTCCTTGATGGAATCTGAACAGTAGAGAAGGACGGAGAGACCTAGCATCGAGAGGGAGATTACGGATAAGCAAACCAGAAGGACCAGAGGATTCGTGATCACGAGAAGACGGACGTTCGCGGAGGCGATTATCGTCGTAGCCTTTCCGTTCGCGAGGTGGTGACCTGTCACGAGGACGGGGACTATAGCTTCTGCTCCGGCTTCTCGCTCTAGCCATCGAAGATTTCTCTTCCTTAGGTCTTCTTCTCAAACAAATCCAATCTTCGGAGCAATTGAATAGCAAAACCCTAACCCTGTCGGAAAACGAGTTAGAGAGTGAATTTTGGAGGGAGAGAGGAAGAAATCGACGACTGTGAAAGTTTTTCAAAACACAACACTTGCCGGAAGCTGGCTACGGTCTGACTTTGTTTGTTAATTCTTATGGGCTTTCAAATTTGCAAACTATGGGCTTATATAAATCAAAGCTTTAAAGGCTTTGTGTCAAAGTTGTTGACAAAAAAAAAGAAAAAACTCGTACCTTGACTCGTCCGGTTCCAAAAACTCGGTCACCCAAAAATAAAAATCAAAACCCTTCGATAAACCTCCCGGAGGAGAGGAGACACCCGAAATGTTCGCCGTATCACCGTCGTCATTCTCGCCGACAACCATTTCTCCGGTGAGTTACAATTCTTCTTCTCGCCTCAATTTCTTTCCCCATAATCTTCACGTTCTCTCGCTCTTGCCTCTTGTAGCGCCGTAGTGGACAGAGGAACGAACCTCGAAAATTCTCGGTGGTGAGAGCTGGAGCTAAGAGAATACTATACGGTAAAGATAGCAGAGAGAAACTCCAAGCCGGAATCGATAAGTTAGCTGATGCTGTTTCCATCACCTTAGGCCCTAGAGGTTAGTGAATTAGATTTCGATTTTGGCTACGATTTGAAGTTTTTTTCCGGGCAGAATCTGATTATGAGCAAACCAACCCTTCTCTGGGATTTCGAATTGATTTTTTTTCAATGTGGAAACCACGACGCAGGGCGTAATGTAGTGCTTGCTGAAAAAGATACAATCAAAGTGATTAACGATGGTGTCACCATTGCTAAATCTATTGAGCTTCCTGACACTATTGAGAACGCTGGAGCAACATTAATCCAAGAGGTTATTCATATTCATGGTGGCTAAATGATTCCCCTTCTTTTCCCCATTGTTAGTTCATTCTTTGAGCTCTAAATGGTATCAATTAGTTATCTGAACCTTGCGAGTTTCTATCTTGTGTAGGTTGCGATTAAAATGAACGAATCAGCGGGTGACGGGACAACCACTGCAATCATTTTGGCTAGAGAAATGATCAAAGCTGGTTCTTTGGCTATTGCTTTTGGAGCTAATGCTGTTTCTGTGAAGAATGGAATGAATAAGACTGTTAAAGAGTTGGTCAGGGTGTTGCAGATGAAAAGTATTCCTGTTCAAGGGAAGAATGATATTAAAGGTTACTTTATACTTATTACTAAATAATTATGATCCAACTCCTGTCTTAATTTTGAAATAATAGGGATTTTTTGTGTTCTGTAGCTGTGGCTTCAATCTCTGCTGGTAACGATGAATTTGTGGGGAATTTGATTGCTGAGACTGTGGAAAAGATTGGCCCTGATGGTGTCATCTCCATTGAATCATCTTCCACTTCAGAAACGTCTGTTATAGTTGAGGAAGGAATGAAGGTTAGTTTCAAACTTAAGTTGGATGTTTTAAAGGCTTCACAATGGCAGTTTCACACTTACCATTGTTAACATTATCAAACCATTGAGTTTCTGTGATTCATGAGGAAATTTCTTTTGTACAGTTTGACAAGGGCTATATGTCGCCTCATTTCATCACAAATCAGGAGAAATCTACGGTGGAATTCGACAAAGCTAAAATTCTTGTGACGGATCAGAAAATCACTTCAGCCAAAGAATTAGTTCCGTTACTGGAGAAAACCTCACAACTGAGTGTTCCGCTCCTTATAATTGCAGAAGATATCTCTGCGGAAGTGCTTGAGATACTGGTGGTGAACAAGAAGCAAGGTTTGATCAATGTCGCAGTTGTGAAATGTCCAGGAATGTTGGATGGGAAAAAGGCTTTGCTACAAGACATTGCACTCATGACAGGTTTTTCTCAATCATTTGTACTTTCCAAGTAAATTTTTACTGAAAATTTTCAGGTGATAACATGACAAATCATATACACAGGAGCTGATTATCTTTCCGGAGATTTAGGCATGTCGCTCATGGGTGCAACTTCAGATCAGCTGGGTGTTTCTCGTAGAGTAGTAATTACAGCTAATTCAACAACTATAGTCGCAGACGCTTCTACTAAACCAGAGATTCAGGCAAGAATTGCTCAGATGAAGAAGGATCTAGCTGAGACAGATAATTCATATCTTTCAAAAAAAATAGCAGAGAGAATTGCTAAGCTCACAGGAGGCGTGGCTGTAATAAAGGTCCGATTTTACAATAACCCATTCTTTGTTTATAATATGCTGCGACAACTTGGGCTTTCATCAGAACATAATTTCTACCTAAGTAAGAATAAAAAATACTGTTTCAGCTCTTGATATTTCTTTTGAGTCCTATATATCAGCTTAACCCTGTCTCAATATAGGTTGGAGGCCACACTGAAACAGAACTTGAGGACAGAAAACTAAGAATAGAGGACGCGAAGAATGCTACATTTGCAGCCATGAGAGAAGGTATAGTTCCAGGTGGTGGTGCTACTTATATCCATCTTTTAGATGAGATACCGAGAATCAAGAAGAATCTAATGGAAGATTCATACGAACAAATAGGTGCAGATATTGTAGCAATGGTATGAAAACGTAATGACAAAACAAAACATGTTTTCTTAACCATACTGGATTCGTAAAGTAACCTTTTAAGAGTGAAAAATCACTTTAATTTTTTTGTTTGCAGGCACTCACTGCACCTGCAATGGCCATAGCAACCAATGCTGGGGTTGATGGATCAGTTGTGGTGCAGAAAACCAGAGAACTCGAATGGAGAAGTGGTTACAACGCAATGTCTGGAAAGTATGAGGATCTTCTAAACGCTGGAATCGCAGATCCTTGTCGGGTTTCAAGATTCGCCCTTCAAAACGCAGTTTCCGTTGCCGGCATTATTCTCACAACTCAAGCAGTACTCGTGGAGAAGATCAAGCAACCTAAACCTGCTGTTCCTCAAGTTCCTGGCATACCCACATCATAACCAACCACCACCAAAGGTAACAAAGAAGCACAAAAACCAAACTCTCTACTGCAGATTTTGTCAGAATCTAAACCTTTGCTCACAAAGTGGTGTTTAATCTTGTTGTGTTTTAACTAAACATTAGAATCTGTGATGCAATGGTATGTGCAGAGTGAAAGAAAAAAAAGATTGTTGGAATCATTGTTGCTTATTGTGTTAGCTAAGCTAGTAGTTAGCCTCAAATTTCGGAGAAAGCAAGAAAATGCCTTGTAATGCAAGATTCTTACGCTGTAAGCCCTAGTTGAATGTGTATACGGACATCTTTTATATTATTTTCTTTTGTCAGTTTTGTGCTTAGAAAGCGTCATCAAGTCTCAATTATTATGCAATTTCATCTTATTAAACTTTTGTAGCCTATGTGGTTATGTCGAGACGTATTTGGAGTAATTCAATACATTAAGAATAAGCTCTCAATCGACAATCAGTAGTTTTTATCTCCAATTGAATTACAGAGATCGAACTCGGGTTCTTAATCTTACCAGACCCTTGTGTTTTTCCTCGGTTTCATATGTGGGTTAATGTTTAAATTGTTCATGGTGTCATCATTTATTTTTGGGCCCGGACTGGCCCATCCGAAAAGTGGGCTAATCTCCAATTTTCATAGCACATATTCTTAATACCAATCATTAACCATGTCATATTTCTGTCTGCGAAAACAAAACAAAATAAAGCACAAAAGGGTATATAGTAACTTAGTAAGCACATGGTGGATGAGACACGTGTCTATTTTCTGGTGGTGAATGGCTTGGAATGAGAAGACCAAAATTCCACCACCGTTATTATTGGAGAAAAAAAAAAAGCGAGAGAGAGAGAGCACTTGGGGTCGCTCACGTCCCAAGTAACACTGAACCGACGTCGTATTCGATAATGATTGATGAACCGTTGATTTCCTCAAACTCACGTAGCTTACACGCGAACCTCCCTTCAACCAATCATGTGCTGCCATCATTTAGCGCGTGTCTCTCACGTCCCGACACTTCCTCCTACATAGCTCAACACCTCCTCCTTGGCCACTTTTTGTTTCTTTTTTCTTTTGCTAATTATAAAGTAGGGACTCCCAAATATAAACCTATAGGCTAATTATATAACCAAGTGTCCCAAATATTGTCTCCCAAAATTTTTTTCTGTAGTTAGGGTTTTTAATTCTAAGAATTTTCTTTTGAATTCTGTTTATTATGCAACAAAAGAACGTTTCTATATTACAATTTTTTCAAGCAATCTACTTCTGGTTAATGTAAAACATAAATACACCTTTTTGGATATTATATAACAAGATGTAATAAGTTGAACCATATGCAATAACCATTCCAAAACGAGTCGATTGTGCTATCAATTATCAAACTACTTTTAGTTGTGTTAAGTTGTCATCTGTCAGAATATTTCACATCGTAAATCAAAAAATGATTTTAACATTTTCATTATGCAAAGATAATGGATCTTTCAGGATTTTTATCAATTAATTTTGAATTAAAACATTCTTTTAAAAAAAAAAAATAGTATTAGTGCTATTTGTGAAATGATGAATTTTCGGATTTTTGTCTTTTGCCGCAAAGAATTTTTGAATTATATAAGTTAGGCAAGAAAAAAAAAGAATATGTGAATAAACTATTAAAGCACGATTAACTAATCATGATTGTGTTTATTAGTTCAACGAGTTCTCTGTTGATTGAGTCATTCCACAGATAAAAAAAAAATGTAGACTATTTTAGATAATTTATTTTATTTAGTTCCATAAAATAACTCAAGAAATAAAAAGTTTTGAGATGTCAAAAAAAAAAAGTAATGTAAAAATGCATTATTCGGAGATGTTGATGACTTTGTGCAAAATTACCTAAAACCTTCAACCAAAATCACCAACTTCCTCAACAACCGATGGACCTTTCAATATTTCTCTGAATTTTATCAGAAATTGAAGACTCTCAGATGTCTTCTCTGTCGCAATCGCCACCACCGCCGGAGATGGATATCCAACCCCCGGCATTGGTTAACGATGATCCTTCCACTTATTCCTCCGCTTTATGGGATTGGGGAGATCTCCTTGACTTCGCCGCAGACGAACGCCTTCTCGTCGATCAAATTCATTTCCCTCCCGTTCTCTCTCCTCCTCTACCGCCTCTGATTCCGACGCAAACTCCGGCGGAATCTGAATTAGATCCTTCTCCGGAAGAATCGGGTTCTGGTTCGGATCGGGTTAGGAAGCGAGACCCGAGGTTGATTTGTTCCAATTTCATTGAAGGTATGCTTCCTTGTTCGTGTCCTGAGCTTGATCAGAAATTGGAAGACGCCGAGCTTCCGAAGAAGAAACGGGTTCGCGGCGGGTCGGGCGTGGCTCGATGTCAGGTTCCGGATTGTGAAGCGGATATTAGCGAGCTCAAAGGGTACCATAAGAGGCATAGGGTTTGTCTCCGTTGCGCTACCGCCAGCTTTGTTGTGCTTGATGGAGAGAATAAGAGATACTGTCAACAGTGTGGAAAGTATGTTACTTTTCTTGGCTTTGAGAATAAGAATTGGATTTGATAGGTGAATCCAGCGGGAACTGTCTTAGTTAACCTCCTATGCATCCTCCTGGGATTTTTGTGTGTGTTTGACTTAGGTGTTGTTCAGATTTGATTTGCAGCACAAAATGATCGAAGATCGGGATGGGTTTCTGTTGTCTGTTTGATTGGGATAGAGACTTTGAATCTATTGTTAAGAAATTGGATAACTTTGGGAGAGACTGTTGATCAGTTTGAATGATCCCACGGAATTTACTTAGTCTCTTTGTTGAGCATAAGCTGAGCTTAACTTCTGTTTAGCAGTATTATTGTTTGTATTAATTCTTTCAATCTATGCTGTTATCCATCATTATAGTGAGTAGTACTATCTGGCAGGTTTCATTTGCTCCCGGACTTTGATGAAGGAAAACGCAGCTGTCGGAGAAAGCTAGAGCGTCACAACAACAGACGGAAAAGGAAACCTGTAGATAAAGGAGGTGTTGCTGCAGAACAACAGCAAGTGCTTTCACAGAATGATAACAGCGTCATTGATGTTGAGGATGGAAAAGGTATAAGTGAACTGCGCAAATCTCAAATCATATCACCATGTGGTTTCTTTGTTTTAGTTGTTTGCTTTGCATATTTTGCTAGTTACCAACGTTTAGAGTTCTCTTGGAAATTCAAGCTGATTCGATTGTCAATGCTATCATTTTGAAGCAGATATCACATGCTCTAGTGACCAGAGAGCTGAAGAAGAGCCTTCATTGATTTTTGAAGATCGGCATATTACCACTCAGGGTTCTGTACCTTTTACCCGAAGCATCAACGCAGACAACTTTGTCTCTGTTACAGGTTCGGGTGAAGCTCAACCAGATGAAGGAATGAATGACACAAAATTTGAACGTTCACCTTCTAATGGCGACAACAAAAGTGCTTACTCAACTGTGGTGAGTTTCTCTTCAGCCTCTAACATCAAAAACATCGGTGCACTTAATGAACTAATTTCCCATTTCATTGCAGTGTCCAACTGGTCGGATCTCTTTTAAGCTCTACGATTGGAATCCAGCGGAGTTCCCACGGAGACTACGTCATCAAGTATTCTCAAGAATTATATATTACAGTTTAGTGTTCAAAGACTATGTTTACCTTCTCAGAATCTCAAAGAACTAATATCTTGCGATTAATTTGAATTTGCAGATATTTCAATGGTTGGCCAACATGCCTGTTGAGCTGGAGGGCTATATCCGCCCAGGATGTACAATTTTGACTGTCTTTATAGCAATGCCAGAGATTATGTGGGCGAAGGTACATCCTGTTATCTTTTACTCATCATTTTCATGTTCATGATGCCGCGACACAACATAAGAAATTGTTTATTTTCAGTAGGTTGTAGTCTCGAGATATGCTCTATTTCTCTATGCACCTTACCCTCTTAAGTACCATATACACATTAAAGCTCTTACGTTTTTGTGTGACCTGAAGTTCTTTTGTTACTAAAAATTGTCCATTATTTGGAAGCTTTTGCCCTGGAGGGAGAAAATGCAAACTTAGTATCTCTTCCCGTGAACTCTCTTTTGACTTTGCACTGTAATAAACTTTTCCAATTTGTTCCTGTAAACAGTTATCTAAAGATCCTGTGGCATATCTGGATGAATTTATTCTTAAACCTGGAAAGATGCTGTTTGGAAGAGGCTCGATGACTGTCTATTTGAACAACATGATTTTCCGTCTTATTAAAGGCAAGTTGGTGTGCTTTACTTGTTTTCTCTGGATTTTTTCACTCTATCATATTGGATAACCATAATGTCGTGAGCTATTAATGTGAACTAATACTTATTTGTCTTGGTTTTGACAGGTGGAACAACTTTAAAGAGAGTCGATGTAAAATTAGAGTCGCCGAAACTTCAGTTTGTGTATCCTACATGTTTTGAAGCTGGAAAACCAATTGAACTCGTTGTATGTGGACAAAACCTTCTGCAACCTAAATGCCGGTATTAATGTCAACCCTTTTTTTGAGCTATGCTTCAGACATCTCTCGCATTTCTAGTTCTGTCTTATTTCTCATATGAGGAAGCTGATATTGCAAGAACTTTCAAAATGTTGCATTTCGATTACTACCCATCATTTGTTGGTTTGATTTTTATCACTTGTGATTACTAAACTGTTCCATATACGAAAGAAAAACATGCTGCTTACAGATAATGGTTTCATTGTAGGTTTCTCGTGTCTTTTTCTGGGAAGTACTTGCCACATAACTATTCTGTTGTACCTGCACCGGACCAGGATGGGAAGCGTTCTTGTAATAACAAGTTCTACAAGATCAATATTGTGAATTCTGACCCTAGTCTCTTTGGCCCTGCCTTTGTCGAGGTACCCATTTGTTTGATGATATACAGTTTAGAAGTAGCTCATTTCAATACGATCCTCATCTAATCCTTTTGTAGGTTGAAAATGAATCTGGCCTATCAAATTTCATACCTCTAATTATTGGAGATGCAGCTGTTTGTTCCGAAATGAAACTAATAGAGCAGAAGTTCAATGCTACACTCTTTCCAGAGGGACAAGAAGTTACTGCTTGCTCTTCTTTGACTTGCTGTTGCAGGGATTTTGGGGAGAGACAGAGCACCTTTAGTGGCCTCTTGTTAGATATTGCATGGTCGGTGAAGGTACCCTCTGCAGAACGCACTGAGCAACCTGTGAACCGATGTCAGATAAAAAGATACAACAGAGTGTTGAATTATCTGATACAGAATAACTCAGCGTCGATCTTAGGAAACGTACTGCACAATTTGGAAACTTTGGTGAAGAAAATGGAGCCAGACAGTCTTGTTCACTGTACCTGTGACTGCGACGTGAGGCTTCTACATGAAAATATGGATTTGGCGAGTGATATTCACAGAAAGCATCAAAGCCCTATAGAGTCAAAGGTGAATCCTCCTTCGTCAGGTTGCTGTTGTGTGAGTAGTCAGAAGGACATACCATCAAGAATATTAAACTTCAATAAGGTTTTTCACTATTATCTGACTTCCCCTATTTTCCTGTTTGATCTATACTGGACTCTGCCCACAATCTATACTTGTCTTGCACATTTGGTTTCTTGCTCCACTCCTGAGTGCTGAACACTAACTTTTGTGTGTTTATGGTATATTTGGCACATTGTGACAATATTACAGGAGTCTGCGCACAATATTGTGTCTGTTTCTTGGTTTATTTGCATAGTTTCTGTTATTTAATGTTTGCCATTTATTATGTTTACAGGATCCTGAAGCAGGATTAGATTGTAAAGAGAGAATACAGGCAGACTGTTCACCAGATAGCGGCGGAAAAGAGACTGATCCTCTGTTAAACAAAGAGGTTGTCATGAACGTAAATGACATAGGAGACTGGCCAAGGAAGTCGTGTATAAAAACGCACTCAGCTTTAGCATTCAGGTCCCGTCAAACTATGTTCTTAATCGCTACGTTCGCTGTCTGTTTTGCTGTCTGTGCGGTTCTCTACCATCCAAACAAGGTCACACAGCTTGCAGTGGCAATCCGAATGAGATTGGTACACAAAATTTGAATATAAGTTCAACGGCAGAGACTCTCATTAACGTGTGTGCATCAAAAAGCTCGAAGAGAGCTGTAAGAGTGTTCAACAGAGCTCAGCCACAACAGCTTCTCAGAGAGTTTCCCTTCAGAAAGAGACAGGATATGATCAGATGAGGTCTTGCTCTTTCTGTGTGTTCTTCTTCCCAATTTCTATAAGACCGGTGATGCTGCAACTGTAATAACAAGAAATGCTCAGATCAGTGATTAATTATCTCTAGTCGAATAGTGTTTTATGTATATTAGGGTTTACTTTTGCTCACTGTAACCTGTTTTTTCTTTGTTTCTTGGTCTAAGAAATGATTCTTGAACAAATCCTAATCGTAACTTTATGCAATTTTCTACTTCAAGCAATGTCTTGGCTCTTGAGATCTCTCTAAACTCTGTTTGGTCACCTCTATTATCAAATGTTATCTTTGACTTTTCTTATTATTATTGTCAGTCCAATAGATTAACTAGTACTCAAGTAGCATAATAATTTGAGATGGTTTTATTCTTTTCTTCTCTTTTTGAAGTACAACTGTATTAAGATGCATGTTGGATTGAGAAATCGGCACTGAGATTGATTGCAACATAGAAGGCAAATGGGTAGAAAAAGACAAAGAAGATGAGATTTGAAAACAACGAAGAGACACACATATAAGGAAATGCGTCAGTTCTGAGTCATATATTTTGGTAAACGACAACATTCTAACATTTTATTTATTTGCTTTAGATGTATTCACCTTTCTTTAAACGTATCAAACGCTAGCTTTAACGTGCTAATTTAAACATAGACTAATCTATTTTGCCTTTAAAAGTTTGCTCAAACTTAGAAGCATTTCTCTTTAACAAAAGAAAACTATTAGAGATTACTTGGACGTATGCAAGATACAATCTCAATTCTCACCGAAAAAGTTTGTACAAGTTCATTTCACTTTTGCAGTCATTAGTTAGGTTAGTATTTTTCTTTAAATATATGCATGCTACGCGTGGTTGCTGCGTTTGTTCAACAGCTAACGTAGAGAATTAAATTGCATTTTTTTTTCATTTTTTTGTCGTAGAGAAATTGCATTTTAATTACGTCTCATTACCTTTGACAAAAAAAAAAAAAA
>AR_comb_assmDRAFT_10541385_pt1 | contig 11972 bp, 10 predicted proteins | sample ArasoioldDNA_FD_10543 | JGI IMG/M metagenome (IMG submission 10543) | reverse complement strand
TCGACAAGCTCAACCGTCCGGTCGGACTGGCGTGAGCGAATCACGTCGAGGGCTGCATTGATGGCAGCGCGGCGGAGATAGCTCTCTTCGTTCTCCATCGCGTCGGAGTCGGGCGGCCGACGGATCAGGCGTAGGAAGACGGTTTGTAGCACGTCTTCGGCGTCGGCCGCATTGCCGGTGATGCGGTAGGCCGTACGGAAAACCAGCCCGTGGTGCGCCTGAAAAGATCGCTCGAGTTCTTGCGGAATGGCGATTGCCGGTTCCTCTACCAATACGCTTCGCAGGGTACTCCTCCGTGTGGCTGCTTACATCAGTAAAGACGGAGGGGAGACGGGATTATTACAGGAGGCGTGGGTTTTTGTTTGTCGCACAAAGTGCAAGGCTTACGATGCCAGGGCGGCAGAGGCTTTCAACTTCGCTTCGTCGCGAAGGGAGTTTTGCCAGAAAGTCAAAATCCACACTCATTGCGGCTGCGCTCTGTCGAAAATCCCACTTCTGGCAAATTCGGCCAGAAGTGGTGCACCCAGTTTCGTCGTACCCCCTGCGATTTGGGCGTTAGCCGGTTACACCTGCAGGTTATGGAGGTAGGGGACGCTCTCTTTCATCAGTTCCAGCTTCATCTCGACGAAGTAGTTCTTGATGCCACCGGTTTTGGCTGCGGTGAAAATCTTCTTCCAGTCGAGCGTGTCTTTTCCCACGGGTACGATCTTTTTCTCCTGTGCTGACCAGCCTTGCACATGCATGGAAACGAAGCGGCCCGGATATTTGTTGAAATATTCGGCGGCGTCGAAGCCCTCGCTGATGGTGGAGACCTGGAACTGGAACTTTACGAGTTTGGGATCGAGAAGTTCGAAGAGAATGTCGTAGGTGCGTTTGCCGTCCACTGTAGACGTCTCAAACGTTTCGTTATGCAGGCCTTGCTGGATGCCGGCTTTGGCGGCCTTCTCGCCCATCTTGTTGTATTCGTCGGCGGCGCGCTTCACATCGTCCATGGTCGGCTTCTTCGGCCCGTCGAGGCTTGCGACGAGCATTTGGGTGAGCCCGAGGTCTGAGGCCCATGCGATACGGTCTTCCTGATTCTTGCGAAGTTCGTCCATCCCGAAGTGCGAACTGACGCAGGTAAGGCCGGCATCGTTGATGATCTTCTTGAGTTCGGCTCCCTTGTACTTCGCGAGCCCGCCGAAGTCATTGTCGCTGTAACCAACGGGCGAGCACATCTCGATGCTTTTGAAGCCTGCGGCGGCGAGCTGCTTGAGCGTGCCGGGAAAATCTTTGGCGATCATCTCGCGGACGGGCCACGTCTGACAGCCGATCGGCAGGCCCAGCGGGTCCGCGTGAAGTTTCAGTACTCCGGCGGAGAGCAAACTCACTGCTGCTGCCGAAGTTGTGGCGGTTTTGCAGAATTCCCTTCTCGAAATTGCAGACATAATAGCCTCCTATGTTCTGACAGCAGACCGCAGCTATAGTTCCCATCCCTTGCGACGTTCCGGGTGAATGTATTTCTGCCCGAGATCGGAGTTGTTTGCCTTGAGATTCGCGTGATCCCAGGTCAGCTTCTGCCCGGTCAGGACGGCCACATTCCCTAGCAGCAGAGTCTCCGTGACCAGATCTTCGAATTCGAAATTGCCACCCGGCTTGGTCTTGCCGCCCTTGCAGGCGTCAAGCCATTCGCGCTCATTGCCCGGAGATCGTGGTAGCGTTTTGGGCGGCTGCTTGTAGCTGTCCATCTTACTTTGAGGGATGAGCCTTGGATTTCTTCCATTGAATCCGCAAAGGATTTTGCCGTGATCTCCGACGAAAAGCAGCCCCTCATCCTCATCTTCTTCTCCGCGGAAAGGAAGGTTCTCTTCCAGTTCCGGCGGCCGCGACGGCTTGAGACCGCCATCGTACCAAGTGAACCGCAGCGGTGGCATGTCACCGCGGACGTCAAAGTCGTAGCGAATGATTTCGGCTTGCGGGTAGGTTTCGTCGTACCGATCGGTCGAACTGGCCTCGACGCTGACGGGAGTTTCGAGCCTCATCACGCGGAAGATCGTGTCATAGCTGTAGCAACCCATGTCGCCGAGCGAGCCGCAACCGAAGTCGGTCCATCCCCGCCAGACAAAGGGCAAGTACGCATGATTGAAAGGACGTTCCGGAGCGGGACCTAGCCAGAGATCCCAATCGAGACCTTCAGGGACGGGCTCTGTCTCTTTGGGACGCTCAACCGCTTGTGCCCAGAATGGCCGGCTGGACCAATTGATGACCTCGCGCACGGGCCCGATGGCGCCGTCCCATATCCACTCGCAGAGCAGCCGAGTATCTTCTGAAGCTTGATTCGCCACGGCGATCTGCGTTGCCACCCCGGTCTCGCGAGCAATTTCGGCAATGCGCCGTGATTCGTAGATCGTGTGGGTTAACGGCTTCTGGCAGAAAACGTGTTTCCGCTTCTTCATCGCCGCGGCTGAAATGGCTGCATGCAGATGATCGGTGGTACACACCACCACGGCATCTACATCTTTCTCCTTCTCGAGCAGATCACGGAAGTCGTTGTAGGCCGCGCATCCTTTATATTGGCCGGAACGTTTTTGCGCGCCGTAGTAGCCTTCCACAATCTTTTGAGCGGGCTCGCGGCCGGCCATGCCGCTGGTGACCTGGAGCGAGTGGGTAAGCTGAATCGGTTGATTGGGGCTGAGCCATTCCCAACCGCTGTTGACTCCGATCAACCTGCGCACCGAATTACAGAATTCGTGGTCGCTCCATTGCGGATATCCGGCGCTGCCTTTGTTGACGTCGCAGACGGCCACGCCCTGCACGTCAGGCTCGCGCAGGAAATGAAGCATCACGCGCAGCCCCTGGGCCCCCACTCCGATGAAAGCGATATTGACCTTGTCGCTGGGTGGAACATATCCGGAGCCGCCCAGAACATGCCGCGGAACGATGGAGAAGCCGACGGCAGCGGTTGCGCTTTGGGCCAAAAACTCTCGTCGGGAGAGCCGATGTGATGAATGAGACCGCGCTGTGGGGTTCACTGTTCCTCCTCGCGCCCATGGGTGCCGGCTGGATGAGAAGTTGGGGGCACTCTGGGTACGAACAACGGGATACTTTAAACCACAGCATCGCTGGGAACAATGGCGGAAATCACTTCTGTCGTAAACTAGGTCCAACTGGGGATCTTCGTGGGGAAAACAACACCTGTATCCGAGAGCCGCTTTGTGAACGAAGTGGCCGAGCGCCGAAATCATCGCGCAGAGCCTCCTATTGATACGGACACAATTCAGGTGACTCCGCCGGCGCGTAACGCAGCCGGGCTTAGGTCCGTTCTCAAAGCGGCGGAGTTCACCATTAAAGAACCTGGATTGGTCCGCGGCGTGGCTGCACTCACTCGCTTGAATCAATTTGACGGAATCGATTGTCCGGGCTGCGCGTGGCCTGATCCGGATCATGAGCGCTCGCTCAACGAGTATTGTGAGAACGGTGTAAAGGCCATCGCCGAGGAGGCGACCGCAAAGCGTTGCCCTCCAGAATTCTTCCGCGCGTGGAGCGTTACGGACCTCGCGAACCAATCAGATTACTGGCTTGGGCATCAGGGGCGACTGACGCATCCAATGGTACTGCGATCAGGAAGCGATCATTACGAACCGATTTCATGGGATGAAGCGTTCGCGATGATTGCGGACGATCTTAACGGACTGAGCACTCCGGATCAGGCCATCTTCTACACATCCGGGAGGACCAGCAACGAGGCGGCATTCCTCTATCAGCTCTTTGTGCGGCAGTTCGGCACGAATAATCTGCCCGACTGTTCCAACCTCTGCCATGAGTCGTCTGGCCTCGCATTGCGAGAGGTCATTGGAGTTGGAAAGGGTACCGTCAAACTCGACGACTTCGATCGGGCCGATATGATCCTTATTATTGGGCAGAACCCGGGGACGAACCATCCGCGCATGCTGGCGACGCTGCAGCGTGCCGCCAGGCGTGGAGCGACGATTGTCAGCGTGAACCCGCTGGCTGAGGTTGGGCTGACCCGGTTTAAGCATCCCAAAGACGTCCTTCACCTCTTTGGTTCCGGAACACAAATCGCGAAGCACTTCGTGCGCGTGCGCCTCAGCGGGGATCTGGCTTTCCTGAAGGGCGTCTGCAAAGAGATTCTCGAAGAGGAGGCGAAACAGCCCGGGACAGTTGTCAACCTGCCTTTCATCCGTGAGAAGACCGCCCGTTTCGAGCAGTTCCGCGACGCAATCTCAACGGTTTCATGGGAGGAAATTGTTGAGCACAGCGGTGTGGCTCGTTCTCAGATCCGGGAGATCGCAAAAGTCGTGATGAGGTCGAAGGCGATGATCGCCTGCTGGGCCATGGGGCTTACGCAACAGAAGCAGGCGGTCGCGACGATTCAGGAGATTGTGAATCTGATGTTGCTCGGCGGCCACATGGGCCGGCCCGGTGCCGGAGTTTGTCCCGTGCGTGGGCATTCCAATGTCCAGGGCGACCGAACCATGGGCATTTGGGAACGGATGCCCGACAGCTTTCTGGACAAATTGCGAGACAATTTTGGATTTGCACCCTCCCGCAGGCATGGCTGGGACGTAGTAGATTCGATCAAGGCTATGCACCGTGGCGATGCGAAAGTATTTTTTGCGATGGGCGGAAATTTCCTTTCCGCTACGCCAGACACGAAGTTTACGGCGGAGGCGTTGTCGCGCTGCAATCTGACGGCGCACGTTTCGACGAAGCTAAACCGGGCTCATTTGATTACGGGGAAGCAGGCGCTGATCTTGCCTTGTCTCGGCCGCACCGATCGCGACGTGCAAGCTGCGGAACCGCAGTTTGTGAGCGTGGAAAACTCGATGGGGATCATACATTCGTCGAGGGGCAATCTGAATCCGGCTTCCGATCAACTGCTCAGCGAACCGGTGATCGTCGCGCGTTTAGCTGTCGCGACCCTGGGGAAAAAGTCCAGCGTGAACTGGATGCATCTCGTCGAGGACTACGACCGGGTTCGCGAACTGATCGCGCGAATCATACCGGGTTGCGAGGATATGAACCGCCGGGTGCGTCAAAGAGGCGGCTTTTATCTTCCGAATGCTGCGCGGAACAATGAGTACAACACGAAGACAGGAAAGGCGAACTTCACCGTTTCTCGGATCGAGCCCTTGAAGGTGGGACCCGGGCAGTTCCTGATGACGACCCTCCGAAGCCACGATCAGTACAATACGACGATTTACGGGCTCGACGATCGTTACCGTGGGATCTTCAATGGACGGCGAGTGGTATTGATCAACCCGGAGGACATGAAGGAGCAAGGCTGGCAGGCAGGAGATCGGCTTGACATCAAGAGTCATTTTCTAAACAACGGCAGGGAAGAAATCCGCGAGGCAGCCCGCTTCCTCGCCGTGCCCTATGACATTCCGAGAGGCTGCGTGGCAACATATTTCCCCGAAGCGAACGTGCTGGTGCCAATCGGCGGCGTTGCGCTGGGGAGTAATACTCCGACCTCGAAGGCGATTGTGGTGAGTCTTGTTCTATCGACCGTCAATCGCACTGAGAAGACCAATTCTACAGATGTGGTCCCGGTCGCTTCCGCCTTTTCCTCTTGAGCGGAGCCATTCCATAACAGCACACAAGGTCTGCAGCCGTCGCGGTGTTAGTATCGATGCGCGAAAATTGTGCTCTCGACAGAATCGCTCCGTGTAATCCGACCCATGGGCATTGACGCTCACCAGCATTTCTGGACTTACAACCCCGCCGAATATGAGTGGATCGACGAGTCGATGGCGGCGATCCGTCGAGACTTCCTGCCGGAGGACTTAGAACCTGAGCTTGAACGCCACGAGTTCCAGGGATCGGTCGCCGTTCAGACACGACAAACGCTGGAGGAAACTCGCTGGCTGCTGGACTTGGCGGATCGGTCATCCAAAATCATGGGAGTAGTTGGATGGGTAGACTTGTGTTCTCCGGATGTGCGCTCTCAGCTTCGTTCGTTCGCCAGAAATCCTAAGCTTGTCGGCATCCGCCATATTGTGCAGTCAGAGCCGGATGATCGCTTTCTCTTGCGCGAGGATTTTCTTCGGGGCATCGCGTTGCTGGAGGAATTCGACCTTGCCTATGACATCCTGATCTACACAAAACATCTTCCAGTAGCGGCAGAATTTGTGGAGCGCTTCCCGAAGCAGCGGTTTGTGCTCGATCATCTCGCGAAACCTCCCATCAAGAGTCGAGAGATTGAATCATGGGCCGTTGGGATTCGGCGGCTGGCAGCCTTTCCGAATTTATTCTGCAAACTCTCGGGGCTGGTCACCGAGGCTGACTGGCAGCGCTGGAAGCCGGAGGACATTACTCCCTATCTTGACATTGCGTTTGAAGCATTCGGGGCTTCGCGGCTGATGATCGGCTCCGACTGGCCGGTATGCCTGGTGGCGAGTTCTTACAGTCGAACACTGGATGTTGTGAAGAATTATCTTAAGGATCACATGGCGGAAACTCGCGAGGCTGTGCTGGGTGGGAATGCACGCCGCTTCTGGAGATTGAAGGGCTGAAAGCTTCGTTGTGATCGCTTTTTCGCCGAATTGCGGGTCATTCCGCAAACGTTTACACTGCCCAGCATCCAGTATTTCCCGGACTGTATATCGCCCATGAGATCCCGCGTGCTACAACTCGATTCCCATGACAATGTCCTGGTTGCGCTGGCAGACCTGAAGCGAACGGAAAACGTCGAATGGGCCGGGCGGAAACACGTTTTGAAGTCGGATGTCCCAGCGAAGCATAAGTTCGCCACGACAGACCTTTCGCCTGGCGATCGCGTTGTGATGTACGGAGTCCTGGTAGGACAGGCCGTCAAGCCTATTGCCGCCGGAGAGCTTCTGACTGTCAGTAATATTCGTCATCAGGCCGCAAGCTTTCATCAGCAGTCCGAAGCGTTCCACTTGTTGCCTCCTGACGTTTCGCGGTGGAGTCGCACGACGTTTGCGGGTTATGTGCGATCCGACGGGCAGTTCGGCACGCGCAATTACTGGCTGGTCGTGCCTCTGGTCTTTTGCGAAAACAAGAACATTCAGGTGCTGAAGCAGGCCTTCGAAGAGGAGCTGGGATTTGCGGCTCCGCAGCTTTACAGGCGGCAGGTCGCGGAACTGGCCAGACTCTATCGCGAAGACAAGCTCACAGAATTGGAGCGGCACGGGGCTGTAGAGCCGCCGAAGATCCCTCCTCAGCAACGGCTGTTCGAAAATGTGGACGGGATCCGCTTTCTTCTCCATGAAGGAGGCTGCGGTGGAACGCGGGAAGACTCCAACAATCTGTGCGGGCTGCTGGCGGGATACATTCATCATCCCAATGTGGCCGGAGCGACAGTCCTCAGCCTGGGTTGCCAGCATGCGCAGATCGAGATACTTCAATCGGAGATTCACAAGCGCACTCCCAGATTCGACAAGCCGCTGTTCATCTTTGAGCAACAGAAGAGCGGCTCCGAGTCAGCGATGATGACGGATGCAATTCGGCAGACGTTTCTGGGGCTCGCAGAAGCTAATAAGGCACGGCGCGTGTCCGCACCTCTGTCGAAATTGTGCGTGGGATTGAAGTGCGGAGGGTCCGACGGATTCTCCGGAATTTCTGCCAACCCTGCGATCGGGCACACTTCTGACCTACTCGCCGCCTTGGGAGCGAGAACGATCCTGTCAGAATTCCCCGAACTATGCGGGGTGGAACAGGAATTGATCGACCGCGGACAGAGCAAAGAGGTTGGCGATCGATTCATGAAGTTGATGACGGACTATGCGGCGCGAGCGGCGGCGGTGCGCTCGGCTTTCGAAATGAACCCGTCGCCGGGCAACATGCGAGACGGCCTACTGACAGATGCGATGAAATCGGCGGGAGCGGCGAAGAAAGGCGGCAAGTCTCCGGTCACCGCGGTGCTCGACTATCCCGAATATTCGACCGAGCCCGGGCTCAACCTGCAATGCACTCCCGGAAACGATGTGGAGTGCGTTACGGCGCAGGTTGGAGCCGGTGCGAGCGTCGTTTTGTTCACAACCGGACTGGGCACGCCCACGGGCAATCCCATAACGCCGGTTGTGAAACTTTCGACGAACTCCAGCCTGGCCCAACGCATGCACGACATCATTGATGTTGATACCGGATCAGTCATTGAAGGAGCACAGACGATTGAGCAAATGGGGGAAACCGTACTCGACTTCGTGGTGAAGGTTGCGAGTGGCGAGATTCGGACGAAAGCCGAAATGAAAGCGCAGGAAGACTTCATTCCCTGGAAGCGAGGCGTTTCCCTCTGAGCGATAGCAAGGATGTCGGACGCGAATTCCGGCTCGACGGCAGAGTGGCCGTGATTACGGGCGCGGGAAGCGGAATTGGGCAAGCCATCGGACTGAAATTTGCCGCGCATGGCGCGAGCATTCGCATTCTGGACGTAAACCAGGAAGGCGCCTCGGCTACTCGCGAGCAGATTTGCAGGAACGGCGGTGACGCTTCGATTCACGTTTGTGATGTGACCGACCAGTCGCGGGTGAAAGATAGCTTTGCCGAGTTATTCGGCAAAGAACGGATTCACATCCTCGTGAATAATGCAGGTGTGTCGCACATCGGAACCGTCGAGAGCACGACGGAGGCGGATTTTGATCGTCTCGTTCGGGTTAACATCAAGGGTTTCTATAACTGCATGCACGCCATCGCGCCGCACATGCGCGACAACGGAGGAGGAGTCATCCTAAACATGGCGTCGATTGCCGGCTCAGCCGGGCTGGCTGATCGATTTGCCTACTCGATGACCAAGGGAGCGGTGATCGCGATGACGTACTCCGTCGCGCGGGACTATCTTGCGCATAACATCCGCTGCAATTGCATCTCTCCCGCACGGGTGCACACACCTTTTGTGGACGATTATCTGAAGAAAACCTATCCGGGACGCGAGCAGGAGATGTTTGGCAAGCTGGCGAAGTCGCAGCCGATCGGAAGGATGGCAGAGCCGAGGGAAGTCGCGTCCCTGGCGCTGTTCTTGTGTTCCGACGAAGCATCCTTCATTACTGGCGCGGACTATCCGCTTGATGGTGGGTTCTTTAATCTACGGGGCTAGAGCATGGATCTACAGTTGAAAGACAAAGTTGTAATCGTGACGGGCGGCGCGAAGGGGATTGGAGCAGCGATTGCCCATGCGTGTGCCGCCGAGGGTGCCGTGCCCGTGATTGTGGGGCGCGACGCAATGGCCGGCAGGAAGGTGCAGTCTGAAATTACAACTGGTGGTGGTCGGTGTGGCCTGATCAGCGTCGATCTCAGCACGGCGGAAAGCTGCGAGCAATCAGTGTCGCAAACGATGAAAGAGTTCGGGCGCCTTGATGCGCTGGTCAACAACGCCGGACGCAACGACAAAGTAGGGCTTGAGGAAGGCAACCCCACAGAGTACGTGGCCTCTCTCAATCGCAACCTCGTTCATTACTACAGCATGGCGCATTACAGTCTGCCCCATCTGAAACGCGCACGTGGATCGATCGTAAACGTCGGATCGAAGACTGCTGTCACGGGGCAGGGCAGCACGTCAGGGTATGCTTCGTCAAAGGGAGCGATCATGGCGCTCACTCGCGAGTGGGCTGCGGAATTATTACCCTACGGGATCCGGGTCAACACGGTGATTCCTGCTGAGGTGATGACGCCGCTTTATCGGAGTTGGCTGGATACATTTCCAAATCCTGAGCAAAAGTTAAACGTGATCCTCTCGAAGATTCCCCTGGAGAAGCGAATGACTACGTCGGAGGAAATCGCATCGATGGTCGTTTTTCTCCTCTCGACAAAGTCCAGCCATACGACAGGGCAACACTTGTTTGTCGATGGCGGGTACGTGCACCTGGACCGCGCTCTGACCTAAGACGACTCGCAGAACACAAATGACCAAACCCGCGCCAGTCACCGAACGCCGATATATTGTCCCGCTTGCCATGGTGACGAGTTTGTTCTTCGTGTGGGCGATTGGGGTCAACCTGAACGACGTGCTGATCCAGCATTTGAAGAAGGCATTCGGGTTGACCGATTTCCAGTCATCCTTGATACAGTCGGCATTCTTCGGGGGATACTTCCTGGCTGCTCTGCCTGCGGGCTGGATCATGCAGCGGATCGGTTACAAGCGCGGAATCCTGATGGGGCTTGCGGTGTGCGCGACGGGAACGATTTTGTTTATTCCCGCTGCTTCGGTGCGGGTGTATGCGTTCTTCCTGTTTGCGCTCTTTGTGATGGCCTGCGGGCAGTCGGTACTTGAGGTGGCGGCCAATCCGTACGTCACGACGCTCGGTCCAGTGGAAAGTTCCGAGCAGAGACTCAATCTGGCGCAGTCGTTCAACGCCATGGGCGCGTTTTTGGTCGCGCTGCTGGGCTCGAAATTTATTCTGTCCGGCATCGAGTACACAGCGGCGCAACAAGCGGCGATGTCCGCCGCGCAACTCCTGAACTATCGCATTTCCGAAGCCAACATGGTGAAGACGCCGTACCTGGTCATCACCGGGATTTTTCTCTTCATTGCAGTTTTAATCTTTTTCACGAAGCTGCCGGAAATCCAGGAATCGACGGATGCCGGACCAGGAAACGCGAATGCCAAGCTAAGCGGAGCAATCGCATTCCCACATCTCATAAAAGGTGTGGTGGCGCAGTTTTGCTACGTCGGTGCACAAGTCGGAGTGGCCAGCTTCATCATCCGGTTCAGTGAGTTCACGTTGACGGGAACGCATGAAAAGGCCGCGGCTCAGTTCCTGCAAGCCCATTTGTTTGGTTTTATGCTTGGGCGGTTCTCCGGTTCGGCAATCATGCACAAAATCGCTCCTAGCCGGTTGCTCAGCATATTTGCCGGCTGCTCGTTGCTCTGTCTGACAATCATTTTGCTCAGCTCGGGCGTGCCAACGGTCGCAGCCATTGTTTTGCTTGGCTTCTTCCACTCGATCATGTTCCCGACGATTTTTGCGCTGAGTATTAAGAATCTGGGTCCTTATACAAAACTCGGCTCGTCGCTTCTCGTCATGTCTATTATTGGAGGTGCTGTCTGTCCCGCGATCATGGGCCGAATTTCCGATGCGTGGAATATCCAGCGGGCTTTCCTGATTCCGTTGCTGTGCCATGCTTACGTGCTGTATTTTGCCGTGCGCGGATATCGGCCAGCGACTGCGCTTACAGTCGGTGGCGAAATGGCCGTCCCCGCCGGAGAGGTCTAAATGCATCGTCGTTTTTGCCTGACTCTCGATCTCAAGGATGATCCCGGGCTCATCGCCGAGTACAAGCGCTATCACGAGCATGTCTGGCCGGAGATCGTTGAGAGCATCAAAGACTCCGGCATCCTGGACATGGAAATTTATCTGCTCGGAACGCGCATGTTCATGATCATGGAGGTCAGCGACGAGTTCTCTTTCGAGGCCAAGACCGAAACCGATCGCCGCAATCCGAAGGTGCAGGAGTGGGAGAACTTGATGTGGAGGTTCCAGAAGGCTCTCCCGGAGGCGAAACCGGGAGAGAAATGGATGCGGATGGACAGAATCTTCAAGCTGCAAGTGTGACCGGCGCCAGTCAAGCTGGAATTCGGGAATCCTCTCCGGGAAACTGAACTGTAAATCAACGGTCTTCCTGCAGGAATCGATCGAGTAAACACCTTCGTTTCCGACCACCATCTGCTGGCCCGGGAAATCCTGCTGAATACCGCTTGGTGAGCGGCATTCGGGTATTTTGTTCGGTATTCGTAACGCAAAACGTTCTTTGGCGGAAACCTCTTGCCTCTGGGCGACAATCATGTGTAACACGAGGGGGGAGAAGGAGTGGCTCCGGAAGACTGCCCGAAATGCGGCGGTTCTGGATATGTTGCGAAGCCTCTGGACTTGAACGGGAAGTCCGAGGGCGTCGCGTTTATCCGGATGAAGTGTCCCGCATGCGGGGGCACCGGCCGGAAGCGCCCGATCTCACCTACGACCGCCGGCTGACCGCACGGCCTGCGGTGCTTGCGAAACGTACGGAACCGGGCC
>AR_comb_assmDRAFT_10096348_pt1 | contig 11976 bp, 8 predicted proteins | sample ArasoioldDNA_FD_10543 | JGI IMG/M metagenome (IMG submission 10543) | reverse complement strand
CGGTCGACACTGCGCGACAACGCGACCGGCATCGCCGCGGGACTGGCCGCGGCGGCGCTGCTGCACATCGACGTCGACCGCACGCAGGTCGAGCGCAACGCGATCGGCATGGTGGTCGACGGAGACGGCGCCGTTGGCACGCTTCGTAACGGCGGCTTCAGCGAAAACGGCACGGCACTCTGGATCGCGCCGACGGCCGCCGGAGCGTCAGCGCGTTTCGAGGTACGCAGGATCTCGTTCAGCGCGAACGGCGCGGGCCTCATCGTGGGGGGCAACGCCGGAACGACGGCGCGAGCGGCCGTGGTCAAATCGCTGGTCGCCGGCAGCGCCGGCGTCGGGGTGTCGACGGCCGTCGGCGGCACGACATGGATCAGCGACACGACGATCACGCGCAATGCGACGGGGCTGCAGCAGACGGGCGGCGGCGCGTCAGTGTCGTTCATGAACAACCGGCTATTCGGCAACACGAGCGACGGCGCGTTCTCGTCGTCGGTAGCGCCGCAATAGCGCAACAGACGTGGCGATGACATGTGCCGGCCGCTCGCGTGCGACAAAGCGCGCGGCGCCGCTGCACAGGCGATGTCACGCGCAGCCGGACCGGTTCAATACTGAGTCGGCATTGACGCGGGTTCAATCGGGGCGGTAGAGTTTTCTGGCGGCGCGGTCCCCAGCCGCGGACGCAGGGAGAACGTCATGACTGACGCAATTGCGCGCCGTTTAGTGCTCGCTGTGCTGCCGCTGGCCATCGCCGCCGCGACGACGGTTCACGCCGCGCAGCGAACCTTTGTTTCGACACTCGGGCAGGACGTGAATGCCTGCTCGCTCGCGTCACCTTGTCGCGGCTTTGCCAAGGCGCTCACGGCCACCGACCCCGATGGCGAAATTGTCGTGCTCGATTCGGGCGGCTACGGTTCGGTGAGCGTGAACAAGAACGTCACCATCACATCGCCTGCGGGAGTCTACGCCGGCATTTCTGTTTTCGCCGCGGGCGATGGTGTCATCGTAGCTGCCCCGGCAACGCGTGTGGTGCTGCGCGGACTGACCATCAACGGCCAGGGCGGCGACAATGGCATCCGCATCCAGGCCGGCGAAGTACACATCGAGTCGACGGTTATTTCGAACATGTCGCAGGCGGGCATTCGCATCGAGGGCGGGAGTTCGGTGCGCGTGTCGTCGACCGTCGTGCGTTCGAGCGGCAATACCGGCCTATTGGTTGTCCCCGGCGCAGGTACGACCAGCGTGCTGGTGCGGGACAGCGAGTTTTCGAACAACGTGATGGTGGGTGTCAACGTCGGGCCGTTCGCGGCGGGCGCCAACGCGCAAGTAACCGTGGATCGATCCAGCGTGACCCGCAACGGTATTGGCCTCCTTGTCGGTGCCGGAGGGAGCGCAACGGCGGCGCTGGTCGTCACGCAGTCGGTGGCGAGCGAAAATACCGGCGCCGGCGTCGCAAGCACCGGTGCCGGCTCGACCGCGTACGTGCGCGAATCTGCCGTCACACGCAATGGCGTGGGCTTCCAGCAGGCGATCTCGTCGGTGTTCCATGCGTGTGGTTCCAATCTGTTGGTGGCGAACGGTCTCGCGCTGAGCGGATCCATCAACACCGGAACTTGCCTCGACGTGGCGGCGTTGTCCGGACCCGCCGGCGGCGACCTCGCGGGCAACTATCCGGATCCCGTGATTGCCCCGGATGCCGTCACAGCCTCGAAGATTGCGGATTTCGCGGTCACCAACACCAAGCTTGGATCAAGTTCGGTAACGGCGTCGAAGATCGCGGCCGGTGCGGTCGGCTCCTCCGAAATCGCTTCGTTGGCGGTCACGTCCACCGAACTCGCGAACAGCGCCGTCACCAACGCCAAGATTGCCAACGACAGCGTTTCGCGCGGCAAGATCCAGGGTGGCTACAGCAACGGCAGTATCAGTGTCAGCTTGGGCCTAGGCGCCAACACCTGCTCGGATTTCGATTTAGCTGTCCCTGGCGTTGTGGCGGGTGACATTCCGATTTTTGCGCTGCAAAGCGGCGAGACACTGCCGCAAAAAATGCTGATCATCCCGCTGAATTCACCGTCCGCAGGTTTGGTCACCGTCCGCATCTGCAACTTCGCCGCGGTCACGCAGGCGTTCTCCAATCTGGGGATATATGTGCTGACGATTCGCTGAGCATTCTTTGATCGCGCTCGCCCGCGTAGAGCTCTTGTCAGAGCTGGTGTGCGCGAGCTGATCAGGCGCCGGCCCCGACGTTTCGTGTACTACAACGCTCCGATACGGAGCACGCGCGCTTCTTAATCGCGAGCGACAGCGGCGGCGAAAGTCTCAAGTCGTGGGGTTCTTTACCTGCGCGATCGCTCTACCGACAATGCGCGCGAATATCTCTCTTCCACCAAGCCGTTCGGGATTCCTCAGAATCGCTGACTCGATCGCGCGCTCGCCCGCCCACGCCTTCCCGATTGCGGCCTCGACCGCCGCCATGTCCGTGTTCTCGCCGACGAGCGCCGTCGTCTTGTCGAGCGCCTCCATTCTTGACAGCAGGGATAGCTCGATGGCCGTGCCCGCCCGAGCAGCGGCGAAGCCGCGGAGGTCGATGAGCACCGCGTTGGAACGATGGATGAGTTCCTCCACGGCCTTGACCCACATACGGTCAGTGCAATAGAACTCGTTGACACGGTACCGGCTATCGGGGTCTGCTTCGCGGTCGATCTCGTCAAGGCGTTGAGCCAACGACGCATCGTCGGTGATGAAACCGCGCTCGGTGCGCAGAGCGACGAATGCGAGGAGCTCGTGAGGTTCGAGATTGGCTTTTGCAAGGTCCGGTCCGCCGATGAGGCAGATCGGCCCGATGAATCTCCAATATCTGGAAACCTCGTCGAGCAATTGCTCCCGTTGACTCGAATCGCCAAATACGCGCAGCAGCAGAAGCAAGGGCGGCGCCTGCCGGCTAGGGGACAGGCGCCGGGTTGAGCGCACGTAAACAAAGGCAAAGACGGCAACGGGTATCGCGATCAACAGTACGTCGTTCGCGTTCGTGCGTGGTTGAAACAGGACAATGGCGAACAGGATCGCGAGCAACGCGAACCATGACAGCATCTGGAACTGCGCATCGCTGTAGTACTTGCGGTGATAAGCACTCGCGAGCGCTCTCAACGCCACGATTCCTCCGAACAGTCCCGCAAGCGCGATCACTACTGCCATTGCAATGACGAGCGCCAGCATCAAGCCAAGATCCGCGTGAGGAATATCCTTCAATGGGTTGCAATGCGAGAGGGCGCGCGCGTATGCGTTGCCTTCCTCCCAGAGCAGCAGGGGTATCAGCACTGCGCCGGTCAGCATGGGCACGGCGTTTCGCTGATGGCGCGATCCCAGACCGATGAGAAGAAGACAGAGAGGTGCGGCGAAGATCCAATAACCTCCATCGCTCCATTTCGCCACGCCGGTGACCAGTGGTCCGGCGAGAACGAAGATGTAGACCGGCAGGAGCCAGAACAACCATCGACGGAGGCGAGGGTGCCTCATGCCCAGCAGCACCATCGGCCATGCCATTCCGGTGAATAGGCCAACCTGGAGCAGCCAGCCGAGGAGCGGCACGACAACGATCAACACAAAGAAGGCTTCGCGCCCGTGCTCCACGCTGGCGGCCTGCGCGTAGATCGAGCTGATCTTTGGCGCGGTGGATGCCATCACCGTCAGGACGTAATAGATTGTCCCTGCGGTCACGGCGAATGCCAGCGTCGAGTACACGATCGACATCCGATGGTCGCGTTCGCATCGTTGAGCTTCGCTGATCAGACTCTCGCCCCAGGAAGACAAATCCCCATCGCCTAACGACGTCAACGTTGGATCACGTCGGCTGCTTCTTCCCGTGTGCGAGGCCGAGGCAGGCGGATCCGTCGGTGGCGAGCCATGATCGCCACGACGCGCCATCAGTCGCGTGACTCGCCAGCCGTAAAGCCACGTTATTATCGGCGCAACGACGACCGCAACGGCGACTGCCTTCAGAACGCTGAGGAGGTAGTAGAAAACACGGGGAACGCGGTTGACCGTCTCGGGGTCGAGGTAAGCCGAGAGCGTGCACGACCAATTCAAGTCCATCGTGCTGATCCTCCGGGCAAGGAAACCGAACGCGCTGGAGCTGCAGTGAAGCTTCTTTCCGAGCGCGCCGCAGCGCTCCATGTTCCTGGAAGTGAATTTGTACGCCCGATTACGACTATGGCGAGCACGATTGTCGGCGGGTCCCAGCAGTGCTATTAATGGAACGTCGCGTGGAAGTCGGTGGGACGGCGGGGGCTAATGCCATGATCCAGATGGCCTCGCCGGTAACATATCCTGCGTCCTGACTTAGGGAGAGTGAGCCATGGCACCACCCCTAGTAGCGGAATTTCTCGGTACGTTCTGGCTGGTTCTCGGTGGTTGCGGAAGTGCGGTCATTGCCGCAGCGTTTCCCGAGTTGGGTATTGGCTTCACGGGCGTCTCGCTCGCGTTCGGCCTCACAGTGCTCACCGGAGCCTACGCGCTCGGACCGATTTCGGGCGGTCACTTCAATCCGGCCGTCTCCCTCGGGCTTTGGGCCGGCGGGCGCTTTCCCGCGTCGCGGCTACTGCCGTACGTCATCGCGCAGCTGCTGGGTGCAGTTCTCGCCAGTGGCGTGCTCTACCTCATCGCCAGCGGAAAGGCCGGCTTCGATCTGCAAGCGGGCTTCGCGACGAACGGCTACGGCGAACACTCGCCGGGAAAGTACGGCCTCGGTTCGGCGCTTGTCTGCGAGGTTGTGATGACATTCATGTTTGTCATTGTCATCGGGGGTGCGACAAACGGGCGGGCACCGAACGACTTCGCGGGGCTCGCGATCGGCCTGTGTCTCACGCTTATTCACCTCGTCAGCATCCCGGTGACAAACACGTCGGTGAATCCGGCGCGGAGCACCGGACCGGCGCTCTTCGTGGGCGGTTGGGCGCTCCAGCAGCTGTGGCTCTTCTGGGTAGCGCCGATCGCCGGTGCCGTGCTCGCGGGTTGGCTCTCGCGCGTCGCGTCTCGTGGGAAGGATCTACCGCCCCTCGCCGGGAGTTGATCAGATCCGTCATGTCGGCAACCTAGGCGTTGCGCGGATCAGCGTGGCCTGCGGAGACGCCCCGTCGCGGACTTCTCCGATGCAGGCTTGGGTTGTTTTTCGGGCACTGCTGCCGCAGGTTTGGCCGGGGACCTCAAATTCTTGGCGACCCCGACAATGGCCCCGATGGCCGCTCCTGCCGCGGGGCCGATGATCGGAACCGGGAGTGCCACCGCCGCACCGATGGCGGCACCCGCGGCAGCATCCTTGACCATCCCGTGCTTCGCTACCTCCCTGGCCAATGCTCCGGCCCCATCTGACACCTTTGATGTGATTCTCTTGGCTTTGGCGGTGGCGACTTTCGCGTCTTCCTGATCGAGCTTGCCGTCCTTGTTCAGGTCACCGACTGACGCGGCAGCTCTCCCCACCTTCTTCCCGGCAGACTTGCTGGCCGCTGCGATCCGCTGGCCGGCCGATTTGCCGATTTCCAGAGCGGTGCGTCTGGGGTCCTTCGAGTCGTTGCTCGTCGATTGTTTCTTTGGCATTAGTCAACTCCACACTCGTCTGGACCCAAAGCGAACACCGCGGAAGAGCCGCAACCGGATGCGCCACAAGAAAATAACACGGCTTGCGTCGTTGAGGCCATGGATCCGGATCGATCCGTCATTTGTCGGCCATGCGGATACCCGTTTCGGGTCGCAAGCGGTCGCTAGCTAGAGGCGGCTTCGGCCACAGCCTGCGGTTTGACTTCTCGTGCGTTCATCTCTGGCCCTCATCTGTTGCCGCCGTCAATGCCTTCACGGCGATCGCAGCAACGAGCGCGGTCACCAACACGCCGCATATCCCGATCAGTATGGCCAGCAGGCGTGTCAGCAGTGACTTGGGCGCAAGATCGCCGTAGCCGATGGTCAGGCCCGATACGAACGCGAAATAAATCGACTCGTGTACCGACCAGCCTTCGATCGTGCCAATAACCAATCCGAGCGCAACGATCAGGCCGAGCAGTATCGACAGGATCGGCCAAACGACGCGCAACCCTGTGAGCAGCCCTGCGAGGAAGTTCCTTCTCAACGCGCGCGAATCCATGGGGCCCCCGAAGTTGCTAATGGTACATGCGGTCCTGGCCGTTACCTTCGTGCCCGAGATTCAGCCGCCGTCGATTGGGCCAGGAACGGTTCACGAGCGGTCAAAGGCAAGACCGCTGGCGACGGACTGTCGACGCCAGTAGCGGGTGCACAGTGAACCCGCCAAATTGCCCGGAAATGGGCATTGGTGGTATTTTGCCTGTTGAGACGCTAGTCCGATGGCGCTCGCACCTGCGGCGAGTTGCCTGCCGAATCTGGCAGCGGAAGCGCCGTGCCTGGAGGCAATCGCTTCGCAACGCTACGGAGGGAACGATGGTGACGAAGATGACATGGCTGGCGCGAGTCATTGTGATCGTTGCGCTGGGGCTCACTTCCGGAGGTGCCCCCCTGGCACAAACGAAGACCACCGTCGACGTGCGCAAGTTCGAGGTGATCGCGGTCGACGGCAACAAGCTCATCGTCCGCGACCAGAAGGGCACGAACCAGTACACAGTGCCGAACGATTTCCGCTTTACGGTGGACGGCAAGAAGATGCCCGTGTCGGAGTTGAAGGCGGGGATGAAAGGCACGGCGACCGTCACCACGACGACCACGATCAAGCCGGTGGTCGTCACCGAGGTGCGTGAGGTGGAAGTCGTGCGCGCGACGCATGAGTCGCTCACCGTGCGTGCGGCCGATGGCACCGTGAACCGTTTCACGCGGGGGCAACTGGACGAGAAGGGTCTCCAGATCATGAAGGATGGACGACCGGTCCAGCTTACTGAACTCAAGGCCGGCGACAGGCTGGCGGCGACGATCGTGACGAACGAGGCGCCCATAGTTCTCACGGAAAAGGAAGTGCAACTGGCGCTCGCCGACGCCAAGGCCGCATCCGCGCCGGCCCAAGTGGCGACGGCCGCCGGCGCAGCGCAGACACCCGCCCCGGCCCCGGCCGCCTCCCCACAGCCAAGCGACGTCAAGTCCGCGTCGCCGGCGGCCGAACCATCTGGCCTTGGGTCGATGTGGTACGTGCTGATTGCCATACTCGTTGCCGTAGTGCTGTTCGTCGTTGTGCGCAGGCGAAAGGCGCCGTGAACATCTTGCCGAACGCCGTGATCGTGGCGGCGTCAACTACGAACGTTGGTAGGCACCCATGACGCGCCGGCAAGGCGCCATCACCGTTCTAGGCGTTATCGCGGTCGCGGTGGCATGGGCGGTCTGGCCGCATTCGCCGTTGCCAGACGGTGTGCGCGCTGACCGAATCGTCGTGCGGAAAGCCGAACGCACTCTCAGTCTGTATCGCGGACCGGAATTGCTGAGGTCGTATCGAGTTGCCCTTGGGTCCGTACCCATTGGCCACAAGCGGCGGGAAGGTGATGGCCGCACGCCTGAGGGAAACTACACCATCGACTATCGCTTGCCCGACAGCGACTTTCATCGCGCCTTGCACATCTCCTATCCATCGCCCGCCGACACCCGGGCCGCTCGATCAGCCGGAGCGGACCCTGGCGGGCTGATCATGGTTCACGGAATGAAGGATGGTTTTGGGTTCATTGGTCGGCTGCACATCCTCGTCGATTGGACAAATGGATGCATCGCTGTAACCGATCGAGAGATCGATGAGATTTCGCGTCTGGTTGCTGATGGCACCCCGATCCAAATCGAACCCTAGGCTGCCCAGATAGTGGTCCTAACCGGCGATCGCCGCGCGCAGCCGTTCCATGGCGCGGTTGAGAGTCGACGCCGCGCCCGTGTTCATGGCGCCGGATAGTTGCTCCGCTTCGGACAGCGCTGCCTGAGCCGCGGCCCGGTCGGCGCGCATGAAGTCAACAAGTCCTCGCGTACATAGCAAATCGGCGAGGAGCGGGCGATCGTCCAGCGCGCGCAACGTGGCTTCGGCTTCGCCCAGCAGGGCCTGAGCATCGCCGTGCCGGCCTTGCCGGTAGGCCAGATCGCCCAGTCCGGCCAGGCAGTTCGCCTCGATACGCCGGTTGGACCCCGCGCGCGCGATCGCGAGCGCCTGTTCGAAAGCCGACCGGGCGTCGTCGTACTCGCCTCGCTCGAGCAGCGCGCCGCCGAGGCTGCGCAGCGCATGTCCCTGAGTCCGGCGGTTGCCGATGACGCGCGTGAGCTCGAGCGCCGTACGCATCGTCTGCAGCGCCTCGTCGACGAGACCCTGTCCCAGCTCGAACTCACCCAGCTGCTGCAGCGTGATGGCCTCCGTGTCGCGGTCGCCGAGCTCGCGCAGCAACGCCAACGCCGCCGTGAATGTTGCCCTCGCGCGGTCAGTGTGACCCTGTCCGCCAAGCAGGTCGGCGAAGTTGCACAACGTAATCGCTTCATCGCGCTGACTGCCGATCTCACGCTCGATCGCCAGGGCCGCCTCGTACTGCGCTACGGCCTCATCGGGGCGACCGCGCTCGTGCCACGTGATTGCGAGGTTGCCATGCATGCGCGCTTCGAGCAGCCGATGGCCGATCGCGCGTGCGCTTTCGAGCGCGTCGGCGTAATACAAATGCGCCGCGTCGAGGCGGCCGGACCACAGGCAGATGTTGCCGAGCCGACCCAGGATCCGCGCCTCCAGCTTCCGGTCGCCGATGCCCCGCACGCGTTCGAGCGCCTGTTCCAGCTTCGGCTCGAGCCCTTCGGTGTCACCGACGCGCGTCAGCGCTTCGCCGAGCGCAAGCCGTGCCTGTTCCGCGAGGCGGAGATCGAGCCCCGGGATGGCGAGGACCTCGTCGCCGAGTGCCACGGCGACGCCGAACGGCCCCCGCAGCGCCAGCACTTCCCATGCCGCACGGTAGCAGGCAACCGCGATCTCGCCCTCGGCGCGCGCGATGGCGTGCCGGCACGCCGAGAGAAGGTTGTCGAGCTCGCGTCGCAGCGCATGCAGGCGCTGCATGCCGCCATGCGTGAAGAGCGCTTCCAGCGCCTCATCCGTGCCGAACGCCGCGAAGTACCGGCCATGGCGACGCTGCACGGCGTCCGCGGAGTCGCTGCCGCGCGCACGACACTTCTCCGCCGCGTATTCGTGGATGCTCATGTACATCCCGAAGTACGGCTCCTCGATGTCGTGGCGCGCTGGCGCGGCGTCGGGCGTCCAGCGGCGCAGCAGGCTCTTGTCGACCAGCGCCTGCATGGAGTCGATGACCGGCGGAGCTTCGGGCCATGCGGAGAGGTCTATCACCGTTTCCGCCGCAGCGAGCGCGAAACCACCGTCGAACACCGAACACTGTTCCAGCGCCGACTGTTCCCATGCGCTCAACAGCTGCCAGGACCAGTCGATTGCCGCCCGCAACGTCGACTGCCGGGTCACGCCGCGGCGACCCGCCAGCAGCTTGAACCGATCGCGCAACCGCACCAGCAGCTGGGACGGCGACAGCACGGCGATGCGCGCGGCCGCCAGCTCGATGGCGAGAGGCAGGCCGTCGAGCAGCGTTACGACGTCCGCAATCGCGTTTCGCTGGGCCGTGTCGGGCGCGAAGTCGTGCCTGACCGCGCGCGCACGCGCCACGAACAGATCAATGGCTGGCCCCTCGAGCGGCAAGGGCTCGACCAGCTGCACGACCTCGCCCGGCACGTGCAAGCGTTCGCGGCTCGTGACCATGAAAGCGGCACCGGGTGCGTGGAGCCAGCGACCGACGGTGGCAGGCGCGTGCTGTATGACCTGCTCGAAATTGTCCAGCACGACCAGGCAACGACCGCGGTCGGCAATCGCCTCCGTCAGCTGGGTTGCAGGATCGCCGGCACCGAGGCGCACACCGAGTGTGCTGGCCATCGCGTAATGGATGCCGTCGAGCGATGACGCATCCGAGAGATCACAGAACCAGATACCACCGGGCCACTCGCCCAGCGAGCCGTGACCGTACCGGGTGGCAAGGCGCGTCTTGCCCGTGCCGCCGGGCCCAAGCAGGGTCAACAACCGCGCCCCTTGGCCGAAATGCCGGCCGATCATCGCCAAGTCCACTGCGCGACCGACGAACGAGTCGAGCTCGCCCGGCAAGTAGTGCGGGATGTCGCGCACCGGCCGCCACAAGTCGCCGCGGCGCACCACGCGGTACGATTTGTCGCCGTCGGACGGTGGCGTGAAGCCACATTGCGCCGCCACACCGAGCTCGAAGATCGCGACCGGGTCGTCGATACCTTTGAGACGGTAGTATCCATGGCTGCGGATCTCCGCCGCGGGGCCGAGCGGCGCAGAATCCAGCGCCTCTTTCGCGCCTGCCGTCAGCAGTGTCTGCCCGCCGCGCGCCATCGCCATGACCCGTGATGCAAAGGGAAGCGCAAGGCCTTCGGCCTCGGTTCGTTTGGCGCCGAGCGCCACGTCATCGTCGGAGCTTTCGCGAAACGCGACCGGCCCCACGTGCATTCCCGCGCGCGCCGCGAGCCCCATTTCTGCCATTTGCGCGTGATACTGCAGCGCATAACGCGCAGCATCGGCGGCTGCCTCGAACAGCATGAGCAAGCCGTCCGAGCGGCCGATCTCGCGACCGTTGTGTTGACGAAGCAGATCGCGCGCGCGCCGGTTGTGCTCGTTCCAGAGAACACCGGCACGCTCGTCACCCAGCCGCTGCGTGGTCGACGTGCTGTCGATGATGTCGGTGAAGAGCAGGACCGCGCTGGGGACCATCGAGGATTTCCTCGCAAGCGGCCCGATTCTGGCGCAGTTGACGGCGGACGGCAATGCAGCCCGCGGGCAGTGAGTAGTGCCTTGATGGCGGCGCCCGCTTCCCGTCTGCGCTGCCGCCGACTTCGAATGCGACTCAACCGAAGCCCCGAGAAAGATCGATCGACTGATTCCCCGCTACGGTAGAGTTGCCACGACAACCCCGATGGTGCGGAAAGCGGAGGCGATTCCGATGGCGCTACCGCCAGCGGCGTTCCTAACGGCGCCGTCGACACCTAACCGTTTGGCGAAATGGCGGATGCGAGCGCATCGTCGACGCGCTCCATCCAGACGAAGCTGAGCTTGGCCTGCGCCTCGGCGGGAATCTCCTCGAGGTCGCGCCGATTGCGCTCGGGAAGCATGACGGTGGTGATTCCGGCGCGCAGCGCCGCCAGGACCTTCTCCTTCACGCCGCCAATCGGGAGCACGAGTCCCCGCAGACTGATCTCGCCGGTCATCGCCACGTCGCTGCGCACCGGCCGGCCGGTCAGGAGCGAGGCCAGCGAGACGAACATCGCGACCCCTGCGCTCGGGCCGTCCTTCGGCGTCGCGCCGGCCGGCACGTGCACGTGGATGTCGGACTTCTCGAACAGCTCCGCCGCGATGCCGAGCTCGGCTGCGCGCGCCTTGATCAGCGACAACGCGGCCTGCGCGCTTTCCTTCATCACATCGCCGAGCTGACCGGTGAGGATCAGCCTGCCGGAGCCGGGGGTGCGCGCGGCCTCGACGAACAGGATATCGCCGCCGACTGGCGTCCACGCGAGCCCGGTGGCGACACCGGGCTCGCCGCTGCGCATCGCGACTTCGGCCTCGAACTTGCGGGGGCCGAGGATGGTCGCAATCTCGTCGGACGTGACCGTTACCTGCTGCACGCCGCCTTCGGCGATTCGCACGGCGACGTTGCGGAACGCGTTGCCGATTTCGCGCTCGAGGTTGCGTACGCCGGCCTCGCGGGTGTAGTCGTCGATGATCGTCATCAGCGCATCGTCGGTGATGTCGCACTGCTCTGCAGTGAGGCCCGTGGCCGCGAGCTGGCGCGGCACCAGATAGCGACGCGCGATCTGCAGCTTCTCCTGCGCCGTGTAACCCGGCAGCTGGATGACCTCCATCCGGTCGCGCAGCGGCCCCGGGATCGTGTCGAGCACGTTCGCGGTACAGATGAACATCACGCCGGACAGATCGAACGGCACGCCGAGGTAGTTGTC
>AR_comb_assmDRAFT_10104177_pt1 | contig 11979 bp, 13 predicted proteins | sample ArasoioldDNA_FD_10543 | JGI IMG/M metagenome (IMG submission 10543) | reverse complement strand
CAGCGTCCCGAGGCGCGCAACGTCGCGCTCCTCCAGCCGCGATCCCTCATCGGTGGCGACGAGGACGGCACCGGCCAGCGTGCCGGCGCCCACGATGGGGACGCACGCGAGGCGGACGTCGCCGGCCGTCACGACAAATGGCGCCTCGCTGGTCATCGACGCCGCTAACAAAAATTGGATCGACTCCGAGCGCGCCGCTTCGAAGCGCTCGCGGAGCACGCGGCCTTCTCGCGACGGCGCCAGTACACCAAATTCGTCATCGAGCACTTCGACGGCGACACCAACGAGCCGATGGGCGTCGAACAGCCACTTCCACATGCGGCTGCGAACGATCGCGCGCAGGCGCGCCAGATGCGGGTGGCCGCTCGGCTCGGGCCGAAGGAAGGTCAGGTGAGAAGACACTAAGTCAGCTGTGCTCGGGAATTTGCAATTGGCTCGCCACACCCCATCCGTTTTCACGAAGGGTCGAATGACAATTTGGTTACTTGTGGTTATCAAATACGACGCTGATAAGACTTTTTGTCCGCCTTGTGTCCTTTGAGGTTGAATTCACACTTTCTGATCAGTAGGATGTGCACACGAAACGAATCAGCGTGATTGTTTTCGTCGTGAAGCGCGTCCATTATCCCTAGGCACAAAAACCAGTGCAAACAGAAGAGCTGCCAGCCCACCGCGGCGCCATCGGCCCGACCGTTCCGGCCCTGCCCCTACTCCTCGGCAACAGCCAGGAAATCGTTCATCTCCGCAGTGACGTCGAGGCCGCCGCGCGGTCTGACGCAAAGGTTCTCATCGTCGGCGAGACTGGCGTCGGCAAGGAAATCGTCGCACGCCTGATCCACGAGCTCGGACGGCGGCGGACGCGCGAATTCGTCACGATCAACTGTGCGGGACTTCCCGACTCGCTGCTCGAGAGCGAACTCTTCGGCCACGTCCGCGGCAGCTTTACCGGTGCGTATCGCGACAAGCCGGGGCTCGCGACGCTCGCCAATCACGGCACGCTGTTTCTCGACGAGCTCGGCGAGATGTCGCTGAGAATGCAGGCGCTCCTGTTGCGATTTCTGGAGACCGGTGAAATCCAGCGCGTCGGGTCTGATCGCGTGGAAGCACGGCTCGACGTGCGCGTCATCGCCGCAACCAACCGCGATTTACCGGCGCGGATCGAGTCGCGCGAATTTCGCGAGGACCTTTACTACCGTCTGAACGTGATCAGGCTGTCGATTCCGCCGCTGCGCGAACGCCGCGACGACATCGAGATGCTGCTCCAGCACAGCCTCGCCGAAGCCGCGCGGACGCACGGCGCCGCGGCGCCGCGGCTCTCGCCCGCTGCGCGCGACGTTCTCCTCAACTACCGGTGGCCGGGCAACGTGCGGGAACTCAAGAACGTGGTCGAACGGCTGATCGTCCGCCATCGATCGACGAGGGACATCGTGCCCGACGATCTCCCCCGCGAAGTACTGATGACGCTGGCGCAGCCGTCAGGTCACCTGCCCGCGGCCGAACTGGTGTCGACGTCACGATCGGACGCGCTGTGGGAGCGCATGGTCGTGCAGGGAGAGAGCTTCTGGACGGTCGTCTACCCTGCGTTCATCGATCGCGATCTCACGCGAGCCGATCTCCGTCAGCTGGTGAAGGCAGGACTGCAGCACACACAGGGAAGCTACCGCAAGCTCGTGGAACTCTTCCACATGCAGCCGGCGGACTACAAACGCTTCCTTGCGTTCCTGTACCAGCACGACTGTCACTTGCCGTTCCACGGCTTCCGGGGACGGACGGACGGCGCCGAGCCGCGCTCGCAGGCGCGTTAGATCGGTCCCGGCGGCGGAACGGTCGCGGGCGCCTGCGGCTGGGTGCTGGGCGGTTGCGGGCGCAGGACAACGTTGATCTGCTTCCGGTACTTCACGGGCTTGCCATTCCTGAACGCGGGACGGTAGCGCCATCGCTTCGTCGCGCTCAAGAGCAGCTGGTCGTACATGACGTTCAGGCGTTGACTCATCACGGCAGAGGTCACCAGTCCGCTTTCGTCGATCACGACTTCGAGCACGCCTGTGAATTCCTGAAACTTGAAATTCCCGGTCGGCGGAACCCACTGCGGAATCGTCTGCTCAATCGGCACCGGCGGCACGACTTCCTGATCCGCCAGCGAAAAGATCCGCGAGGAATCCACGACCTGGACGACTGGTTCCGGCGCCGGCGGCGCCGCCTTCGCAAGAGCGGCCGCCTGCTCGACGGCGAGCTGCTGGTCGGTGAGCTTCGCAAATCCATCGGCCAGCATCTTCATGTCGGCGAACGCGGGTCCCGACAGTTCTTTCTCGGCGAGCAGCTGATTCAGCACGCGGAATTCGGCGGCAGCGGCCTTCAGATCGCCCTGTTCGAAGTTGCCTTTCGCGCTCGCGTACAGCGATCTGACCGCTGACGGCAGCACGCGCGCGCGTGCTTCGTCGAACATCGCCACGAGCTTCGGCGATTCGGTTTCGTCGAGTTTCATCGTCGGGCGCCGCGCCGCGAGTCGCTCGAGCGTCGTCTGCGCGTCCTGCGTGCGGTTCAGCGCCATCTGGCATAACGCGCGGAACTTGTCCGCCTGGTCCGGGTCGACGCCCGCGGGCAGGTTGCCAAGAGCCGTGAGGGCCTCTTCGTACGCCGCGGACAGATACAGGGTCTTCGCCGCGTCCAGCGGATCGTCCGCTCCGGCGGCGTACGCCGGCGACACGAGCAGCGCCGCGCCGAAGGACAGTGCGATCAGAAAACGGTTCATCGGCTGAAGTCCATTGTTACGCGCGCGGCGGTCAGCGCGCCGACGACCACGGTCCGGCGGCGTTCGCCCAGCTGTGGGTGCCGCCAGATCAATTCATGAGTTCCGATGGGCAGCGAGAGGGCGCCGAGGGGTGTCACACCGACGCTCCGGCCGTCGACGAAGACTTCCGCCCACGGCGAGGCGTTGACCGACAGCGTGCCGGTCGGCGCCGTGATTGCCAGGCGTGCGACCTTCCCGCTCTCGATCGTGACCGGTCGCGCCAGACGCAGTTCGAGGGTGTCGTTGACAAGATCGAGCTGATGTTTGCCTGCTGCGAGCACGATCGGCGCGCCGTTGGAGAGGCCGAGCAGCTGACCGCCTTCGAGAATTCGCAATTCGACCGGGGCTTCGATTGCCAGTGTGCCGCTGGCCGCGCCGGCCTGGGCGCTCAACGAGACGAAGATGCTGGCCGTCGCGCCGTTGGCGACGTCCACGGTTCGGGTGACGACCGTCGAGCCCTGGCCCACCGCGACGTGGTGTCGCGCCGCGCTGACACCGTGGATCGCGAGAGGCGTGACACCCGCGGCGGTGCCGTCAACAGTCACGCGGGCGCCCGGGGGATCCGATCCGATTTCGAGCGCTCCGCCTGCAACTGGTACGGGCAGGTCGACGTTCTCGGATACGCGCGAACCACCTTCGACCTTGAGAACGATCTGACGCTCGGCGCCCGCGGCGCGAAACACGACGTCGTGCGATCCGGCCAGCAGCTCGAGTTCGACGGGAGTGACGCCGCGACTCACACCGTCAACACTCACCGCCGCACCGTCGGGCCGCGAATTGAGCACCGCTCGACCCGTGAGCGGTGAAGGCTTCGCCGGCGGCGGCGCAATGAATCGATCGCGTGTGTAATAGGCGGCGGCCGCCATCGCGCCGATTGCGAAACACGCACCGAATGCGATCAACCACTTGGTCGTGACGGCAGGCGACACCCCCTTGCTGGTGGTCTTCGGCTCGCCTGACGCGCGCGACGTTTCCGAGCTGAAGCTGTCGAGCGCATCCTGTCCTGATTCGACCCGAATGGGCACCACGTTGGGAGTGGCCGACGGCTCGCTGGTCTCGGCCTTGCTCGGCGGCCACCGACCTGATTTGGCTATGTTGGACATGGTTCTATCTCGGCCTTCTGCGCAATGCAACGCCGTGCCAGCATGACAAAGCTGAAATCAGGCGGAATCACGCGCGGAAGGGATCGACTACGCAGACTTTTGTCGCCGATATCGTCTGAAAAATCAGTCAATCTGGCGACGGCGGACGCGTCGGTTTCTTCAGTCAAAGGACCAAGATACCGGCCGATCGCTCGATCCGCCGCGATCGACGTGCGGCGCGATCGAGGCGCACGCTTTGCAATATCGCTGAGCTCGGCCAATTCCGGCGTAACATTCAGGACGCGCATGACCACTGGTTCGTTCTCGATCGGCACCACGACCGCCCACATCCGCGCGGAATACCTCGAGAGCCCGGGACTTCGCCTGACGGCCACGCAGATCCAGCGCATGTGGCGGCTCGACACCGTCCAATGCGAAGCCATCCTGACGGCTCTCGTCGACGCCCGCTTTCTGCGCAAGACCCGCGACGGCGACTTCGTCCGCTTCGACTGAACAACCGACTACCTACGCAAAACTGAGACAAGGATCGCCGTGCAAGATTTCGAAGCCCCACAGACTGACACGCTTGACGTCTCGCTGACGCGAGCGACCGACGACGCATTTGAGTCCGAGGAGAAGAGCGCCGAACGTCCAACACAGCGCGAAGGATTACCGGCGCACTATCGCATGCGCGCGGAGCGGCATTACGTCGATTCGATTACGTCCCAGTCGGCGGGCGTGCCGATCCGCCTGATTCCGACAAACCAGTTCGAGGCGCTGTCGCAGGATGCAGCGGCACCCGAACCGCTCGTCAAGTCAATCCGGCTCCACGGCATCATTCAGCCCCTGCTGGTACGAAAGCGTCAATCGCGCTACGAGGTCATCGCCGGCCGGCGCCGTCTTGCCGCGGCGGCAACGCTCGGCCTGACCGAAGTCCCCTGCGTTCTCCACCAAGTCGACGACGCAACCGCCGTCGCCCTGGCCACTGCCGAAAATATCCGGGCACCGCAAACGGGATCGATGCGCGCAACCGTCGGAGCCCAGATAGCCGAGGCCATCGGGCGCATCGCGGACGACGTGACGCGTGTGCAGAACTCGCTGGCGGTTCTCAGGTCCGCGCCCGAGGGCTACGAACGCGCGGTCTCGGCGGATCTCGTCGCATCCCAAACCTGCCGGACGCTGTGGCTCGCAAACACCGCCGCCCTGCTCGCCGGCGGCAAGCTGCGCCAGGGCCGGCGCCGGCCCTTGTCGGCCATTCTCAACGAGATCGCAAGCCAGTTCGAACCAGAAACCCGGCTGACGGGGTTGAGAATCGAGATCGCGGCCGCGGCGCCCGCGGTCACGATGGACGACGCGTTCGTCACGATCGCCCTGACGGGCGCGGTGATGATGACTCTCTCGATGCTGGACCAGGTCGCGCGGCCGGTCGTCGAGATCCATACGCGGCTGCTCGACGACGGCGGGATCGCCGCCCAGGTCGTGCAGCGGCAGGTCGCCGCGTCGCAGGACATCATCGACCGCTTTTCGACGCGCACGCGATCGGCATGGACGCCCATGGTGTTCGCGCTGGGCGCGATGGCTCTCGAACACGCCACGGCAGCTCACGGCGGCGCGGCCGATCTCACGGCCACCGACGAGGGCGGCAGCTCGATTCAGCTGACTTTCTGCAGGCTTTAGCGACGTGTGACCGACTCCGATCGCCGATTTGTCGCTGCACCCGATCGGCGCCGCATGACTCGCGGGGGCCGGCGCGAGTCGGACCGGCCGGGACGCCATCCGACCGTCCTGCTCGCAGACAGTTATGAGGACGCGCGCGCGCCAGTCGCACGCTACCTCGACCGATTCGGGTTCGATGTTCGCGAGGCGACCAGCGCGAACGAGGCTGTCCATGCGCTCGCGCGCCACCGGCCGGACGTCGTGCTGTCCGGCCTGCGCGGGCCCCAATCCGACGCGTTCTTCGCGGCCCTCTCGGCGAGCGGCTTCGGCCCATCGGTCGTCATGGTGCTGCTCTCCGCGACCGACGATCCGGTGCCAGCGCAAGCCACCGGGGTCATGACAAAGCCGTTTTCGCTCCGCCCGCTGCTCGAGGAACTCCGCCGCGAGATTCGCGCGGCCGTCGACCGGCGTCCCGCCGAATCGTGAAACCACGTGCAGCCGTCGGCAGTTGCGACGGTTTGCCTCCTCCGTCTCCGGCTTCCGCCGATAAGCAGAGCATGTCTCAACATCCGCGGGTGACCATCGGTTGGGCCATCGCCGGCCTGGAAACCGCGATCACCAAGCTGGCGGACGGTCCGGCCGAGCGGCGCGTGCGCGCCCAGTTTCATCAGCTGCTGCTGGCACTCGAGCGCGCGCGGTTGCCAATCGATCTTCAACGCGACGGTGGCGAGCACGAATTCGCCGTTCGCGATCAATCCTGAGTGGGGGCGTTGTGTTCTGGTGGTTCGAACGTCGAGGACAGTACCTACGATATGAAGCGCGCGAGGGTCCCAGTGGCTCGTACGAATTGTGTGTGATCGACGCCGAAGGCACCGAACACATCGAGCGCTTCACTGATTCTTCCGATCTGGCCAAGCGTCAGGCGGAGTTCGAGCGGGACATCGTCGAGCAAGGTTGGACCGGCCCCCACGGCTGGAACGTCTGATCCCCGCAGACCGCTTCGAACCGTTCACAGTTCGGCTATACTCTCGCGGAGTACTTCCACGCTCCCCGCGGGTTTTGTCGGACGACTGCACAGATCTGTAATGAATTTCCGGACGCGCGTGCGTCCGAACATTGAAGAATCGAGGCGGGGAGGGCGCCGGTTTGCGGCATCGAAGTTGCCGGCTGGCGAGCACTGCGATGGCGAAGAAGGTCCTGGTTGTCGAAGACGACGACGCCGCGAGGTCGGGGCTGATCCGGCTAATCAGCAGCCGCGGCCACGAGGTGTTCGCCGCGTCGACGTTCGAAGATGGCAAGCGTCTGCTGAAGGCGCATCGCCCAGACGTGCTCATCACCGACATTCGGCTGGGCGCGTTCAACGGTCTTCAGCTCCTCCTCAGCGACTCCGAACACACGCAGGCCATCGTCGCAACGGCGTTTTCGGATCACGTGCTCGAGGCCGAAGCCAAGAAGCTTGGCGCGCATTTCCTGCTGAAACCCATCGTCCCCGCGATGCTGCTCGACCTGATCGACGAACTGCCCGTGGCCCCATTCAGGCGGCCGCCGGCGCCCGTGCGCCCGATCCGCCGGTGGCAGCGGAAGGTGGCACCGCAGGGACTCGCGGCGGAGATCAATTCGGCGCCGGCGCGTGTGCTGGACGTCAGCTACGGCGGGCTCCGCCTGGGATTTGGCGATGCCATGGGCTCGTTGCCCCACTCCTTCGACGTGGTCCTCCCGGATGGCTCGCTGGCAGTGCCGGTGGAATTGATCTGGCAGAATTCGACGGGGTTCGGCGGGGTCGAGTGCGGCGTTGCGATCTCTTCGGTCAACCACGAGACCGTCCGAGCGTGGCACGGCATCGTCGACGCGATCGCCTGAAGGAAGGCTTCAGCCAGCGATTGCGCCGGCTGAAGCAAACGGTTACTTCTTCTTCGGCTTCTTCTTTTCCTTCCTCATCGACGTCCCTTTTGCCATACGGGCCTCCTTCTCGTCCGAGATTTTAGCGCCGTTGCTGCTGCTTCGCCCACGCCCAGCCCGCCAGCCAGGCTTCCTTTTGAGGACCGCTCGCGTAAGGAACCTGCCGATCCGATTGGCCGGCCTGGTAGGCGGCGCAGCCTTCGTTCCACGCCGCCTTCCAACGTTCGACGAAGGAGTCGTCGCGTGCGGCCGCACGATTGCGCTGCCAGCGGCCGAAGGCGCTGCCGATCCAGACGGCTGTGCGAATCAGGATGGTTGGGCGTTGGGGGTTCTCAGTCGCCATGCGGGTCTCGCCCGCCTGGCGGGCGAAGAAACTGTATCAAGGATGGCACTCCTGGGGCCAAGTGCCGTTCTGTGCAGACCTGACCGGCGGGCCGAAAGCAGGTTATCTTTGAAGTGAGGAGATCCCGTCATGAGGACTGGAAGCCCGGTCGTGCCCGTCGTGGTCGTCGCGCTGGCGCTCCTGGCAAGCCCTGCGCTCGCGCAACAGCCGGCTGCGGGCCGCATCAAAGTCGCATCCGGAAGTGTCTTCGTCGTTCGCGCAGGAAATGCTCAGCCCGCTCAAGCGGGTCAGCTCGTGTACGAGGCCGACACGCTGAGGACCGGCGCGGATGGCCGGATCGGTGTGACGCTCAACGACGACACGCGCGTGTCGCTCGGCCCGAGCAGCGAGGTTCGTCTCGATCGGTTCACGTACGCCCCGGCCGACAGCCAGCTTTCCCTGGTGCTGCGCGTCGTTCGCGGGATGGCGGCGTACGTGTCCGGCCGCATTGCGAAGCTGGCGCCTGATGCGATTCGCCTCGAAACACCGGCCGCAATCGTCGGTGTGCGCGGCACGACCGTCGCGATGCGCGTCACCGACTGAACATGCTGCTCGACCGGCGGACGGTCTTCATGTCCGGCGCGGCTGTGCTGGCCGCGCTGGTGTGCGCTTGCGGGCCGAAAACGGTCAAGCCACCGGAACACAAAAGCGAAACGCTCACCGTCCTACTGCCGGACGCAGACACGAAAACCGTCGGGCGCGCGTCGGCGTCGAATGCCGCAGGCAAGACCGATCTGCAGGCAGAACGCGAGTCCACGATTGCGATCGTCGGTCAGGCGCCGTCGGCCGCGACGGTCATGGACGAGTCCGAAGTCCAGCGGATTTTCGGCGAGACCCTCTCGGCACTGCCTCCGGCGCCGACGCATTTCATGCTCTTCTACAAGTTCGACTCGGACGAACTGACGGACGAGAGCCGCGCGCTCGTGCCCAACATCCTGCAATCAGTCAAAGACCGCCCTGTGCCGGACGTCCAGATCATCGGGCACACCGACACGATTGGCACAGCGACCAGCAACTACACACTCGGTCTCAGGCGCGCGACCGCCGTGCGGACGATGCTCATCGAGGCCGGCCTCGACGCGTCGTTCGTCGAAACCACGTCGCATGGCGAAGCCGACCTGCTGGTGCAGACTGCCGACAACGTCGCCGAGCCTCGAAACCGCCGCGTTGAAATCACGGTCCGATGAAAGTCCGGCCGCGCACGTTCGTGGTGTTGTGCGGATTCGTGCCGACAATCGCGGCAGCTCTGCTGTGCCTGTACCGGCCCGCCCTGCTGGCCAACCTCGAATACAGCGTCTACGACGTGGTGATGCGCGCGGCGCCGACGCGTCCGCCCGACGCGCGCGTCGCGATCATCGACATCGACGAGCGCAGCTTGTCGGCCGTGGGTCAATGGCCGTGGCGACGGAACGTCGTGAGCACGCTCATCACGAAGCTGCGTGATCTCGGGTCGTCTGTCATCGCCCTCGACATCATCTTTGCCGAATCCGATCGCTTCCAGGCGGACGGCGCCGACACGGACGACGTGCTGGCGGCGACACTGCGAGAGGGCCATGTCATCCTCGGCTACGCGTTGACGTTCGACAAGGTCAACACGAAAGCCAGCGCGTGCGTCGAGCATCCGCTCGGGCTCGCGATCGTCCGTCGCGACGACGACCAGGGTTACGGTCCATTTTTCAAGGCGACCGGCTCCATCTGCAGCCTTCCGGTCCTCACGCAGGCAGCCGGCGCGTCGGGATTTCTGAACGCAGCTCCCGATCCGGACGGATTGCTGCGGCGGGTGCCGCTGCTGATGGAACTCGACGGTCTCGTGTACCCCGCGCTGTCGCTGGCGTCGGTGCTCGCCGCCACGCGCGCGCGTGACGTGACGCTGGACATTGCGAACGTCAACACGGCCACGCTCGTCGTCGACGAGCGCCGCGTACCGCTCGATGGCAAGAGCAACCTGCTCGCGCACTATCGCGGCGTCAAGCGCACGTTTCCATATTTTTCCGCCGCCGACGTAATGAGCGGCGCGATTCCCGACGGCGCGTTCCACGACAAGCTGGTGTTTGTCGGTACCACGGCGCTCGGCACGCGCGAGGTCGTCGCCACGCCGCTCGACACACTGTTCGCGGGCGTCGAAGTCCAGGCTACCGTGGCAGACAACCTCCTGCAGCAGGACTTCATCCGCCGCCCGGAGTTCGGCGTCACCGTCGAAACGGAGACCGCGCTCGCGCTAGGCATTGCGGGAATTCTGCTCGTTGGTCGATTCGGACTGCTGTGGGGCTCGATCAGCATCACGCTCTTCGGAGCGGCAGTCTGGATCGCGGCAACGAGCATCTTCACACGCTACGGCATGTTCCTCTCGCCGCTGTACCCGACACTTGGCCTCGGCGGCGCGCTGGCCGCCATGACCGGTGCGCGCTTCGCAGTCGAACACCGGAGGGCGGATCGTGCGGTCCAGGACAAGGCCACGTCGCAGCGCCTCATGGTCCAGTCGCTGCTCTCGCTGACGGAGGTACGCGACGCGGAGACGGGCCGACACTCGCGGCGGACGCAGCGCTACACAAAAGTCCTCGCGGACCAGCTCGCGCGCGACCCGCGCTACGCGGCTAGGCTCACTCCGGATTACATCGAGCTCCTCTCGAGCCTGGCGCCGCTTCACGACATCGGCAAGGTGGGCGTGCCCGATCGGCTCCTCAACAAGCCGGGCGATCTCACCGAGGAAGAGCTTGCCGAAATGCGGAAGCATCCCGCACACGGCCGCGACGTCATCGTCAACGCGCAGCGCGACGTCGGCGTGCACGGCAACGTCATCATGGATGTGGCGAAGGAGATCGTCTACACGCACCATGAGAAATGGGACGGCAGCGGTTATCCGCAGGGCTTGAAAGGAACGGATATTCCGATTCCGGGCCGGCTGATCGCCCTCGTCGACGTCTACGATGCCGTGCTGACGCGCAGCCTGTACCGCCGACCGATGACGCACGAGCAGGCGGTCGCGCTCATCACGAAGGGACGAGGCACGCATTTCGACCCCGCGGTCGTTGACGCATTCCTCAGCGTGTCGGACGTCATGGCGCGTGTTTCGGCAGAAGAGATCGCCGAAGAGGCCCGCCACGCGCGGGGGCACTAAGCGCATCCGCCTCGGGCGCGCGTTCCGTAATGGCTATTCGCTCGCACTCTTCACGTGGACCAGCTTCGGTTCCGCGACGCCGGGTCGCCGAATCTTCTGCGCTGCGCCAGGCTGCTTCGAGTCGCGAAACGGCGGAATCTGTACGACCTTCCCGGTCTCCGCAGATTCGTAGAGCGCTTGCACGATCCGGACATCCTGCAGTCCGTCCTCACCGGATGGTTCCGGCGAACGGTTCCGGCGTATGCAATCCGAGAAGTACAGCAGCTCCGGCGCGAACTGATCCCGCTTCCCGATGCGCTTGCGCGTCGTCTTCCCGTCGATCGTCAGCGCGTAGGCCAGTCCTTCAGCGTACTCGTAGGCCGGATCAACGTGAATCTGGCCCTTCGTGCCGACGATGCGATAGGACCCCACGTCGGCGGCGTTGAAGCTGGTCACGAACGCGGCAACTCGCTCGCCGTCGAACCGAAGAAGGGCCCCGGTCGTTTCGTCGATTTCCTTCAACCTCTTGGCGCCGCTGTTGACTGAGATGGCGACCACTTCCTTCGGCTCGGCGCGGAACAGGTAACGAGCGGCATTGATGCAGTACACGCCGATGTCGTACAGCGTTCCCCCGCCCAGCGCCTTTTCCGTCCGGATATTGCCGCTGCGAACCGTCAACGAGAATGACGAGTTGAAGAACTTCGGCACGCCAATACGCGCCCGTTTCACGAGGTCGACGACGTCCAGGTTGATTTCGTCGAAATGCAGGCGGTAGGCGATCATCAACTTGACGCGGTTCTCGCGGCACGCGTCGATCATCGCTTCGCATTCGTCGACCGTAACGGCCATCGGCTTCTCGCACAGCACGTGGACGCCGGCGCGAGCCGCGCGGATCGCGTACTCGGCGTGCATCGAGTTAGGGAGCGCGATATATACCGCGTCGACGTTGCGCAGGCAGTCGTCGTACTCGTCGTATGAGTAAAGACCTTCTGCTTTGTATCGGGCGCCGAGGGTCCGGCGTTTCGTGGCGTCGTCGCTGACGAGGGCGGTTAACCGGGAGTTGCGCCGCGCA
>AR_comb_assmDRAFT_10031453_pt1 | contig 11980 bp, 11 predicted proteins | sample ArasoioldDNA_FD_10543 | JGI IMG/M metagenome (IMG submission 10543) | reverse complement strand
ATTTTAAACTCAGATTTTCGGAAATACTTTATATACACGCAGAGGGAAAGCACATCGCCATAGTCACTGCCGGCAAAACTTATGTCTCGTCGGTCGCCATCAGCTATATTGAAAAAATTCTTCCCTCGCATTTATTTTGCAGAATACATCGGTCATACATCATCTCATTAGAGCATACCGATAAATTTGATCATGAAATAGCCTACGTGGGAACCAAAAAAATTCCAATTGCAGATCACTGCAGAAAAGGACTAAAAAAATCAGTTACAACGATAACCGGTGACATACAATCCTTCATGCTGGATAGCGTGAAGGGGACAAATTATCCAAAAGAATTGCATCGTGAGACAAAAATTGTGTTTTGAAATTCCTTGTTCATTCCTTAAAAAGGCCGTTCATCCATGTTTTCAAGGTGTCTGTTCCTGGTCGATATAAGAGATAGTTTTGTTCGGTACCTTGATAGCGTTAAGTTCTTAAAATAAGTGACAAACTTTTGCCCCTTGGGATTGAGAACCGAGATTTAATGTCATCTTCTTGGTTTTATTCTCATCCCTGATGAACAATGGACAATTGAATTTCGATCTTTTCGCTTTGTGAATCGAAATTTTAGAAAAACGCCAATTTATTAAAGTCGATTGATTGACTCCGAAAAGGCGTTAACCTAAAAACTAGATCCAGTGGCAAAGATGTAAGATGACATGAATACTATATTGATTTATTGCTCGCCCCCTATCATAGATCTACTGTTTCTACGCTCTGTTATAGTCTTTCGATTAGTAGCCTGGATATGAATGAATGAGTTGATCAACAAGTACCAACGGCAAATTGCTGCAAAGCACTTTATCGAACCTATAGTTATTGTTTCGCACAACTTGACGAACGAACAGATTTATTGCACTAAATAAAATTAATAATATGCATCCTCAAATTTATTTCTGCATCGTCCTTCTATCAATCACGTTTATTGTAATCATTTGCGACAGGAAATACGACATGTTGAGGGATATTAGCAAAGCAAAGCCTAAACCCTACAGCTGGTCAAGAGTGCAACTTGCCTGGTGGACAATAATTGTGCTGTCCAGCTTCACCGCTATTCTCATTAGTCATCAGCAAGCTCCAAATCTCAGCCAATCAACGGTAGTATTAATTGGTATAAGTGCGGCTACTATTGCCGCAGGTAACGTAATTGATATCTCGGATATAAACAACCCTTCCATCTCTTTACGCAGCCAGGACGAACCCGGAACCAATTTTTTTCTTGATATTTTATCGGATTCAAGTGGTGTTAGCATCTGTCGCTTTCAAACAGTGATATTCAATTTCGTTTTTGGAGTGTGGTTTATAAATTCCGTATTCAGTCACATCTCTGCTTCGGCAATTAATGATATAATGCCTGAAATTGGAAATAACAGTCTAATTCTACTTGGCTTGAGCTCTGCTACCTATGCGGCTTTGAAAACGACGGAAAACAAGGCCGGGGAGAAAAAAAATTTATCAACAATACCGGATGTGGGGGCTGCAGGTTAACGATGCCCTAATGTATATAAGGTAGCTGAAATTAGAATACTGACAATGGAAAAATATTTTAATTGATCTTCTCAACATCAAAATTGATAAAATGAGTTACCAACTATTTAAGGATGATGTGTTGTTTTACCAACGATTTCTAAAGGCAGGAGGATTTTATAAAGGAGCGACTGATGGTTCCTGGGGAAATTTAACTAACCAGGCAGATGCTGACTTCTCTGCTCAAACAAATTCCATTGCCGGTCAATATGGAACTTTTGACAAAACCAGCGAAGCACATATTGGAACGCTTCTTCCCAAAGCGCAGATAGAAGCAAGAAAATTTCTTCGCATTGCTGAAGATAACCACACCGATGTCCGCATTTTATCGGGTACCAGGACATATGGGGAGCAAAATAATTTATATGCTCATGGGCGAAATGGCAATACCAAGCCGGTGGTCACGAATGCAAAAGGCGGGCAGAGTAATCACAACTTTGGCATTGCCTGGGACATCGGTTTATTCGATGGCAATGGGAATTATGTCTCAGCCGATGCGGGTTACAGGGCATTTGCAGCGATCGTCCTGCCATTAATGGATACAATAGAATGGGGAGGCAACTGGATCACATTCAAAGATTATCCTCATTACCAGTTGAAACCTGTGACTGAAAGTGTGGCCAAGATACGCGGATTGTTCGAGAGTGGGCAGTCGTATGCATAGTTATGGACATTGAATCAGCAGAGTATTCGAATTAGAATAAGAAACCTACAGTCTAAATCTAAAATATTGTTATGTCAACATATCGCCAAGATTCGATTCAGCTTAATGATGCTAATAAGGAAGAAGAGTTTAGAGCCTTTGTGTTAAACGAACTCTTTCCTTTTTTTAAAAAAACATACGAAAAACCCACACGAGTAACCAGGTCCACCCTGGTAAACCAAATGTTATTGAAAGACACGAAAAAAGATTTTAAATATATATGGCAAAATATCTGGAACGGACTTACAAAAGATCCAGGATTTAAGGATGCAGTAATGATGGATAGGTCTGACACAGAGGCCATACTAAATAAGCTTGATGGGTATGGAAAAAGAGAGCTTGTCGGTATATGGGAAGCTGTAAGTGAGCCGAACTAACAACGAAATTGAAAATGTCGTAAACATTTTAGCATCCCAAACCGCTGACCTCATTGTTGCCGAGACAGTACGGAACGTACCTAGAAGAAATAAATATGAATGAGTAGAATAAGTATACATATTATTTCAACAATTTAAAATAAAAATATATGACAACACAAACCGTTCAGCCATTAGGCCCGCTTTTCGGTCCCGATTTTATTCTCTTCCACGCTAATGATGAAACCGGCGCAACATATGCGCTGGAAGTTTTTCCTGACGCAAACAATCCTGCACTAAAAAATAATGGGCTTCCCCAACAGTTCTATTATTTGCCCAAACAAATCAGCCTTGCCAAAAGGCTTGATTCGCCCAAAGATTATGACTTTAGCGTAACCCTTTTTAAAGGGCTTATGACTGCTGAAGACACGCTCGGCATATCAGGCATACCAAGCACAGGCGGTGAAGTTGATGCAGGCGGCGCTTTTATGACATTCTCCACAACCATGGCTGTACCGGATAGTGTTATAGCGGGCGTACTGGCACAGTTAAAAGCCAAAACTCACCCTCCAGCCCCGGCACGTATCGCCAATTTCTTTTTAAGGGATGGAAACGACCCTGACCCACGGCTGGGTGTTGTGCCTATCGTTGATAACAATGTAACCATTGAAGTTCCGCAACTGGCAGGCAACGATGCAAAATCTCCATTCTTCATCAGCGCCCAAGGCACAGGCCATGGCAGTATTGAGGCTGCGGGCGTAAGCAGCTTTTTGGTTACCTGTAACCAAATGGCCGCAGGTGCTATTGTTGGCGCTTTAAAAGAAGGGCGTTCACCTTTCACCGTACACTATAATCTTAAGCTGATGTTCTACATTAACGCTTGCGACATAAGCATGGATGTTGATGTTGATAAAACCTTCACACAGTTTTCTGGCGCGGCACAAGCTAGATTCGGCTTCTTCGAGGGCGACCTGCAGGCCAATTATCAAAACCTGGTTACCAGCGGCGCTATCACTACCACTATACAGATGAATGGTACTGATGTTGATCCTGATGTAAAACAACTAATACAGAAAACAGTGTCTGACATGCAGGATAAGGCATGGAACCTGGTAAAAACAGAAATTTTTGACTGGCAGCCCAAGCCCGACGACCCAGCCAAAGCCAGTGCAGGCGCCTGCGGTGGCGTTGCCGTTGCGCTTAAATTCAGCTACCAAAAACACGGCGTACATTTCAACGACCACTTTATTTTGAATGAGACCGTTACAAAACTTGATACTGTCAGCGGTACACTTAACGCACTTGAATCGGAGATTAAGAATAAGGAAGGCTTTGATAAATACGTTTCAATTATTGACATCGGCGAATACTTTAAGAAGATACAGGTGGCCGCATCGCCTAATATTGACTTCGACAATGACCCGATAGAAGCTGCCTTGATTGAAGTAAGTTATCCTGATTTTGATATTGCTCAAAACACCAAAAAAGCATCATTGACCACAAGGGCTGAAGGTTTTCACTACACCCCAACCAAGATTGATATGGGCGCACCCGTGCAACTGGCAAGGTGGACAAGGGATAACCCGAATGACATTATAAACATCTCGTTTCTGAAGATTGATAACGACTTGCCAGACTGGAAGAGAGACCAAGTTAAATTAACAAGAAAACTGTTTTACAAACCGGATGATGCGCGTGTTGATTTGTCTACCGGTGGTGTAAGCGTAATTGCAACGGAGATATCATCAGACCACGCACCGGTTGTTGGCCCTGAAGCTGTAGGGTATATATTCATCAGGTTTATACTTGACAGGCCTGTTAAAACACCAAACGTAACCGTTACGCTTACTGTTACAATAGGTAAACGCACAGATGTTATACAACTAAGCGGTACAGACCAGGCAACACAAAAACCGTTTGTTGATTTGCAAATATGGAGTGACAAGTACTTTAATGAAACCGTAGCCAAAGTAAAGGTTGATGTTGAAGTTGCACCGCCACCAAGCAATTTCGGGGGCGAGGCTGTTACCTGGGGAGGCGTACAGGCCGTGCCTCTTAACCTTGGCCGCATTAAACGTATAGTGCCTTACACTATTAATGTGCCCAAACTTGATGATCCACAAAAGAGTGCTTTGGTAAGTCAATACATTCTTGATACCATAAAGGAAATGAGTGCCGTACATGCATAGAACATTATACTTGGACGGTAGGCTAACAAAAACGTACAACACATAATCACATATTAGCAGCTTAGTAAATAGTAAAATAAATATATGCCTGTTATTGCTAAAAATAGATTTGTAATAGCCAAAACTGTTGCTGTAGGCCCGCAAGTGGCTGCCGCTGTGGCACCAGAGCCTTCACCTGTAAAAACATCGGGTGCTGTGCACGCTATTTTTTTAAATGATAACGTTGCCAAAAAGGTATTTACACCTATCAGAATCATACCTGTTGTTATTGACCCACCTATACCTGATGCATCTACCAAAAACGGCAACCTTTTTACCGACCGGTTTGATAAAAACACCCTGTGGTATTTGCCCACCTTTAGTTTATTGCCCGGCAATGACGCAGGGTTTAGTTTTATTGCCACGCAATCTACCCTTCCCAATTCAGCCGGAGACCCGTTTTATGTTGCGGACTTCAAATTCACCATTCACAAAGAAGTACCCGCAGATGCGATAGCCGCGAAAACGGTTAATGCAGCCAGAAACCTTAGGGAAATACCCTTGCAATCACTACAGGTCACTTTATCCATCGCTTATTCTAATGATCAGGGCAAGCAGGCTTTTGCTACCTATAACGGTACTGTAACGCCCACAAGCGATGGTAATTACGATGTGCACTTTCCAAATGTTATTGCCAACCATGTTGTGCTGCTGTATGAAAACTTAAAAATGTTTGGCACTGCACAAATATCCCTGTCTGCTATATATCAGGCATGGCGGCCTACTGGTGCGCCTATGTTGCTTTTTATAAGGCCGGTTAAAACCTTTACGATTGTGCAGCCGCGTCAGCAGCCAAAACAAGTCGCCGGCTTTAACGAAAACCAAACATTTTTTCAACCGCTAACGCTTGATAAAAAGTATGCGGCTAACGAGTACCAGCTGGACTACAAAATAACCAATGCCACGGGCACACGTCCTATTATTGATGTGGAAGATTTGAAAAACTTAAAAGGCAACCCAACAGAATTTTCGCAATTAAAAACAATTGACTTAAGCAAATACCCGAGCATAAGTGCATTGTATATTGGCGTATTAAGCAAGGTTGTCATTATCATTCCACAGTCGTACGGTATTGTGCGCAACGCGGTTACCTGTTCAGCATCCTGCTGGGCATCGGTTGATACCACACCGGGCAGCGCAGGCAGTTGCAAATTTCAATTCCAGTTTGAGCTAACACCCAACATTGACGCTGTTGACTACATACAGTTGTTTAAGGAAATGCAGCAAAATGCAGATTTGCAGGCATACTCTTTAAAGTTTGCAGGTAGCCTTAATGACAAGGTGCCTTCAACGCTAAATTCTGTATTTACTTCCGGCACTGCCTACCAGCCCGCTACAACACCAGCAAATTTTATTTTAACAACCACCATTGTTGATGCACCGGGCCAATCATCTGTGGTAAATGCAAACCTGCTTATTCAGCAGTTGTGCAAAACACCGCCGGGCTGCGCTGTTGGTAAAATTAATTTAGAGCTTGATGATAATTACCCCGATGTAGTTTCATCAACCGTTGCGCTTAGCCTGCCCGGCGCTAAAAGCGATGACGGTATAAGCTGGGCTGCTGATACGAGTGCGCAGACGGTTACGCTCACCAATTCCACGTCATTCAACTTCCTGCTACAGCGTTACACTTTTTGTTCTGATGCCGGCATTGGTGATACTGTTGAGGCTAATTTGACTATAGCAAGCGGTGAAACAGCTACGGTACCATTACCGCCAAATTTCGACCATTTAAGCATTATAACGGATTACGTGGAGCAGTCCGGCGCTGTTGACCGCACCAATATTGCACGCTACATGGAAATAAAAACACAGGATGCGCAGAACGTGCAATATTTTATCGGTGTTAATTCAGCACAGGTCAAATATGATCCCCGTAACATAAAGCAAATTGATGTACAGCCTGTGCTTACCACCGCTTCAACTATTATCGTACCGACATTTTCTATGGCGAGACAGAACACGGCCGTGGGCACTAAAATAATGCTGCCTTTGCAGTTTTCAGTAACAAGCCTGCCCGTTACGCTAAACTTTACGGTTAGCTTTAAGGAGGATGGTAAAACGCCGGTATCATTCACCAAAGAGAATGATTTTATAGTTGAACCCGTATTTGACCTTACGGATGCGGACATAACAGCATAATAGTTATGGCAGGTTATTTTGAAAAGATAGAGGTGCGAATATTTCATCCTGAATTTGACAGCGGGTATCATAAAAAAATAGCAAGTATTCAGTACCAGGTTGGTTATCAGGATTTGCAGGGAGGGTCGTTAATAAGAGCAGAAGGCATGGTGCATATGAAAGACGGCAGCACTGCAGCCAGCCTGCAACTGGCATCGTGGAGGCCGGGTACAACATTCGATTATGTGAGCTTTAATTTTATGAAGCCAGAAAAACCTGGCGCCAACCTTACCGTTATAAGAAAAGTTTATTATAACCCGCCTGATAAATCGGATACGCAGCAAATAACCATTAATACCGACGGCGACGATGCCGGCAAGTTTAAAGTAATTACACGACCGCCCCACGGGCAGGTGCATAACAAAGTAACTGTTGCAATAGGAGATATAGGAGTACAAGTGCCCGCAACTGTCCCCTTTTTTCAAACAACTTTTTAAATAACACAAAAAAAAATCAAAAAAAAGTAAACCCAATAAACAAATGAAACCGGTAGTATTTTTTTACAGCCCTTCAGACGACGGAGGAAATAATACACAAACCGACAACACAAAGTTAGCTGCTGTCGATACCGTATATGTAAGTCCTGATGGAGGTACTACTAATGAACCTTTTCCAGCGCAGGGCATAGAATATGATTTTTGTGTAGATGTAACTAACACTGGCAACCTATCCACAGAGCCGTTTTATGTACGTTTTACTTTAAGCGGAGATCAGGATCCTCCATGGGAACAGGATTTTCAACAGGATGCCGGCCTTGATGCAGGACATATTGTAAAAGCTGTTGTAAATTTTGGCCCCTTCCCAAATGAATTTAAAAGTTATTTTCTCGAAGCTTGTATTTATAGTGCATCGGCTCCTGACGTTCCTATTAATTGTGCAGGCACGTTTGAGTTTGCGGTAAATACGGAATAATACTTCACGCAATAATCAAGGAGATTAAAACCAGTTTTTACTATGCTAATAAATATAAACACAGCAACTATACAGGATGTTCAGAATCTCGGTATCGCCGCTGATTGGGCGAAGTATATTGTTGACTATCGTGAGTATGTAAAATCCAACCCACCATATCCGAAGGGATTCTTAACTGCAAATGATTTTAATCAAATGAATCTTCCTGCGGAATATTTAAGTGTTCTAATTAATAATGTAACATTTGACGACACTTCTGAAGCTCAGGATGAAGATAGAGTTGCGAATGATTCCCGAACAAGCGTTGGCAATTCCCCATCCCAACCCGGCACATTGAATTCAGAAAGTGCAGAATACTTCTTTGTTGATGTATCACCACATCAACCAAATCCCGGATGGAGTTATTTGATTAATACTCCAAACATTTATGGAGCTATCCTTTGGGCGACTCAAGGAACAAAAGAATACATTGACAGGTTCTATAAGAAAGTTCGTCCGGACATGGCCGGATGGTTTAAAAAAAATTGGCCGATTGTAAAATCTATTGCAAATGGAAGATACGGTAACGCATGGTTCAGGGGTGCATATCTCTTTTTGAATTTATGGGAAGATGGAATTGCACAGGCTGACAATTATTTAGATACGATAACGGAGGCCGGCGGGTGGGATATAGGTGATATCATACCCATAATAGATGTTGAACTAGGAAATGACGGAACAAACGGTAAACCAATAGATCGTAATCGTGGTGTGAGTGCTCAGGAAATTATTGATTGTGTTACTGCTTGTGCTGATCGTTTGCGAAGCGTTACGGGTCGTAACATAATTCTATACGGTAGAGGAGCAATGCGTGACAAAGGGATTAATAGTAAAATGGGATGTGATATTGTTTGGAACCCCTGTTACACGCCATCAATTGTTATGCATGGTCTTGAAGCATGGACACTGGATGATGTTGTACTTTGGCAATATTGCGGTGACGGACGTGCAGCCCTTGATGAAAAAAAATTTCCAAGAGTAATTCCAAATTTTGGCAACGCTGATATTAGTGTTTATATAGAAGGAAGAAATAAACCCTCATTTAATAAGCTTAAAGAAAGACTCGGTATTGGCACCTGAAAATACAAATTAAAGTGAGACCTGGCTGGCCGTGAATGACCCAGTTGAAATTAGTCAAAATATTCTCGAACCCTTCTTCGCAGTTATAATGGGTATATGTTATTTCTGCTTTGAGAAAATGATCGTTAATACCATCATGAATACATACTGCATAAAAAATACTTTTTATAATCGGAAAGAGAAACCTGCTTTATCAGTTTAAAACAAATTATTCCTTTACAATTCACATAAAACAAAAAGAATGAAATCCTTAAATTTTTATCACAGCCCCGGTCCGGAGGATTCAGGCGGGGATGCTGTAATCGACAATGATACTTTCGAACCGGTATCTTATGATGTTCATTTAATCCCTCAGCCCAACAAAGTGGCATGCTGGGCTGCATCAATGGCAATGGTTCTATGTTATAAACAACAAGTAAGCATGGATCCTGAAACTTTGGCTAACGAAGTAGGAAGAAGCTTACGTACTTCTTACTCATGGGATATGTTGGAAGAAGTTCGCGATCACTATGGTTTTAAGAGCGTAATTGATGTTCCTGCAGAAACATGTGTGTATTACGAGCCACAGCAGTGGAGAGAATGGTTAGAAAACTATGGCCCTTTATGGTACACTTTTATTTGGAACTCCGGTGGCAGTCATGCTATGGTGTTAACCGGTATCAGTGGCGACGGCACGCCTGAAGGCACCACTTTCGAAATAAAAAATCCTTGGGATTTAAATACAACTTTTGATAGCGATGAAGTTGATTTCAATCCGGCGAACAATGGCTGTAGTCAAACGATTGAATTTCTTAAGTTTTCATCCCTCTTTGGCGATTTAGGGTATGATTCAGCACATGCGGGTTTCCGTATCATGTATCTTCCTTAACGAAGGATCATTTATATCCGCCAAATGAAATTTTCAGGATAACTGTACGCGTATTAAAAAGTAAATCTGATCAGATGAACATCGGGGATTTTTTAGTTTGCACATTTGATGGCGATTCGGCCAATCCGCCGGACACATACGTTGCTGAAATTACTTCCATGGATCCGGCTAACGAGTTTTTTACTTGCCGGCTGGTAGATACTGGACAAGAATTTACTTTTCAATATTCATCCAATACCAGCGGACCTTGGAATGGTACTGATGATGCAGGAAAAAATTATGTAATCAACACACATGATGCATATTCTCCCCAGGCGGTAGATCCCTCACCGCAAACCGTGGCCCTGGTAACATTTGCAGATAACAAACGCTATCTGTGTTATGTTGAAAATACATCTCCTGAGATCGATGTAATATTTTATCATAAGCCTTATTCCCGTCTTAGTTTTAATGTTGATACCATCACAAAATCTGATTGGGATACCTACACGGTTGGCAATAAAATAACTTCAATTGAAGGATGCGTTTTAAATAATGAAATAACAGGTTCGGCAATTTCAGGAACCACTGATCAGATTCTTCAAATAGTTGCTAGTTCGGCTATTGCACGTTATAGTTGGAAAGATCGCGGAGTTGCACCGGCAGGTTATATAAAAGGTATGGCAATGATGTATGCTCGTGTCTATTGCAAACTAAAAACGGGAGATGCCGCTGCTACTGAAATGGCTAAGGCGAACACTGGGGATGATAGCAGGGACGGGTTGGCATGGTATAACCAGCAGTTCGTTGATGCAGGCATGGATAATAGTGTAGCGGGGATTGATACGCTCCGGCATTTATTCGTGCTTATGATCGGGTTGGGGATGCGCGAAAGCTCCGGAAAACATTGTGAAGGTCGTGATGCAGGAGCTTCGAATACCACTGCAGATACCGCTGAGGCGGGGTTATTCCAGACCAGCTTTAACGCCCGATCCGCAAGTCCTCTCTTGCCACAATTATTTAGTCAGTACGCAAATTCAGTTGATTTTGTAGACATCTTCAAAGAGGGTGTCAGGTGTGGAAGTTCCAACGCTGAAAACTTTGGAACAGGCGATGGGAAAGAATTTCAACGCTTGTCTAAAGAGTGCCCTGCATTTGCTGTGGAGTTTACTGCGGTGGCATTAAGGAACCTTCGGAAACATTGGGGACCGATCAATCAAAAAACAGCCGAGGTTCGTGTGGAAAGCGATGCAATGCTTATGGATGTGCAGAAGGCCGTAGATAACTTCAACCTCTGTCCATTGGTTCGGTAAGATTTCGGCAACATATGGCCATTAATCTGTGATACTATTAATCTCCATCATTTTTGTGAAGATGATGAATGTTGCAATGTGGTTTTGAAAGAATGCTAAATGAATCAAATCCTCCACATGCTCGAAATCCACCTTAATCAACGCCTTGAGAAATTGTGCCGGGCATTCAGCTGGTGCAGAAGCATTTTAATAACCATTACTGGCGGAGTAATATTAGCTGCCAGGGCAAAAGAAGAATCATTGCTTCGCTTTCCTGAGGACCATACAATCCTCTCCTTCATAATAGTTATCATAACAATCTAGGCCTGGTCATGGATACAGGAAAAATTTAAGGATGGAAGAAAAAATTCGGGATCAGATGGATAAAATTGTCGAAGAATCAAATTATCCTCAACTAAAATTTTTGCGTCCTGAAAGAAGGGTTCTTAAAGATATAGAAAGCGCAATTAATGACATTAAAAAACTTATAAAAAGAATTCATAGTGACTACAATGTTTCGCGAGTTTTAATTACTGCTGATCACGGTTTTCTTTATAATGACCAGGCAATTGCAGAAGCAGATAAAGAGGATGCCCCGGGACGAGATGCTCTCATCGAACATAAAAGATTTTCAATCTATAGTAAAATCATCATCCCTTCTTTGGGATATTGTATTCCGCTCAAAGCAACAACACAATTTAATGATGAAAGATGGGTTGTAATCCCGGCATCGACCAACAGATACAAACGACCGGGCGTAGGGCACCAGTTTGCTC
>AR_comb_assmDRAFT_10064996_pt1 | contig 11981 bp, 10 predicted proteins | sample ArasoioldDNA_FD_10543 | JGI IMG/M metagenome (IMG submission 10543) | reverse complement strand
ACTGCCAGCGCGACACGTCTACGGCCTGCGCGCTGCGTCCTCCGCGCGAGGCTTCAAGAGCCTTGGCCTTGCCACGGCGACGGCCACGAAGGGCCAGCACTGCCGCGCTGAGGTGTATTTGAGCACGCACGGCTGGGTGCCGGTCGATCCTGCGGACGTCCGCAAGGTGATGCTCGAAGAACCGCCGGGCAATCTGACCCCGAACGATGAGGCGGTCCGCAAAGCGCGCCAGGCGTTGTTCGGCTCGTGGGAGATGAACTGGATCGGCTACAACTACGGCCACGATGTCGCACTGCCCGGCTCGGCGCGCGGGATCACGGTCGGATACTTCATGTATCCGCAAGGCGAAACAGCCGACGGCCGCATCGATCCGTTCGATGCCGACAACTTCAAGTACGAGATCTCGTCGCGGGAAATCGTGTCGTAGCGCGGTGGCGATGAGTGGTCACCGCGGCGGGCGCGCCGCGACCATTCCGACACTCATCTGAGAACGCGGATCTCGGCCACCGACCAATGTGCGCGAACATTCGGCATCGCCTCCTGCCGTACGATGACGTACTTCGCCCGGACAGGCCGGAATGAAACCGTGATCTCAGGGTGGCGTTCATCCAACACGACCGCGGTATATACGCTGCCAGCCGTCATTCCCTGCCATTGTGTCTGCCACGTGACGCCATCGCTCGAGGTGTCGACCGTCAGACGCCTGGGATAGTCGCCAACCACACCGCGCAAATTGAGGCGAAGACCGCTCACGTCCAGCGCCTGGACGAGCGTCAGCTGCAGCTGGTGCGACACGCGTTGGGTCTCGCGGCTGGACCACCGTGTGTCATCAGCGCCGTCTGTCGCGCACTCTGAACACGTGCCCGCACCCTTGTCATCTGTGCTCGAGACAGGAGCGGCGCCATCTGCGGCCCTCGGTGAAGCAGGTCGCTTTGCAAGCACATAGAGAAGACGATGTGTGGCAGCGCCGCACTCTGTAGCTCCGGCCCGCAGCGCCATGCGTTGGTACACACTGGCGTCCTTGACGCTGCCGTCGACGATGATGCATAGCGAACCGAATTCGGCGAGCGAGGGCAGGACGGATTCGTCGTACTCGTTCACGGCGTGCGACAGGACGTTGTACGGTCTGGGCGAGTAGCCCGAATACCCATTGACCACTGCCCGACCGTGAAACATGCCGCGGTACATTGCAGAGGCGTCGCTGACGACCGTGCCCATCGGCAACTCGAGCACCGCGTCGCTCCGGCACGCGTTCGGCAGCTCGATTCGCGCGGGGGCAGCTTCAATCGGAAGCGGTAGCGGCCAGAAGTCGCAGACAATGACGGTCACGATCATCGTGGCGGCGATGCGCTGTTGCGATCGCGAGCGATCGCGAAACAGGCGGCCGAGCATGAGGGCGGCCGCCATTGCCAGGCACAAGTAGGCGAGTGTTGCGAATCTCGTGGGCACCCGAAGTGCCTCGCCACCCGGTAATTTCATCAGCCAGAAGTACGGTGGTTTTTCGATCAGCCATTGCCCGAAGACGCGGCCGACCGGACCGAGACAGAGTGCGACACTCGCCACGGCGCCAAGCAGGTAAAACCCGAGATCCGATCGTCGCAGCCACAGATCCCGGACGGTGTTCGTTGTCAGCCCTGCGAGAACGAAGCACAGGACTCCGAGCGTGAATGGCTTCCTGCCTCGTCGATCGCTGAACGTCGTCGAGAGAAGCTGAAACGACCACCCGCCGGTGAGCGCAGCGTACAGCCCCAGCGCAATACAGATGCACCCGACGACGACTATCGCCTGGCGCCAGCGCGTCGCGGTGCTGACGACGGCGGTCGCTTTCGAACGCGCCCTGTAGCCGGCGATCAGGCCTGCGGCCACGATCAGTGGCGCGACGACACCGGGGTAGAGCGCCTGCTCCGGCCTGTGATCGAGATGCAGAGGCCAGAGGACCAGCAGATCTGGCCCCGTCAGAAATGACGTGACGTCTGCACCGAATGACGCAATTTCGCCGAATCCACGACTCAGCTGGAACTGCTGATGGACGATCTGATACGCCCGCAGGATTGGAGCGAGCGGCAGCGCGCAGCACACCCACGCGCACGCCAACACCCAGCCTTTCGGCGGCCGATACCAGACCAGCCACACGAGGATCAGGAGACTGAAGTAGACGAGGTAGTACCCGTTCGAGAGGGACTGCAGCAGCCACGTGATGCCGAAAAGACCGGACCAGCCAGTCTTCGCCTGCACTGTTGTCGCCCCGAGGAATCTATGCAGCGCGAACAGCGCGACCGGCATCCAGAACGACAGCAATACTTGGAGGTGTGAGATCTGGTCCAGACGGTAAGGTGCAAAACCAAAGAGGAGGCCCGCAATGAATGACACGTCGTGACGCGCCGTCAATTGATAGGCGAGCACGTACGCGGCCGTGGCGGCGAGCGGCCACGAGAGAAGTAAGACGAGATTGTAGGAAGCCTGCGGCCCGAATCCAAGCCACTTGAGCGGTCCGAAGAGTACGAGCGCGCCAAGCAGATGTTCCGAATAGGCCATGACCCCGGAGAGTGGCCAAAAGGCGGGGGCATTCCACCAGGCGGCTGTGAGCGGCGTGGTTGTCAGGTTCCAATCGGCGATCCAGGTATTGAGAAGCGGATCGCCGAGATCATGCGGCACGCCGGTTCGGAACTGCAGCACGACCGGCCAGAAGTAGACCGCCACCAGCAGGCAGTACGCGGCGATTGCGAACCACAGGGGATGCTCGACCGCGAACCGGCGTACTGCCACCAGTGTCGGCCGGTCATTCATGGGCGGTGGTCGCTTGCTTCGATGGTGGCCGTCGAAGGACCGCGGCTCGCCGCTCGCCGGTTGGCCACGTCCTCGGCGCCGCGGAGTACGCGTAGCACGTTCTCCGCTGCGAGCTTCTCGAGGTCACTGTCGGACCATCCCCGGCGTATGAGCTCGGCGAACAGAGCGGGAAACCGGCTGACGTCCGCGAGCCCCGACGGCTCGTCGGTGCTGCCGTAGAAGTCGCTGCCGATGCCGACGTGGTCGCGGCCGGCGACACGGGCAACGTGCTCGACGTGGTCGGCGACCTGCGTGATCGTTGCGATCGGCGCAGGGCCGTGGGCCGCGGCGTACTCCTTCTGCATCTGCTCCATTTCAGCGTTCGACTTCGCATTGAAGATGGAGATCTCGAGACCCTTGCCCCACGCAGCCGTCTCGGCCGACACGAATTCCGGGATGAACGTAACCATGACGACGCCGCCGTTCCGGGCGACTCGGGCCAGCACGTCGTCGGGAACGTTGCGCGGATGATCGACGAGCGCGCGAGCGCTCGAGTGAGAGAAGATCACAGGCGCCTCAGAGATGTCGAGCACCTGGCGCATGACCTCCGGCGACACGTGCGAGATGTCGACCAGCATGCCGAGCCGGTTCATCTCGTGCACCACTTCGCGCCCGAACGCCGTGAGACCGCCGTGCGCCGCGGTGTCGGTCGCGGAATCCGCCCAATCGGTGTTCTTGCCGTGTGTCAGCGTCATGTATCGGACGCCGAGTGCATAGTAGGCGCGGAGCGCACCGAGGCTGTTCTCCAACGCCTGACCGTTTTCCATGCCGACGAACGAGGCGATCTTTCCCTCTTTGCGTGCCCGCGCGAAGTCGGCCGCCGTCGTAGCCAGCAGGAAGGTGTCGGGATAGGCGTCGATCATCCGGCGCGCGAGCTCGATCTGCTCGAGCTGAGTCCGCGCCGGATTCGACAGTCCGGACGGGATGAAGACGCTCCAGAACTGGCCGGCGACGCGTCCCTCTCGGAGCTTCGGGATGTCGGTGTCGACCGTCGCGCCGCGCTTCCGCAGGTCCACCCGCGACAGATCGCTCCCGAAGGTCTCGCGTAGTGTCCAGGGCAGGTCGTTGTGGCCGTCCACGAGCCCGACCCGGTCCAGGAGCGTGCGCGCCCGTTCCATCGCGGAATCCTCGGCGATGACAGGCGCCATCACACCGGAGATGGCGATGCTCAGCGCGAAGGCCAACAGGAGCGATTTCATCGCTTCGCCTCACAGTTGCGTACGAGCTCCACGCGCCGGTTGCGAGCCCGTCCCGCGATCGTGTCGTTCGTTTCCACAGGACGTCGTTCGCCGAAACCCGCCGACGTCAAGCGGCTTTGATCGACGGCGAAATCGTGGACCAAGGCCGTCCTCACCGCGTCGGCGCGTCGCGTCGATAGATCTTGATTGTAGGTGTCTGAGCCGCTGTTGTCCGTATGGCCCTCGATGCTGACGCGCCACGACGGCTGACGCTCGAGCAGCTGTGCGATCGTCGTGAGCGCGCGGCTCGACTGCGGCTTGAGCGTCGCGCGATCGAAGTCGAAATAGATGCCGGGAACCTCGGCGCGGCAGTCGGTCGTCAGCGCAGTTTCGATCGTCCGATCGTCCGCGACCGGAAAATCGATCTTGACGATTTCACGGGTGAACTCCGGCGTGAACCCCGCGCCCGCGCCGACGGCGCCGTACGCGAACCGCAGCGTCAGCGGGTGTTTCGGGTCGTCGTAAATGAGCTGTTCCCACGGGCGGACCTTGTCGCCGTACTTGAGCAGACCGGTGACGGGCATCGCCTGGAGTGTCACGCGCCGGCCGTTGATGAGGACCGAAAACGGCACTGTCGCGGTCCCCACTCGCGTCAGCGTGCCGACGCTGGTCGACTGCTTGAGGAAGTTCATGACCGAGTACTCTGCGCGACCGGTTGTACGCAGGTCTCGTGCGACTGCCACCGACGGGCCCAGGGATGTCGAGCCTGGAATCTCGTGCGGATCGTCCGTGTGAAAGCCGAGTATCTGCAGGCGCGAGTTCGCCAGATCCGACGACAGCACATGCCGGTGGATCGTGAGCTGCAGCGGCTGCCGATTTTCGCCGACCGCGTCGATCCCCGTCGTCTCCTCGATGCCGCTCGGGGTCACTCCCGTGACACTCACCACCACGTCATAGTCTCCCGAGGCAATATTGCGACGCGTCGCCGCCGACTGTTCCGCAGCCGGCTCCGCGTTGTGCGCGGCGAGCACGAATGTCAGCCCTGGAATGAGTGGGATGTCCGGCGCTGCCACCTGACCGATCGCAAGGTCGCCTGGCACCAGCAGGACGAATGCGTACGGCAGGCCAAGCCACCATGTCCTTGTCATGCGGGTGAGCATACCGCCGTTTGCGGACCCTGCCGTCGTCGTGACAAAATCGCCCGATTACATATACGATGTAGGAGTAATGTCGAAACAATCTTTGCTCGGCCACTTCGAGCAGATCGTGCTGACCGCGGTCGTCGATCTCGACGAGAACGCCTACGGCGTCACGATCCACGGAGCCGCCGGCGAGTTGTCACACCCTCGGCGCGTATCACTCGGCGCGGTCTACGCGACGCTCGACCGTCTCGAAGACAAAGGGTTGGTCGCATCGCGACTTTCGGACCCGAGGCCCGAGCGTGGCGGCCGATCGCGGCGTTACTACCGCCTCACGCCAGCCGGCACGCGGGCGCTGCACGAGTCAGTGCAGCTGGCGAGACGCGTGTGCGAGCGCCTCGAAAGCACATGGGGGGAAAAACTATGGAACCTCGGTCCAGCGTGACCTCCCGCCCGCCGGTACGCCTCGAATCGGCGATTGGCCTTGTCGTGCCGCCTGTGGCGCGCGAGCATGTGCTCGGGGATCTGGCCGAGCGCTACTCATCATCGGGTCAGTACGTCCTCGACGCGCTGCGTACGGTGCCGTCGGTTGTCGTCAGCCAGATTCGACGGACGTCGTACTTCCTGCTGTGGCCGCTGATTGGGCTCGGGATGGTCATCGCGTTCGGACATGGGTCCGCGGACTGGTGGCCGCGCGCCGTTCTGCCAGCGGTGACGACCCTTTTCGCGTTCATGATCCGGGACGCGTACCGACTGCCCGACCTCGAACACCCTCGGCGCAAAGGTCTGGTCGACATCGCCGTTGTCGCCGCCATCGTGGTGGCCTCCCAGTCCCTCGTGGGATGGTGGCAACCGGCGTGGCGGCTCACGACAGAAGGATGGCGTGGCGGTGCGATAGCCCTGGTGATCCTGTACGTGCTCCGTCTTCAGAATCCGAATGGCCGCGTGCCCCGCTTCAGTTGAATGCTGTTAGGATGCAGACAACCAGGGGTGAAGCATGGACCGTCGGCAGTTCATGGAAATCTCGGGTCTCAGCGTGTTTCCAGCGTCTCTGATGCAGGCACCTCAGTCACAGCAGGCACCCGCCGCACAGCCGGCGTCAGCGCCCCTCATCATCGGCCCAGACGAGGCCCAGGTGTACGCGATGTCGGCCGGCGGAGAGGCGCGCCTGTTGGCCACCGGTGACAACACGGGCGGCACGCTCTGGGTCGGGCGGTTTCGCGAAGATCCCGGCTTCATGACGACGCTGCACTTCCATCCTCGGACCGATGAACAGTTCTACGTGCTCGAGGGCGCACTGTCGCTGTACATCGAAGAGCGCTGGCGGGAGCTCGGACCGGGCATGCTGGCGGTCGTGCCGCATGGCGTCCGCCACGCGCAGGGCAATCGCAGCGACAAGCCTGTGCATTTCGTCGGATCGGGATCACCGGCCGGTTTCGAGAAGCTGTTCCCGGCGCTCGATGCGCTGATCAAGCGCGGCGTCAAGCCGGGGAGCCCGGAGTTCGCGAAGGAGTTCGCGGAGATTTCGAAGCGGTGCGACATGGAGCACGTGGGGCCCGCGCCGCGCTAGCTCGAACGATGCCTCGCGTGGCGTGCGCCTGCACGCCACCGTCACCCTCCAGTCATCACGCGCCGATTATCAATACCTTCGTCCGATAGATCAGCGCTCGCGCGTCTGCTCTGATGTGGTGAGTCGCTGATTCCAGGGAATCGGCCACGGTCGCTGTCTATCTCTACAGAAAGGTGAGGTATTGAAAATGCGCCGTCGACACCTTATCCCGGGTCTGGCTGTTGTCATGTCCATGTTCGCCGTCACGCTCACCATCGCGGCACAGGACCGGACCTCGGGTGCCGTTCCGAACACCCTCGCGTTCTCGGAATTCCAGGGCTATGAGACCTGGCAGACGATTGCACCCAGTCAGACCGACGACGGCATCAAAGCGATCCTGGGCAATCGCATCATGATCGACACGTACAAGGCGGGCTTTCCAGGCAACGGCAGCGCTGTCCCGGACGGCGCCATGATGGTGAAGCTGGAATGGTCGAAGATGGCCAACGAGGCGTCTCCCTACCCTGTGAACGTTCCTGACAAGCTCAAAACGGCCTCGTTCATGCTCAAGGATGCGAAGCGATTCGCCGAGACAGGCGGCTGGGGTTATGCGAAGTTCGTCTACGACAGCGCATCGGACACGTTCAAGGCGTCTGGAACCGATTCCGGGTGCGGTTACGCGTGCCACACGCGTGTGAAAGCGCGTGACTTTGTCTTTACGAGCTACCCTCGACGATGAACATGGGACGACTGGTATCGGTAAACGTCGGACTTCCACGTGAGATCCCGTGGAACGGTCGCACGGTGTACACCGGGATCTGGAAGAACCCGGTGCCCGGCCGCTGTCGCGTCAGCCGCCTGAATCTCGCGGGGGACGGTCAGGGCGATTTGGGCGGGCATGGGGGTGAGCAGCGCGCGATCTTCGTGTATCAGCTGGAATCGTACCGGTATTGGCAGGAGCAGCTGAAACGCGACGACTTCGTCCACGGACAGTTCGGCGAGAACTTCACGGTGGAGGGACTGCCCGACGAGACCGTCTGTATCGGGGATCGTTACCAGATTGGCAGCGCGCTCTTCGAGATCACCCAACCGCGGGTGACCTGCTACCGCGTGGGCATCCGGATGGACGAGCCCCGTATGCCGGCATTGCTGACGGGTAGCGGTCGGCCAGGCTTCTACTTTCGCGTGCTTCAGGAAGGCGACGTCGGCGCCGGCGACGACATCGTGAAGGTGGGAGAGGCGAACGAGCGGATGACGGTCGCGGAGATCAACGCGCTGCTCTATTCACCCAACCACGTGCGCGCGCGGATGGAGTGTGCCGTGCGCATCGACGCGCTCTCACCTGGATGGCGCGCTTCGTTCGAGGCGTTGCTGCAGAGCCAGACGGGCGCGATGAACCATGGCAACGCGGGATTGGTGCCAGCCGCAGCGGCGCATCCGGTGGCGCCAGGATTCCATCAGGTCAGGATTGGATCCGTCGATTGGGACGGCGAGGACGTGGTGTCGCTGACCATGCAGGCCCCGGAAGGGCAGAGGCTGCGAACAGCTGTCCCCGGGCAGTATGTCGTCCTGCGACTTCGATCCACTGCCGGCGGCACGGCCTATTTCCGCAGCTACTCGCTTTCGGGCCCTCCATCCGACGAGCGCTATCGCATTAGCGTGAAGATCGAACCAAATGGCGTGGCAGGAACGCACCTCCGCGCGTTGCGCCCGGGCGACGTCCTGGAGGCGAGCTTGCCGCGCGGCAGTTTCACGCTGCGGGATGACGCACGCCCGGTCGTGCTCGTCAGCGCTGGAATCGGTGTCACGCCCGTGCTGGCGATGCTGCACGCGCTCGCGGAATCGAAATCGACACGACAGATCGTGTGGCTGCACCAGGCGCGTGATCGACAGCATCATCCATTTGCCGCCGAGGTCCGTGGCCTGCTGCGCGCGTTGCCGCAGGCGCGCAGCCATGTCTGTTACAGCAGGCCGGGACCGCACGACACGATCCCGGAGGACTTCGACAGCGCCGGCCATCTCTCGCGTGCCCTCTTCGAAGCGATCCGCGTACCGATCGACGCCGAAGCCTACATCTGCGGGCCGACTGCCTTCATGGCAGACATGAAAGACGCGCTGGCGCGCTGCGGCGTGGGGCACGAGCGGATGTTCGCCGAGCTCTTCAACGGCGGCGAGTCGATGATGCCAGGCGTTGTGGGTGCGACGCCAGTGCTGCCGCATCCCCCGAAGGACGACGCCGGCAGCGGTGTGCTCGTCTCTTTTGCGCGAAGCGGCGTCGCCGCCCGCTGGAACCCGTCATCCTACCGAAGCCTGCTGGAGCTGGCAGAGGCGTGCGATGTGCCCGTTCGTTGGTCGTGCCGAACCGGTGTGTGTCACAACTGCGAAACGGGTCTCGTGTCTGGCGAAATCGGCTACGAGCCGGAACCGCTCGACGCGCCCGCCGACGGCAACCTTCTCATCTGCTGCTCCCAACCACTACGCGATGTCGTCCTCGATCTCTGACGCCACCTGGCGCAAGGCGCTCATCGCCAGTGGTAGACCATCGTCATCCCGAATGCCGGAGCCCTGTACCGCTTGTCGTCGTCGTTCGAATCGCGCGATTCGTAGCCCGCGAACCACACGACGTCAGTACGGTGATTGACTGGCAGACGGTAGGACGCGTCGAGAGCGAGCCGTCGATCGCGGCGGAGCACACGCGTGGACCCAACCTTGATCAGCCGCTCGTAGTGCTGGAACCGGAGTTCCGCTCCAGCCTCCAACCGGCCACCACGAGGCGCGATCGGCGTGGCGAACGACACCAGATAGGCACTCCGGCGATACCGATCCCTGACGGCCTGCGACTGCCGCGTCTGGTATTTGTAGCCCACGCTGAGACGCCGATCGCCGTCAAGTCTCTGGTCCACTTTCAGTACCGCAAATGGGCTCGGCCCACTCGTCTCCGGATCGTCGGGATACTGCTTATAGCGGTAGCCGCCGCCGAGACTGAGCCGCGTGCGCTCGAGCAGCCGGATGGTCGTGCGGCCAGATGCGCCATATTCGTTCGACAGCTCGCGGTCCTCGGACGATCCTTTCCACGTCGCCGCTGCTGACGCTTCGACGCGGACGCGGGTGCCGAGTCTGTGCTCCACGCTGCTGTACAGGCCATGGCTGATGCGGTCCCACTGATCCGTGCCCGTAAAGGTGTTTGCGGCTATCTCGTAGCCCCACACGAAATCCGTGTCGCCGCCTGTTTCATACCGTACGCCCGCGGCTGGAACGATCCCGTACGACCGCACTGGCACCGGGTCGTGATTGATATTGCCGTCGAAGACGTTCGACAGCGCGAGGTCGAGGTGCCACGGACCTGTGTCGGCAGCTCCAGCCGATTCCAGTGCCGGCGCCGCAAGCTCGTCAGGCGATTGAGCGCTGCTGACCGCGGGGGCCAGCAAAGCGACGGTCAGCAGCAGGCCTGCTCTCGATATCACGCGCATGTCATCCTCCGCTCTGCACGTCGTTCGGCGACGACGTCGCGCATGGCGACGCCGTGCACGAGAGGGTGCGTAGTCAATAGCCACAGCAGCGCATCGAGACGTCTCAACTCATCCGCCGGCATGACGGCGTGATGCAGCATCAGGCCCAGGGATCGACCTGCCCCGCGGATGGCCACGGCGCAGAATCCAGCCCACTCGTACGCACCGAGCCGCACGCCGTGACTCTTCGCGAACCAGTCGACGTCGATCGAACACTCGACGAGATTCGTCGGGAATACGAGCGCCGAGGAATCGCGGGACACCGCTGCAAACCCCGCACACTCCAGCGCTCGCACGGTGTCGGCAGTACAGCGGTTCCAGGGCGGCGTAAAGATCGGATCGAGCGCCGCGCCGAACCGGTCACGGAGCAGCCGTTGGCCCATCTCGACGTCGCGCAGTTGCATCGCTGCCGAGCGCGCGGGACCGAACTCGCATCGACGTCCTGTGGGCTCGTTGTTGGCATGGCAGTAGCCATGCTGGTGCAGGCCGATACAGGCCCCGCCATCGATACGCGTTCGAAGCGCGAGGGCGAGCGACGAATCCGCCGCCGTGGGGATGACCGCGAGATCGATCGGCATCCGGTGGCGGTCCATCAGATCGAGCAGAACGAACAGCCGGTCGTTACCCCAGCCTGCATCGTCATCGCGTATGAAGACACGCAGCGGCTTGTGCCTGTCGTCGAGCGCGCGGACGATCGGCGTGAGCCAGTTCGTCATCACACCATCTCCATGCCCACACCGGCGGTCGTGGACGGCACTCGTGCGGCGAGCCAGTGCGCGGTCTGTTCCGCACCACCAAGATCCAGTTCCGCAGGGGCCGGCTGAAAGGCCGGCAGCGCCACGATCCGTTCAGCGAGTCGGCGAGGTGTCATTTCAGCGGCCGGAAGCACCTGCAGCAGACCGCGCGCTGCAAGCCGTCTCGCCCGATTCATCTGCTCGTTTTCGCCGCGGTCGTCGAACGGAACGACCTCCGCGGGTACACGGGTAGATACGAGGTCCATCGCCGTGTTGTAGCCGCACTGACTGATCGAGCCGGCGGCCTGGCGCAATTCGATGGCGAGGTCAGGCACGGATCGGATCACGGTTACGTCATCGTGTCGCCGGGCCATCGCGCACACTTCATTCCAGGCCGACACGGGCAGGAAGGGGCCGGTCACAACCGCGAGCGGCCGCCGCGTCGCGCGAGGCAGCAGCGCGTGAGCGGCAATGGCGCCGGTAAACAACGGCCCTCCCACGATGCCGCCGCCGGCGGACACGACGATCGAGCCAGGAACCGACGCCGGAGCGACGTTCGCGCGTGGTGCCGCGTCGTGCACGAAGCCGGTGTACGTGACGGGCACCGGCAAGGACGTGTTTGGTGCAAGCGAGTCTTCCAGCCGAGAGAACGTGGGATCGCTGTGCACGAGCACGCCATCGAAGCAGCACCGGAGCGTCGCCGCCGCCCACGCATCGTGCTTGCGTTGCCGGTCCTCGCGGCCGACCAGCAGATCGCGAACGCTGCAGTAGATCAGAGGACGGCGATCGCCAATCGTGCGGCTGGCTTCGAGCATGGGCTGCAGCTCACCCGCAAACTTGCGGCGGCCGAACGGATACAACTCGACGAGGACCACGTCTGGAGCGAGCGCAGACCAGGTCTCGTTCAGCACCACGCGCCGCCGATCGAGTGCATGCTCGAGGGAGAACGCCGGGTCGCGGCTCACGAGCGTCCCGTCATCGCTCATCCCGACCGGCGGCAGTGCGACAAGCCGAACTGTCGGCGGCAGAGGCAGGCCCGCCGGAAT
>AR_comb_assmDRAFT_10728333_pt1 | contig 11982 bp, 11 predicted proteins | sample ArasoioldDNA_FD_10543 | JGI IMG/M metagenome (IMG submission 10543) | reverse complement strand
GGTTTATCCTCCTTCGGCTTTGTTTCTGGTGCCTTTGGATTCTTTGTCTTCGCAATCTTTTTTGGATCTTTTAGTGTCGCCTCTGCGGGGGTTGCAGCCGCCGCCGCCGTTTCCGTCGCTACATTAGCCTGAGCGACTTCCGCCAGCGCCGTATCTTTCGCTTTCAGATCCCCGGAGGTCGTCTCATCCTTGCCCTTCTCCTTTTTTTCCGCGGGCGTCGGAGAAGGTTCAACCAGTGCGAAGGTCGGAATTCGCTCGAGCTTCAGCCCATTTGAGTGCGCCACCTCTTCGAGTGGTTTCCCTGACTTGAGAGCATCGCGCATCTGTTGAGCAACCACCGCCGCCTTTTGCGAAACCATTTCACGAAGACGTTCGGCCTTCAGACTTTCAACAATTTTCGGCTTCGCTTCTTCGAGAGTAAGCGGATGTGACTCAGTGGCGCCAAGCAAATGCAAAATCGAAAATCCGTTTTGCAATTGGACCGGATCACTAAAAGGCGTTTGTTCATTTAACTGAAACGATGCCTGGACCAGTTGCGGATTCTCCTTCAACTTTGGATCCGGTAGCGCAAGGGTAAATTCCTCCGTCGCAACGACAGGGGTTTGAAACTTAGTCGCGACGTCCCCGAAATTTGCGCCTTTCTCAAGGAGATCCTGAGTAAAATCGTTGGCCCGATCAGCAACTTTTTGCAGAGCGTCGACCCGTTCTTTGCCAGTCAGTTTCTTCTCGTCATCAGTCAACGCGAAGGTAACGAATTCAACCTTGCGCTTTTCCTCGCTTTTGAGCTCTGCCTTGTGCGCTTCGTAGTACTTACTGATGTCTTCGTCGCTAATCTTTATATCCTTATCGAATTCGTCGTTGGCGAATCGGACAACTGAGACATCCATCTTTCCGTAGGCTCTCTGATATTGCTCCGCCGTTTCCGCGTCCGAAATTTTCACAGCACCCGACAGAAGGTCCTTCACCCGATCCATCGCTATCTGATCCGAGATGATCTCTTCGATTTGAGCTTCGTTGAGTCCGAACGAAGGAAGAATCTCTTCGGTGAATTCAGCGTATTTCTTCACGTCGAACCCGGCGTCTCCTTTGAAACGAGGCAACTCTTTTACGAAGGAGGTGATCTCCTTTGAGTTGGGTCGGATACCAAGCTGATCGGCTTCGTGTCGAAGAGTGAGCCGGTTCCAAGTAAACTCGGCGTACATTTCATTTTCGTTCGGTACATTATTGATCATGAGCTCATTGCTCACGTCGAGGCCGAGCGCTCTGCCAAGATTCATGAGACGCGCGTTCTTTGTGAATTCCGAAAGCGTGATGGTCCGATTATAGATTCGGCCGAGATCGACTTGGCGTGCAGCACCTAGGTCGGTCTTGTTAAAATAAAAAATAAAAGGGATGGCGAGGATCGCGATGACGATCATGAGCCATTGGTGATGTTTTCGTAGAATAGTAATCATACAGGAGGCACGGGCCGAGGTCCGGGGGGCGGCAAGATATCGTTGAAGGTGCGGTCCTTCAAGCTCTGCGAAAAGAAGGATGGCGGTTTGGGGTTAACTGCGAGGGCTGAAAGGCGTTGGGTCGAGGCGGGCTTGCGCTCCGTAACGCCTTATTATAATTACTAGAATTGGGTTTTGACGGACGATTAAATCCGATTCGTCAAATAATTCTCAACGATGCCCGCAAAATTTATTTTTTGCGTTAGCTCTACGGAAATTGTAAGATTGCGTTGTAATCGCAGGGTGCGATTGCCCGAACGTTGAGTTCAACAACGACGTTTCCGCCCCCGGGGTCTCAACACAGAATAAAAAATTATTACTAACATAATGCTTATGACACGCCGCCTCTCTTTTATCCTCTCTCTTGTCACCTTCGCTGTCACGGTCAGTGCCCAAACCAACGCGCCGCAGGGCCCCAAGCAGAAGTCCTCGACTGCCACGAAAACCGAAGCAGTAAGAGCGGTTCCCAATGATGCTCTCCTCCAATCTGCCAACGGTTGGACTTTCGTGAAAGGTGAATGGGTGCATCCAGATGGATACAAACTTTCAAACGGACGAATCCTCCGAACTACCGCGCGACCCGGAAAAGCAGTTCCCCAGGCGCCCGGAAAGCTCGCGCTTGAGAATCCGCAAAAGCTGACTCCCACTGCCATCGCAAGTCTGGAAAACGCGAGCAGAACGGCGGCCGACAAAGCTGCTACCGACAAGGCTGCAGAGAAAGCGCGCAATCTCGCTCCGCGAGCAGCGCCACAGACGGGATCAAATCTGTTCTAAGTTGGATCGGCCTCTCCAAGGACGAGGTTAATTTAGGCGCCAGAGGCGCTAACTAGAACAACGCGCTCGGAGATCGCGTTCCACCTTTCTAGGGCGGAGCTATTTAACAGCAATGCCCCTTTTGGCATTGCCGAGTTGTCCTCCCTTCGTGTTAGCGTAGCCCGATGTTACGTCTGCATACGATCGAGGGAGCGATGTATCTCCTGCAGATCTTTGCGTCTGGGTATCTTGCGATCCTTTTTCTGCAATCAGGAATCGATAAGGTGGTAGATCGCCGAGGCAACCTCGACTGGTTGCAGGGGCATTTCGCCAAAAGTCCACTCGCAGGAATGGTTTCGCTCTTGGTCACGACGATCACGATTCTCGAGATCGCCGCGGGCGGGCTGAGTGCGGTCGGATGTATTTTGATAATTCTGACGCGTGATTCCACTCTCGCGTTTTATGGCGCGGCTTTCGCCACAATTTCGATTATTGCTCTCTTCTTCGGCCAACGAATGGCGAAGGATTATGCCGGAGCAGCGACGCTAGTTCCGTACTTTCTGCTCAGCTTGATTAGCCTTTACGTACTCGCGGTGCGATGAGCCAAGCTCTCGTTTGGACATCCCAAATTCCAAGGCCCAAATCCCAGGCAAACCACAATCCCAAAATCCAGAAGGAACCAAAACCACGGTTTTGGAAATTGAACGCTTGGAATTTCCCTGGGGTTTGGCCATTGGGATTTGCGATTTTCCGCGCCAGAGCGTGAACGTTGCGTAAAATAAAAGAGCGGTGAAACTGTTCCGCATTGTCTACCGCGCCCGATAGTCCCATCGCCGCCCCTGATCCTTGTACAGAAACAGTTCGGCCTTCGGAAACCGAGCGTCCATCAGGGCCAGTACTCGGCATTCTCACGGCGTTGAGTTTCTCCCATTTGCTCAATGATGCGATGCAATCGTTGATCCCTGCCATCTATCCGATTCTCAAAAGCGCTCTGAATCTGGATTTCGTGCATGTCGGTATGATCACCCTCACGAACCAGTTAACGGCTTCAATCCTTCAACCTTTTGTTGGTTATTTCACCGACCGCCATCCACAACCTTTTTCGTTGGCAATAGGAATGAGCTTCACTCTCGCTGGTCTAGTTTTGCTAGCGTTCGCCAATAATTTCGCGTTGGTTCTCATCGCAGCAGCGTTGGTTGGAGTCGGTTCATCAGTATTCCATCCTGAAGCCTCGCGGATAGCGCACATTGCCTCCGGCGGGCAACTCGGCTTTGCCCAATCTTTCTTTCAGGTCGGCGGTAACGCCGGCAGCGCGCTCGGCCCACTTCTCGCGGCCCTGATTGTAGTGAGTCGTGGACAATCAGCGGTTCTTTGGTTCTCGCTTCTCGCTCTAGTTGGAATCACCCTCCTAACACGAATCGGGCGCTGGTATCAGGAAAACCTTATTGCTTTCAAAACAGGGAAGTCTGTTCTCGGTTCCCACCGTGTGAATGCGTCCTTGAGCCGAGGTCGATTAGTTTTTTCGATGGCGATTCTCATCGCCTTGATCTTTTCGAAATATTTCTACCTCGCCAGCATGTCGAGCTATTACACGTTTTTTCTGATCGGAAAGTTCGGGCTCTCGGTCAAGAGCGCCCAGCTTCATCTTTTCGGTTTTCTCTTTGCTGTCGCTGCGGGGACGCTGTTGGGCGGACCTGTGGGCGATCGAATCGGGCGGAAAAGTGTGATCTGGGTCTCGATTCTAGGCGTCGCTCCGTTCGCTTTGGCGCTTCCTTACGCCAATCTGTTTTGGGTGACCGTCCTGGCCGCGATAATCGGACTGATCCTTGCCTCAGCCTTCTCGGCGATTCTCGTTTATGCACAGGAACTTGTACCTGGACGAGTGGGCATGATTGCCGGCCTATTCTTCGGACTCGCCTTTGGTTTGGGCGGGATCGGGTCGGCCGTCCTAGGGGAGCTAGCCGATCGAACGAGTATCCCATTTGTGTTTCAAGTTTGCTCCTATCTACCCCTAATTGGCCTACTAACGTGCCTCTTACCTAACCTGGAGCAACCCCGCACCGAGGCTATTTGAGGCGCCGGATTACCTCGGAAAATCAACGATTCCGAGAAGCCGTGCGTGGCATGGAACGTTCTGCAAGAAACACTATGCGCGTGCTTATAGCCGACGACCAAAAAGGAGTCGGCACCTCGCTTGCGGCCCTTGTGACCGAGTGCGAACACGAAGTCGTTGAGGTGGTGGGATCAGGCTTCGAAGCCATTCAAGCCTACCACCGCCTTCGGCCCGACGTGGTATTGATGGACTATTATATGCCGCGCCTGAATGGGGCCACTGCGTGCCGGAACATCATTTCAAGATACCCCGGAGCAAACGTAATCCTCGTTTCAGGAGTCGTTGAGGCTGAAGATATTAGCAACTCCGGGGCAAGTGCCGTCCTCGCAAAGCCAGTGAATCTGGAAAAGTTAAGGGCTGCTTTGAGCGCTACTTCTTTGCCTCTGAACGGAGCTCCAGCGGCCCATAGTCCCTGAGGCGTAGCGCAGGCTGGCAGTGTGCCGTGTCGCCGACTGGTAGTCGGCAAACGAATAGAATCTGCAGGTTATCAACCCGCGACACAGCAGATTGCAATCTGCGCTACAGTTAATCCTGCGCATAGATAGCGCTGGGAAGCATCTCTCCTGAAAATAGCCCAGCGCTTTAGCGCTGGGTAAACTGGTTCTTAGGATATTCGAGTCCCTCAGGGACGACAGAACCGCACTATTCCTTTGAGAAGTCGAAGCCTCTTTCACAGAAAGTAGATGGTGATGAGATCTAATGATCGAACAATAAGGAGGAACGGTTCTGTCGTCCCTAAAGGGACTCGATTTTTTATTAACGCTGTTTCCCAGCGCTAAAGCGCTGGGCAATTTTCAGGGGAATTTGCAAAAAGGCGCGGCCACCGTTTAACTCTGAAGCCGAGTCGGTCATCCAGTGTCCCTCGCCGCCTCTGCCACTTCGATCTGGCATTCATCGGCAATCGGACTTAACAATCCTGTTAGAGGAGAGCTTTCATCTCATGAATACGATATCCATTTCTCGACGTAATTTTGCGCGCTTGTTAGGCGTCGGCACCGCCGCCGCTTTGGCCAGGCCAGTCCTTTCCTTGGCCGCGCAACCTGAACAATCCATGCCCGGATCAGTGACACCTTTAGGCGGTGTTGTGCGTTTGAGCTCGAACGAAAACCCGTACGGTCCTTCATCAAAAGCACTCAAAGCAATGAGCGAAGCGTCCGGCTTAATCTGCCGCTACCCGGACGAATCAGCTGACCAACTGGTTGAAGCCTTGGCCAAACTCAATGGAGTAAACCGCGATCAGATTCTGCTCGGGGATGGTTCCGGAGAAATTCTGAAACTCTGCGCGGACGCGTTTACAGGACCGACAACAAACGGCGGCAAGAACGGATCGGGCGGACACGGCAAACTAATCGCCGCTGATCCGACTTTTGAAGCAGTCCTCGTTCACGCGAGCCGCAACGGTGCTGAAGTCGTTAAATTTCCGCTCACCTCGAGTTACGGTCATGATCTCTCGAAGATGGCCGCAGCCGCAAAGGATGGATTGATTTACATTTGTAATCCGAACAATCCGACAGCGAGCATCACTCCGAAAAACGAATTGAATGCCTTCATCGCCAAGGCACCACGGCAGACCATGATCCTGGTAGACGAAGCGTATCATCACTACGCCAACAGTTCCGAATACGAGAGTGTGATCCCCCTTGTTAAAGATAATCCAAACCTGATTGTGGCGCGGACCTTCTCCAAGATTTATGGCATGGCGGGATTGCGCTGCGGTTACTGCATCGCACAACGCGAAACAATCGAGCGGATGCGCCCCCTGCAATCATGGGACAGCGTCAACATCATGGCGTTGATCGCTTCGATCGCGAGTTTGAATGACCCAGACCAAGTCACCAATAGTCGCCGACTGAACGATGAAGCAAAAGCCTTTGTAATTGGCGAACTCGACACGATGGGCTACGAACAAATTCCTTCGGAAGCCAACTTCATCATGTTTAACGTCAAGCGTCCTGTGGTTCCGCTGATCCAGGCCATGAAACAGCGCAATGTCCACGTCGGCCGATTGTTTCCTGCTCTTCCGAACCACATGCGTCTCACCATCGGAAAGAAAGCGGAAATGGAAGCTTTCCTGCAAAACTTCCGAAAAATAATTGTGTGACCTGCGCCCTAAGCGCAGCTGCCCTCCTAATCGTTCGATGCGTATTTGGCGGTCGTCGTATCCGACAATTGCGTCGTTACTGGAGCACTCTTCGCCTTTCTATTAGAGGCATGGGTCCTCTCAGTCTCGGTCACACAAGAGGTCACAGCTAAGAGGCATGCGAAGGCAAGGCAGACGTTGATCAGTTTCTTCATCCTGCGTTCTATCCCACTCCGATACCGCACGCAACCAGCAGATCATCTTCTCTTCACTTGTTTTGGGCAGGATCCAATATTTCGTTGCGGAGTTTCTTCATTTGGAAATCATTCAATTCGCATGGAAAAGTCCTCTCCAGCCATATGCGCGTCTTGATTGCGGACGATCAGAAGAGTGTGGGAACGTCGCTCGCCGAGCTCGTTCGCTTCTGCAAACACGAGGTGGTTGAGGTGGTCGGCTCAGGCTTGGAAGCCATCCAGGCTTACGGACGGCATCATCCCGATGTCGTGCTAATGGATTATCATATGCCCAAACTGAATGGGGCAACGGCATGCCGGAATATCATCGCCAAGTACCCGGACGCTCGCGTAGTCCTCGTTTCCGGGCTCCCAAAAGAAATCGCTGATTCCGGGGCCGTCGCGGTGTTGATTAAGCCTGTCACTTTGGAACAGTTATACGCCGCGCTTTATCATGCGGCGAATCGACCGGTTCCGGAGACGTGATTCCGAATATCGAATTGCGAAATCAGAGACTCGCTCTTCTTTAAACGATCCACCCTTTCCCCTGATATTCCATGTAGGCCGCTGTTGTTTGCGCTACATCGCGGCCGAAATAGCGTTCGACCACTCTAAGAGCGAGATCCGTCCCTGAGGTTAAGCCTCCAGCAGTAGAAATCTTTTCACCCTCAACGAAACGAACACCGCGCTTCACCTCAATATCCGGATATTGCTTCTCCAATTTATCCAGGAACTCATGGTGGGTCGTCGCGGCCTTACCCGACAATAGCCCTGCCTTCGCAAGTTTGAATGCTCCGGTGCAAACCGACATCGTCACATCCGTTGTGGGCGCCGCTTTTTGCAGCCAGCTGATCAGCGCATCGGAACCTCTTTGCGCAGGGATGACTATCACTTTGACTGGCGGCACATTTGCGAAAGTGTAATCGGGCATCAGTTTCAAACCGCTGCCAGAAACCACCACATCAGGGGTTTCCGAAACGGTGAACAATTGAAACGGCGAGTCATTACCATTTGGAAGTGAAACACACTCGAAGACGCCCCAGGGTCCAGAGAGATCAATTACGTTCACCCCTTCTGAAATGAGCATCGCCACGGGAATGCTGCCTTTCGCAGGCGGCGTCAGCTTGTATTTTTCCGTCGCCAACCCTTTTGGTTCCGCAGGCTTTGCCTGATCGGCTCCCAGAAGGCGCCCGGCAGTCAGTGCGGCGCTGAACGTAGCGGCCGCGGTGAGGAATTGTCTTTTATTGATAATGGAAGTTGATGATAAGTTGTTTTTCATTTGATAACCCTTCTTCTCGCGCGGCGGTGCCGCCTTGTTGATAACGATTCGATAGGCATGCCCCTCGGTGATAGAGCGAAGGTGCGCCGGTACTTGCTAGGCGTGACGTGGAACCGTCGCTGAAAAGCGCGACGAAATGAATCTGCACCATTGAACCCTACTGATTCCGCCACATTCTCGATCGAGGTTTCACCCGCGGACAGACGTCGACGCGCTTCGTTCAGCCGCAGGGTTTCAACAAACATCCCCGGCGATGAATCGAAATGTTCTTTGAACCGACGGAAAAATTGTCGCGGCGAGAGAGACGCTCGTCGGGCGAGCGTCTCTACCGACATCGGTTTAGTCGGATTGTTCGTCATCCACGCAACCAATTCTGTGAAACGATCGCTGGTATTCGTCTGAAATTGCAACGGCTCGGAATATTGCTCTTGGCCGCCAGAGCGTTTCAAGTAAACGACCATTTCCCGCGCAACAGTTAGCGCCATCTTGGATCCGAGATCCTCCTCAATTAAGGCGAGGGCTAGGTCGATTCCTGCCGTGACACCTGCTGAGGTATAGAAACGTCCATCTTTCACAAACAACGCATTCGGTTCGACCTTCAGCTTCGGGAACCGCTTCGCTACGTCCGCAGCGAAGCGCCAATGCGTCGTAACCCGACGGTTATCAAGCAACCCTGTCGCGGCTAGCCCATAAATACCGGTACAAACGGAGGCGACGCGTCGCGTCTCCTTCGCTCTCTCGATAATCCAGTTCGCGGCCTTCCGATTAATCTCAGGTAGTCGAAGGCCGCAGCCGCCGGGGATGATCAAGGTATCGAGTTTAGGCGCAGTCTCGATTGTGCTAGTGGGCTGAAATATTACCCCAGATTCAGCCTTAAACGATCTCCGTGACAGACCAATGATCGAAACTTCATAGCAACGCTCGGTTTTTCCATTTCCGGTCTCTCGAAAGGCGGAGGCGAATGCTTCAGCCGGCCCAACGAGATCAAGTGCATTGGCCTGGTCGTATCCCAAAAATCCAACTCGAATCGGTGCCATACGCAACAGAATACACAAAAGCTGTAATGTCACTATGACGAAGATCAGACAGATTCTGCCATTCGGCAAAATGGTCGTTCTCAGCCGCTAGCGCGAAGCATTACGCGTCATCTTCGCATGGGGTTCGCCACATCCCTACTTAACCCATCATCCGACTGCGGGGTCCTTCGCGTCTGCGCGGCTCAGTATGACACGCTTGTCTTACGGCCACATCACTCCAGCACTCCATTCCTCCACCACTCCATTGCTCCGCTTCCCTTACGGTGCTAGGAGCTCGCGTTTGATATCACCAAGTGTTGTGCACCCGCACAACAACATCGCTTCATCTAACTCGCGTCGCAGAATCTCAAGGACGTTGATGGCGCCTTGTTCCCCACCGACGCATAATCCCCACAAAATCGGACGACCAACCAAGACTGCCCGCGCGCCGAGTGCGATTGCTTTGAGCACATCGCTCCCCCGCCGAATCCCCCCGTCCACGTAGACTTCGCATTGATCACCCACAGAATCGACAACATAAGGAAGGACCTCGCAGGTCGCGGGAGCAGTGTCGAGCTGGCGTCCGCCATGGTTGGAAACCACAACTGCTTTCGCTCCACGCTCCGCTATCCGACGCGCCTCATCAGCACGACACACTCCTTTCACCACCACCGGTAATCGTGTGCAGCCGCATAACCAATCCAAGTCACCGAACCCTAAATCTTGTTTGAAATTGTTTTGCACATACGCGGCCAGAGCCGAGCCCTTTACTTCTGGGATGTCACCTTTTCCCAGCGGCGCGAGATTTTCCACCGTGAGTCCATCCGATAAACGAAAATTGTTTCGCGTATCGCGTTCACGCGTGCCCAATCCAGGCGCGTCAACAGTCAGAACGATTGCTTCCGCGCCCGCCGCTTCGGCCCGCTTAACCAGTTCGTGGGTGATGCCGTGGTCCTTATATATATAGAGCTGAAACCAGCGCGGACTCGCTGCCTGCGCAAAGACCGGCTCCATCGCCGTATTTGAGAGCGAACTCAAAATAAACAAGGTCTTTGCCGCCTTGGCCGCCATTGCGGTCGCGATCTCTCCCGCTTCACACGCCAGTTTGTGAAAGGCCGTTGGAGCTACCACGATCGGCATCGAAATCGGTTGACCGAGGACCGTCGTGGTTAGGTCGCGTGGCCCTACTCCTGCGAGGACCCGATAATAAAGTTTGAGTCGCTCCCAACTAGCCGTGTTTTCCCGCAACGTAATTTCATCTAACGCTCCGCCTTCATAATAATCGAGCGCACCCTTGGAGAGCGTTCGCCGCGCGAGGCGAGCGTAATCCGCAACGTTAATGAGCGGTTCGGAGTTCACTGTTCGTTCAGTGCGGTTTGCGTTTTATGATTGTCGTTCCAACTCGAGAACAAACCAGGCGGGCTTTAGATGCGCGAGCGGTTTCCTGAGCTTATCGAGTTCGCCCGCAGGTCCATGCAATTCGAGTCGAATCAAATCACCGATCTTGAGTGCTTCTGCTAGCATCGCTCCAACGTTATCCAAGTGTTTCAAGACTCCGTCGGCGTCTATATATCCTTCACGGCAAAAAACCTCATCGCCATTCATCGTGAATCCATAAAAAAGATTTTTTTCTTCAGCCACTGTTTTTTGGACAAAAGCGGGAAACGCGGCCTTGAACGCCTCCAGTTTTCCCGGATGCACTTTGAAGTACGGATTAAGACTGACGAAATTCGAGAGCGGACGCATCTCACTATTTTGAACGGCGTAACGAAATCCGTCGAGCAATAGTCGCACGGGTTGGGACGCCTATGCTCAGAGCGGCAGAACACTGCCGCACTCCAAACGTGGCCGCAATTCCGATGGTCATCTTCGTTTGAACAATTCCTTTTTCGAAAAACGAACGATTGCATAAAGTCCAACCACCATGCGGACATTTGTCACCTTCATTCTGGCCATTACTGCGATTGCTGAAGCATTAGCTGAGCAACAGACCGATAAAATAATCCTTCAGGGTAACGAGGCTGGCAGCCAAACAATCCAAGTCGAGCCTAACGGTACCGTGCGGGTCGAGTATTCCTATAATGATCGCGGGCGCGGCGACCACATCATTGCCACTTGGAAACTGGATACCGCGGGAGTGCCAATTGAATACGGAGGCCAGGGCAATGATTACATGAAAGCGAAGGTCGATGAGCACTTTCAGTTGAAGGGTGGCAAAGCGACCTGGAAGAATCGGAGCGAATCGGGAGATCAGGCGATTACCGGCCAAGCTTTCTATTTGCCATTAAATTCTCCCCCGGAATTCCTCGGTGTTCTCGCGCGGGCGTTATTGAAAGCGCCCGATCACAAGCTCGCATTGTTACCCGCGGGCGAAGCAAGTATCGAGAAGGGCGGCAAGCTGAAGATCGATAAAAGCGAATTGATCGAGTACCGCATCACGGGTCTTGGTTTCACTCCGCAATCGGTCTGGCTCGAACCTAACGGTAAGACAGCCGCATCAGCATCTTCCTGGCTGTCAGTAATAACGAGTCAGTATGAACCAGCTTTAAAACAACTGCTGACCGAGCAGGGAAAAACAAGTGCCGCCTGGGCGGGCCGCGTTGCACGTGAAATCACCCATTCGCCGAAGGGTGATTTGATCATTCGTAACGCGCGCCTGTTTGATCCGCGAGATCTTAGCGTCACTTCGGGCGCCAGCGTTCTTATCCGCGGGGATCGAGTTGTGCGCGTCAATCTTGATGGCGAAATCAAGCCATCGGCCGATGCCGAAGTCATCGACGCTCATGATCGCTTCTTGATGCCGGGGCTTTGGGATAATCACCGGCATTTAGGCGGCTCAGAGGATGGAGCCCTCGATCTCGCGAATGGAATTACCAGTGTGCGGGACATGGCGAATGATACCGATAGTTTCCTTGAACGAGTCGCGCGATATGACGACGGGAGTGAGCTGGGGCCGCGCGTCTCGAAAGCGGGAATAATTGACGGGACAGGCGAATTCGCGGGACCCACCAAGAT
>AR_comb_assmDRAFT_10181978_pt1 | contig 11983 bp, 9 predicted proteins | sample ArasoioldDNA_FD_10543 | JGI IMG/M metagenome (IMG submission 10543) | reverse complement strand
CTGCGCGATACCATCACCGCGCTGAATATCGAGGTCAGTATGCCCAGGCACAGCACGACCGCGAAACCTTTGACCGGGCCCGAGCCGAAGGCGAACAGCGCAAGACCGCCGATCAGCGTCGTGATGTTGGAATCGAGAATGGTGCCCCATGCGCGCTCGTAGCCGGCATGGATCGCCGCCTGCGGCGTGTTGCCGTTGCGCAATTCCTCGCGGATCCGCTCGTTGATCAGCACGTTGGCGTCGATCGCCATGCCGACCGTCAGCGCAATGCCGGCCATGCCGGGCAGCGTCAGGGTCGCCTGCAGCATCGACAACAGAGAGACCAGGAACAGCACGTTGAAAGCGAGCGCCACGACTGAAATGACGCCGAACATCTGGTAGTACGCGATCATGAAAATTGCGATCGCGGTGAACCCGATCCACGTCGAATGAAAACCGATCTTGATGTTGTCGGCGCCGAGGCTCGGGCCCACCGTGCGCTCTTCGATGATATCCATCGGCGCCGCCAGCGAACCCGCGCGCAGGAGCAGCGCGAGATCGTTTGCTTCGCGCGTCGACATGCGGCCGGAGATCTGGAACCGCGCGCCAAGCTCGGACTGGATCACGGGCGCGGTAATGACTTCGGGCTTGCCTTTTTCGATCAGCAGCACCGCCATGCGCCGCTTGACCGCTTCGCGAGTGACGTCGCGCATGATGCGCGCGCCCTGGCCGTCCAGCTCGACGCTGACGATGGGCTCGTTGTTCTGCTGGTCGAAGCTCGGCGCCGCGTTGGTGAGCCGCTCGCCGGTGATGATCACGTTTTTCGACAGCAGCAGCGGCTCGGTGGTCTTGCCGCGCTTCTCGATGAACAGCTCGGTGCCGAACGGCACGTTGCCTTTCAATGCGTCGTCGATCTTCTGCGGATCGTAGTCGCGGCCCGACGGGTCGCTCGCGTGCGCTTCGACCAGCCGCAATTCGAGACTGGCCGTGCGGCCGAGCAGTTCCTTGGCGCGCGCGGTGTCCTGCACGCCGGGCAGCTGCACGACGATGCGATCGGCGCCCTGCTGCTGGATGATAGGCTCCGCGACGCCGAGCTCGTTCACGCGGTTCCTCAGCGTGGCGATGTTCTGCTGGAGTGCCAGGTCCTGCGTGCGCTTTTCTTCTTCCGGCTTCAGTGTCGCGACCAGGCGAAATTCGCCGCCCTGCTCCTGCTCGCTTAGCCCAAGCTCCGGATTGGCGGTTTCGATTTCTTTGCGCGCCTTGCTGCGCGTATCGGCATCGCGGAACTTGATCAGCAGATTCTGGCCTTCACGCCCAATGCTGCCGTACGAGATGCGCTTGTCGCGCAGGAGACCGCGAATGTTGCTGCCGACGCCGTCGAGCTTCTTGGTCAGCGCCGAGGCCATGTCGACCTGCAGCAGGAAATGCACGCCGCCTCTTAGATCCAGGCCGAGATACATCGGCAGCGCGCCGATCGCCGTCAGGAAGCGCGGGCTGCGTGAAACCAGGTTCAGCGCCACCACGAAATCCTCGCCGAGCACCTTCTGCAATGCGTCTTTGGCTTTAAGCTGCGTGTCGGTGTCGGCGAACCGGACTTTGAGACTCGCAGGCTCAAGAAAGATGCCGTCGTTCGTGATGCTCGCTGCTTTGAGCGCCGCCTCGACGCGCTGCTGCAGGTCGGTATCGACCTTCTGCGTAGACTTCGCGGGCGACACCTGGATGGCGGGCACTTCGCCGAAAAAATTCGGCAGCGTATAAACGACCCCGATCAGCAGCGCGAAGCCGATCAGCAGATTAATCCACAGCGGGTAGCGGTTCATGATGCGAGGAGAGGAGAGAGGCGACAGGGGAGAGGCGCAACTTCGGCGCGAAGCAGTGTTATTTCGGCTCTCGCCTTTCGCCTATCGCCTATCGCCTGTATAATTTCTTTTTTCGCTTCTCGCATCATTCCGCGCCCTTGACCGTGCCCTTGGGCAGCACGAGCTGCACGGCGGGCCGCTGCACGCGAATCTCGACGCCGTTGGCGATTTCGATCGTCACGTAATTGTCGGCGACCTTCGTCACCTTGCCGAGCACGCCGCCGGCGGCGACGACTTCGTCGCCCTTCTGCAATGCGTCGACCATCGCCTTGTGCTCTTTCGCGCGTTTCATCTGCGGCCTGATCATCACGAAATACAGAACGACGAACATCAGGATGATCGGCAGCATCGACATCAGGTCGGCGCCGCCCGGTGCGGCCGCTTGGGCCCAGGCTTCGGTGATAAACACGTTAAGTACTCCTCACGCGCGACGGCGGAATCGCCGCGACCGGTAAAAAGGTGCGTATTCTAGCATGCAGGAAGCCCCCTTCATCATCGCGTTTCATGATGGTGAAGGCTCGGCGCGCGCCGCCCTGAACGCGCCGGCGAACTGGGCCAGCCGGCCCTGCTCGATTGCGCCGCGCAAGCCCTGCATCAGCTCGAGATAGTAATGAAGGTTGTGCCAGGTATTGAGTCGGGCGCCGAGGATTTCGTTCACTTTCTGCAAGTGGTGCAGATAAGAGCGCGTGAAATTGCGGCAGGTGTAGCAGCCGCACGCCTCGTCGAGCGGCCGCACGTCGTCGCGGTATTGCGCGTTTCGCAACTTGATGGTGCCCTGCCGCGTGTAGATCCAACCGTTGCGCGCATTGCGCGTCGGCAGCACGCAATCGAACATGTCGATGCCTTGCTCAACCGCGGCGACGATGTCTTCCGGAGTGCCCACACCCATCAGGTAGCGCGGCTTGCCGGCGGGCAGCCGCGGCGCGGTGTGCGCGAGTATGCGTTCCATGTCGTCCTTCGGCTCGCCGACCGACAGGCCGCCGATTGCGTAGCCGTCGAAGCCGATGTCGGTGAGACCCTGCAGCGAGCGGTCGCGCAGATGCTCGTGCATGCCGCCCTGCACGATGCCGAACAATGCGTTCGGGTTGCCCTCGAACTCGCGCTTCGACCGTTCCGCCCACCGCAGCGACAGCTCCATGGACACTGTCGCCGCGGTGACATCGGCGGGATACGGCGTGCATTCGTCGAACACCATGACGATGTCGCTGTTCAGCACGCGCTGGATGCGCATCGATTCCTCCGGCGTCAAAAAACACGCGTCGCCGTTGACCGGCGACTGGAACTTGACGCCTTCCTCGCTGATTTTTCGCATGGCGCCCAGGCTGAATACCTGGAAGCCGCCCGAATCGGTGAGGATGGGCCCCGGCCAGCCCATGAAACGATGCAGCCCGCCGTGCGCAGCGATGACGTCGAGCCCCGGTCGCAGCCACAGGTGAAACGTATTGCCGAGCACGATATGGGCGCCGATCTCCGTTAGTTCCGCCGGGCTCATCGCTTTGACCGTGCCGTACGTGCCGACCGGCATGAAGGCGGGCGTTTCGACGCTGCCGTGGGCAAGCTCGAGCGTGCCGCGCCGCGCCGCGCCATCGTTGGCGGTGACGCTGAACTTCATCGCATCAGCGCGGCGAGCGTGCGCCGCATATCATCGGGCATCGGCATGGGTCGGAAGGTCGCGCGATCGCAGCACACGTGCACAAAATGACCTTGCGCGGCGGCAAGCTCGTCGTCGTTGCGGAAAACGCCGATTTCGAAACGTACGCTGCTGGTACCGAGGTGTGCCACGCGCAGTCCGCAGTGCACGACGTCGGGAAATGAAAGCGGGGTGAAATACTCGCAGCCCGTATCGACGACCAGGCAGACCGGGCCGGTATCCATGCGCAGCACGCCCTCACGCAGCATGTATTCGTTCACCGCGGTGTCGAAAAACGAATAGTAATTGACATTGTTGACGTGGTTATACGCGTCGTTGTCGAGCCAGCGCGTGGTGATCGCAACAAAATGCGGATAGTGCTGGCGGGTGGATGGCTGGGTTTTGCTCATGCAGGCTGGGCTACGCTCGATGCGGCGGCGGGTGCGAGGGCAGGAACGGGCGGGTATTATCGCTGCACCGACGCAGCCGCGCCAGAGCGGCGTGCGTTTCTCCGGGAGAAAACTGCAATGCCAGAATCATTTACCGTGCGGCCGGCCGCGCGCGCCGACGTCGCCGCGATACTCGCCATGATCCGTGAGCTCGCCGAATACGAGCACCTCACCCATCTGTGCACCGCTACCGTGGCGCACCTCGAGCAGGAGTTGTTCGGCACGGACGCCACCGCCGAAGCGCTGATTGCGGTGAGTGACGACGAGCCGGCCGGCTATGCCATCTACTTCCACAATTTATCGACGTTCCTCGGCCGCAAAGGACTTTACCTCGAGGACCTTTACGTGCGCCCCGCGCACCGTCACAACGGTTGCGGACGCGCGTTGCTGATCGCCGTCGCGCGCATTGCGGCCGAGCGCAACTGCGCACGCTTTGAATGGATGGCGCTCGACTGGAACACGTCGGCAATCGACTTCTACGAAAAACTCGGCGCGGCGCAAATGAAGGAATGGCGCTTGTTGCGCGTAACGGGCGACGCGCTACGCAAGCTCGCGGCGATGCGTTGAACGAAGCGCATCGCTGCTCAGAAATTATGCGGGCTGCGGGATGCGCGCTGTTTGCCTGTCGACTGACTTTCGATAAATTGCTGCGCCGCTCCAACGATGAATCCCAGCGCGAACGCCCTCAATAGCCGTGCGTACGGCGAACCATTCCGCCAGCGGACATTCATCGCGGTTGGTGCCGGTCGGGTTAACCTCGGGAAATCGTCGAGAGCCGACGCTGTTGCAACGGCAACCTTGCGCTCGCCGGCCGACGGGTGGACGCTTACCGGCTTGCGCGCATCGGCGGACCTTTGCGGATTGCGCCGCCCCGAGTAGGCGACGGTGAACTCGGCGCCTAGCAGAAAGATCTGGGTCGAGTAGTAGATCCAGAGCATGAGCACTACGAATGGCCCCGCAGCGCCGAACGCGGTCGCGACGTCGCTTTTGCCTATGTACAGGCCGATGAGAAATTTCCCGATCTCGAACAACAGCGCCGTAATCGCAGCGCCCACCCAAACATCGCGCCAACTTGTTTTTGCGTTGGGCAACACCTTGTAAATCATTCCGAACAGCGCGGTGATGACCGCGAAGGAAATCCCGAAAGTCATTACGTGCAGCACCGCCTCCATGCTGGCGAACATGACGGTGCCGAGCGCCGCCACTGCCGCGCTCAAAGCAAGCGATACGGCAAGCAGAAACCCGACGAACAAAACCATGCCAAAAGACAACAGGCGAGATCGGATCAGGTTGACGATGCCGCTGCCTACGCGCGGCGGGGCCTTCCAGATGCGGTCGAGATCGTCCTGCAATTCCACGAAAGCAGTCGTCGCGCCGAGCAGCAGCGCGCCAACGCCGACGACCAGGCCCACCACTCCGCTGCCAAAATCACTGGTGCTTTCGAGTATGTCGTTGATCGCGGCACCGCCGGTTTCGCCCAGCAGGCCGCCAAGCTGTCCCATCAGCGCTTCCTGCGCAGCGTCGCGACCGAAAAAAAGCCCCGCGACCGCAATCGCGATAATGAGCAGTGGTGCAAGTGAAAAAGCGGTGTAGTACGCGAGCGCCGCCCCCATGCTGGGCGCACGGTCGTCTTTCCACCCGCTAATGGCCTGCTTGAACAGCGTCCAGGATTGGCCGATTGAAATCACAGCGCCTCATGCCAACGGGAACAATGCGAAAACACTACAGTGCCGCACCGTGCCGGCGTATCGGGCGTTCGCTTATTGCAGTGTAGGCAAGGTCCGACCTGGCATAGATGCCACCGGCCTGCGCTCCGCATTTACTGATCTCCGCGTTCGATCATCATCGCATCGCCATAGCTGAAAAAGCGATAACGCTGCGCCACGGCGTGCGCGTATGCGCGTCGAATGTTATCCACGCCCGCAAACGCCGAAACCAGCATCAGCAGCGTCGAGCGCGGCAGATGAAAATTCGTGAGCAGCCGGTCGACGACCCGGAAGCGGTAGCCCGGCAGGATAAACAGCCGCGTTTCCGCGCTGCCCGGCTGCAAAGCGCCGGCGGCGGCCGCCGATTCAAGCGCGCGCAGACTCGTCGTGCCCACCGCGACCACCCTGCCGCCAGCCGCACGCGCATGCGCGATCGCATCCACCGTCGCCTGCGGCAAGGCATACCATTCGGCGTGCATCGTGTGCTCGTCCAGATTTTCCACCCGCACCGGCTGGAACGTGCCGGCGCCGACGTGCAGCGTGACCCACGCGATCGTAACACCGTTCGCCTTCAGCGTCGCGAGCATCGCGTCGTCGAAATGCAGGCCCGCAGTCGGCGCCGCTACCGCGCCCGGAGTTCGCGCGTAGACCGTCTGGTAGCGCGCGTCGTCATCGGTGTCGGCCGCATGCGTGATGTAGGGCGGCAGCGGCGCGCTGCCGGCGCGCTCGAGCAGCGCGAGCACGTCAGTGCAGTCGAGAAAGCGCAGCTCGAAAAATTCACCCGCGCGGCCGAGCACCTGCGCGATCGCGCCGTGAGACAGCAGCAAACGTGACCCCGCGCGCGGCGTCTTGCTCGCGCGCACCTGCACGAGCGCGCGGTCATGGTCGAGCACGCGTTCGACCAACACTTCGACCTGGCCGCCGGTCTCTTTGCGTCCGGTCAGCCGCGCCTTGATCACGCGCGTGTCGTTCATCACCAGCACGTCGCCCGCCTTGAGCAAATTCGGCAAGTCGCGGAACTGCCGGTCGGCGAGCTCGCCGCTGCGCCCGTCGAGATGCAGAAGGCGGCTCGCGGCGCGTTCAACCGCGGGATGTTGTGCGATCAGCGCCGGCGGCAGTTCGTAGTCGAAATCGGAGAGTTTCAAAGCCTGACCACTGAGAATTAGAGGAGGCTCAAGAGAATGAAAACCAATTGCGCCAGCCAACGGTGCAGTTAATCAGCGCTTGGGAATGTCTGCTGGTCCGGGAGGGGCTAACACATTTTGCTCTGAAACCCGCATGGATGCTTGGTCAATCGAGACCATAGGCACGATATACCCCAATATATACCCCATTACGTTCTCCCCCCGCTCACGTTTGCCTGGCTGCTTTGCGTGCAAGCACCTCTAACAATGCGCTCCGGCCGACAATGAGCAACCGATTTTCCGACGGCGGGTAATGACGGCTTGTGAGAAATCGAGTTTTTCAACAGAATAGGTCGGCATGAGGAGGAAGACATACCAGACCATGGTGGGCAGGGCGATGCAAGAACTGCCTAAAATCTGCTGATGTGATGGGCCGCTAGGCTAGCGTTCGACCGGCGAACGCGATACCGACACGCGAGGGGAGAACCGTTGGACCCGAAGATCGCTGATTTCGTCAGTGTAAGCGATGTCAGCACCTTGGTTTGGTTAATCCTGGTGAGCGCTACTGTTCTTGCGATTCCCGCGTCACTGTTACTCGTTAGCCGATACCGCACCGTAGTCGCACGCGAAATTTCCCGCGCTATTGCCCACGAGGCAGCGGTAGTCGACCGACGGGTTGCCGAACGCACGGATCCGCCTTCGCTGCCTTTGACCATCGCTGTTGCCGGTTCAGGACAGTCGGTTCGAGACAGTCCGGACGCCGAACGTTTTTTCACGCAGGTCAGGCGACGCACCCATGCGAGCGCGTGGGTGTATGCAATCGCGGGTGCGGCTTTCGCCGCAGTGATGACTTACGCATGGCTGGTCGTCACCAAAGACGACGTGCGGGTCGGCACCAAGATATTGACATTGTTCTGGTCCTACTTCTGGCCAACGGTGCTGGCTTTCGCGCTTGTCATTACCACTAGCAGCAGGGCGCGCCTGGCCGCACTGGGCGGTTATGGCGTGGTCTGGTTAGCTATCGGCGCGTGGGGATTGCCCCGCAACCCGGATCTGACATTGTGGCAGTTGATGCTTTACTGGCTGATTGTCGCGACGCCACCGACGCTGATGCTGGCAGCTGTAATGTTTCCCCGCGTGCGGCCGGTCGGACCACTCGTTCTGCCAATGGTTGCGCTGCTACTCGCTGGGCTCGTGATCCTGGCGGCGTTCGTTTGGATTGGAGAAACCGGCCGCAGACTGGTGGCTGAGTCCATTAGCCTTCTGCCCCAAGACACACTGCCGGTGTTCTGGGCTCTGGTTCTCAGCGCAGCGGCACTGCCCCCGTTGCTTGGCTGGCGTCGCTTCAGCGGCACGGCGCACCGCTATCAGCGTCGCGAACTGTCCGATGAAGGCCTGCAGATCGACTCGATTTTTCTGTTCTTTGCCGTCGTTCAGTCGCTGTCCTTGATTAAATCCATGCCCTTTGGCTTCCTGGCCGGCGTCTTCGCCATGGTCGCGTTTCGCGCTGTCGTCGCTACCGGTATGCGCGCTGCCAAACGCCCTACGTCCAGCTCGCGCCCAGTGAACTTGCTGCTCCTGCGTGTATTTGCGCTCGGTCGCCGCAGCGAGCGATTGTTCTCCGTGCTGCAACGTGCCTGGCTTCGCCAAGGCAGCATTGCCATGATCGCCGGTCCTGATCTTGCCGCCAGCGCCCTGGAACCACAAAAAGCCGTGCAGTTCATGCTTGGAAACCTGCGGGAGCAGTTCGTAGGGAATGCAGCGCAACTCGACGATCGATTCAGGTCGATGGACCGGTTGGCGCTGCCCGACGGGCGCTACCGCATCAATGAGTTCTACTGCCACGCCAATATGTGGCAGCGGGTCATGCAGCGTCTCGTCGCCGAAAGCGACGTTGTGCTGATGGATCTGAGATCATTCTCCCCCAAGAATCAGGGTTGCGTCTTCGAGCTCGCCCAGCTGATCGACATCTTCGATTTGCGCCGCATCCTGTTTGTAATTGATCGAACAACCGACCGTGCGTTCCTGGAGGAAATGCTCAAGGACATGTGGGGTCGCGCGAGCGCGACTTCCCCGAACCGCTCGTTGCCCGCACCGACCGCTACGCTGTTCCATTGCGAACAAAGTGCCGAGCGTGTGCTTGACCCATTGCTCCGACAGCTGTTCGCGTTTTCTCAAAAGTCCCACGCCGAGGCTGACAGCTACCGCTAAGACCGTACATTCGCCATGAGATCCAATAGCTGCTATTACAGCTTAAACCGTTACTGCCCACCACCAATGGATTGGATTGGATGTTACTGGACTTGCTTATGGTGCCGGGAGGGGGAATCGAACCCGATGCGGGTGGGGATTCCAGTCAGTTGGGAGCATCGCATTGCCGCTTGAAATCGCCCCTCGAATCTACCAGAAATCCGCTTAGATTCGCGTCAGAAACCGTTATGCAGTGCGCTGCGCGCGCGTAAGCGGCCCCCAATAGCGGAAAGCGGGTTGACGCGCTTTGTGGATGGAATTTCCCGCGCGGGTTGCCGAACGCCACATATGCGGCCATGCTCGACGACATCATGTCCAAAAGTTAAACTCGACAACATGAAGGCTTTATTGCAACAACTCGGCCAACTCGCTCGAATGCACAGCGAGCGCGGCTTTTCCGATCAAAACTTGGAAGCCGCACGACGCCGAATTCTCGAAGGCGCTCCCGATCATTTCATCGACGGACTACGACGCCTCGTAGGCCAGAATCTAAAAGGCGAAATGCCTGACGCCGCGTTTGAGCAAGACCTGGAAGCCCTTCTCGCAAGAAGACCGGCACCGCCGTTCATTCCCTAGGCGTGCCGGGAGACCAGCACGCTCGCTGGAATAGTCCCCGAGCTTGCATGGGAATCTCGAATCGCCGCTTAGGTAATAGACTACCGACATCCCATACATGTATGATGTGCTAGCGCGACGCAATAAGCATCAGCCTGGTCTCAGTGACACGGCCCGGCGTCGCCGGTTACTTGTCGATCTTGGTGATCTTGTTGCCCTGAATTCCGAGGCCGGCCATCAACCCCTTCTGGCTGAAGATGAACGCGTAGATGTCGTCTTTCGCGGACGTCGTCGTCGTCGATTTCGCCTTGCCCTCGTCCATGACGACCACGGTCGGGCCCACGCCCACCTCGAAGCCCTCGGCATTGCCGAGCTGCGAGAGCGCGCCTTCGTTCATGAAGAACATCGCGTAGCCATACTGCTGCGCGCCTATCTGCAGTCCGGACGAAATGCCCGCGGTGCTGTAGTACCCGGCAGCCTTCCCGCCCTTGAGCAGCGCACCCTCGCCGTATTGTCCGCCAATTCCCAGTCCGGCCTTCGTGATGCTCGGAAAGACCAGGACGGCGACCGCTTTTCCTCCGAGCTCCTTGGCCTTGGGTACTTTGGCGTAGAGCTGGCTGAGGGCCGCCCGCGAGTCGCTGCTCAACTTGGCCGCCGAGCCGCCCTTGCCGTCGTCCGCCGCAATCGAAGCAGTAGCTACGAGCGCCATCAGGGCGCCAGCCAGAATACCGGTCCATTTTTTTGCGTGCATGCTTGTGCTCCTTCTCGGTTTGCTACGTGCTGTATCCCGGAAATTTCCGGGGGCTGGTAACGACCTCATGTCGGCTCCCTGGTCGTCAATACGGGGGATTGACCACGATGTACTACACTGCCCGGGCGGACATGGACGTCGCGCGCCCGTAGGGACACCCAAATTATTCTCCAAAACCACTCCGCCGGGCTATTGGACTTTAGTCCCAGAAAGCGGTGTTCTCGTACTGCATCGGAGCCCCCGCCTCATCGGTACTGCCACGCAATGCAGAAAACTAATGGTGTGCACCCCGGCCACGAGCGCAAGCCGAGCCCACCCATTGGCTCTGGCCAAGACCCATACATTCGAGTATCAAGCCACCTGATACAGATCCACCCGCCGCGCCGGCGACGGGGCGGCGGCTGGGCGCCCTTCGCGTTACCTGTTATCGGGGCTGATGAAATGCGCCGTCTGCGGGAACAATATGATTATCGAATCGCATGGCGTCGGAAATAAAAAGAACCCGCGTCGAATGCACCGGTATGTGTGCGGGTTTAATCATAATCGCGGTGCGAGCGCTTGCAGCAATGCGCACAAGATCAAAATGCAGACGCTCGACGCGCACGCACTTGACGCAATCGAGCAGAAGGTTCTCCGGCCCGACGTCTTGCTCAAAGCAGCGCGACGGGCGTCGGCGATGATTCGCAAGCGCTCGGGGGAGCAACCCGATCTGGACGCACGGTTGCGCAAGGAGCTGGCGAAAACCGAACGCTAGCGCGACCGGCTGGTCGAAGCGGTAGCGAACGGTGCCGGCGAATCAAGCGCTCTGCTCGCTGCATTGGGCGAACGTGAGACGCGCATCAAAGCGATAAGCAGCGAACTCGCCCGATGCTGCGCTGCGGCATTGCCCGACAACGCGCTGAGCAATAAGCGTCTCGAAAAAGAACTCCTCGCTCTCGCTCAGCGTTGGCGCGAGTGGTTCCTATCGAATCAGGTTGAGCGTGCGCGTGCAGCGATTCGAGCGCTCATGGTCGAGCCGATAGTCTTCGAGCCCCATAGCGCAGGGTACACGCTCAGGGGGCGCTCGAAAATAGGCGCGCTCTTCGAAGCGCAAGAGGGACTATCGCAACGCTGGTGCCGGGAGGGGGAATCGAACCCCCACACCATTGCTGGCGCGGGATTTTGAGTCCCGTGCGTCTACCAATTCCGCCATCCCGGCAATAAGGTGCGGCTTGAACGGCAAACAACCTGTCCGTTCGAACCTGCATACCTGAAACGGCGGCTTCGCCGTCCGTATCCAGGCAGGATTATCGCGCATTTCCCCCGCGCCCCACAACCTGCGCGGCGTCATAGCCCGCTGCTGCGTATACCCTAGCGCCGTCCAATCACCAGCATCGCGACGACGCAGTTCCTGCGCCGCGGCATCAATCTAGGAGCTTCGCGCTGAATTATTTCTTTTCGCCCGCAACCACGTAAGCCCATAGCGCATCGATCTCTTCGGGTTTGAGCAGGCTTTCCCACGGCGGCATGCTGTTTTTGCCTTTGGCTACCGAGTTGCGAAAGCGGCCATCCTGATCTTTGGGAAACGTCATGAGATCGAATGCGCCCTCGGGATTTTTCATGCGCACGCCATGGCACGGCGAACAGTGTCGCGCGTAGGTATCCGCGCCCTGCTTGATTTTATCCGCGGGGAACTCTTGC